>ENA-OPSV01002316-OPSV01002316.1-human-gut-metagenome-genome-assembly--contig:-NODE-2316-length-11381-cov-1.953823_pt1 | contig 11381 bp, 10 predicted proteins | sample MGYA00241460_ERZ501912 | MGnify/ENA primary metagenome ERZ501912 (study PRJEB25962, sample SAMEA2042402) | human gut metagenome | biome: human gut; feature: human-associated habitat; material: faeces...
TGGTTAACGGTTCTGTAGTTGACTTTATTTGTTTTGAGTTTATTGATTTCCCAATTTTTAATGTGGCAGACTGCTATGTTACAGTTTCATGCGTTTTAATCGTAGTTATGTGCCTGTTAAAATTAAAAGAAGAAGACTTTAATAAGATTTTCACAATAAAAAAGAATTATTGAAATTAATATAAAGAAAATATTTAATATTTTGAAATTCAAACTATCAAATTAATAAGGAAAATACATTTATGAATAATTTGTTTATAGTAGACGAAGAGCTTTTTGATATAAGAATTGACAGGTATTTAAGTGAATTATTACCGGATGTATCAAGAAGTTTTATTCAGAAATTATTAAAGGATAATGAAATATTATTAAATGATAAGCCGGTAAAGGCTAATTATAAGGTTCAGCCAAGCGATAAAATTAATATTAATATACCTAAACCGGTTGAGGCTAATATTGTCGCGGAAAATATACCATTGGACATTATTTATGAAGATGATGATTTTCTAATTGTAAATAAACCTAAGGATATGGTTGTTCATCCGGCTCCAGGACATTATACAGGAACATTGGTTAACGGATTAATGTATCATTGCAAGAATCATTTATCTAATATTAACGGTGTTTTAAGACCGGGAATTGTTCATCGAATTGATAAAGATACCACAGGAGCTTTAATAATATGTAAAAACGATTACAGCCACAATTTTATCGCCGAACAGCTTAAAGTACATTCAATAACAAGAAAATACGTTGGGATTGTTCAGGGTGTTGTAAAGGATGAATCAGGTACAATTAATGCACCAATAGGCAGACATCCGGTTAACCGTAAAGAAATGGCAATTAATCATAAAAACGGTAAAGAGGCAGTTACACATTATAAGGTGCTTAAACGTTTCGATAAGTATACATTTATGGAGTTTCAATTAGAAACAGGTCGAACTCACCAGATTAGAGTTCATATGGCAAGCATACATCATCCGTTGCTTGGAGACACGGTTTATAATCATAATAAATGTCCGTTTAAACTTGAAGGACAATGCCTACATGCCAAAACAATAGGTTTTATACATCCAACAACTAAGGAATATGTAGAGTTTGAAGCACCAATTCCTGAATATATGGAACATTTATTGAAGATTCTTTAAATAGTTATTCGTTAAACTTGTCTTTTGCGAATAGTTAGATATTACAAAATCTACTATTACTTTGAAAAAATTAATAAGGAGGTGCTAATTATGAAGGCACAACGTTTATTTAGTTACGTTAGACGTGCTACAGATGACTACAATATGATAAATGACGGAGACAAAATTGCTGTTGGTATTTCCGGAGGAAAAGACAGTTTAACTCTATTATATGCATTAAACGGTTTAAAGAGATTTTATCCTAAAAAGTTTGATGTTGTAGCAATTACAGTTGACTTGGACTTTGGCATTCAGGACTTTTCAAAAATAGAAAAATATTGTAATGACATGGACATTGAATATTATGTTGTAAAAACTGAAATTGCTAATGTTGTTTTTAATGAAAGACAGGAATCTAATCCTTGCTCTCTTTGTGCGAAAATGCGAAAAGGTGCATTAAATGATTTTGCCAAAAGTATTGGCTGCAACAAGATTGCGTATGCTCACCACAAGGATGATATGATTGAAACAATGTTTCTTTCTCTTATTTATGAGGGAAGGTTCCACTGCTTCTCTCCTGTTACATACCTTGATAAAATGGAATTAACAGTTATCAGACCTTTAATGTATGTTCCGGAAGCTGACGTTATCGGTTTCACTAAAAAATACGAACTGCCTGTGGCTAAGAGCAAATGTCCTGTAGATGGTCACACTAAAAGGGAATATGTTAAAAATATTGTTAAACAACTTAATAAAGAAAATCCCGGCTGTAAAGAAAGATTCTTTAGAGCTGTTTTAAATAAGGGCTTTGATTAAAGTTAGAAATCAGCCATATTTATTATAAATAATAAATATACAAGAAAAATTATAGATGCTAAAATTATAAAGACATTATTAAAAAAGTTAAAAGGAGGGATTTAAGTTATGGCAGGAAATAGAAATTATCATGACCAGGTAATAGTTGACAATCAAATAAAGCTTAGAGAACTTCAAAAACAGCTACCAAAGTTCTGCGCAGAGTTTTTCCGTGGTGTTGAGCCTACTACTTCATCCAGAACAAGAATAGCTTATTGTTATGATCTTATAGTATTTTTTAATTATATAAAATCTTCTAATCCTGAAATGGCTAATGTTCCTGTTGTGGATTATCCTATAGAATTACTTGATAAAATTACAGCAACTGATATTGAAGAATATCTCGAATATTTAAGATACTATGTTACGGAAGATGGCAAAGAACATACTAATGGTGAACGTGGAATTATGCGAAAGCTTGCCTGTCTAAGAACATTGTATAGATATTTCTACAAGAAAGAAAGTATTAAGACTAATCCTGCTTCTATTGTGGATATGCCTAAAATACACGAAAAAGAAATTGTAAGATTGGATGCAGATGAGGTAAGTGTTCTTCTTGATCAGGTGGAATTAGGCGATAAATTAACTAAGTCCCAGCAGAAATTCCATGACAAAACAAAAACAAGGGATATGGCGATTCTAACCCTTCTACTGGGTACTGGAATGCGTGTTTCTGAATGCGTTGGCATAGATATTAATGATATTGACTTTAAAAACAGTGGCATAAAGATTAGACGAAAAGGTGGTAATGAAACTGTAATCTATTTCGGAGAGGAAGTTGAAAATGCTTTACTTGATTATTTGGAAGAGAGAAAATTAATAGTTCCACAGGATGGACATGAAAATGCATTATTTCTATCTCTTCAGAAAAGACGTATCGGTGTACGTGCCGTGGAAAATCTTGTAAAGAAATATTCATCTCTTGTTACAAACTTAAAAAAAATCACCCCTCATAAACTTCGTAGTACATATGGTACTGCTCTTTACAAGGAAACAGGTGATATATACCTTGTAGCCGACGTTTTGGGACACAAAGATGTAAATACTACTAAAAAGCATTATGCTGCCATTGAAGACGAACGAAGACGTAAGGCACGTAATGCTGTAAAGCTAAGGAAAGATTAAGACTGCTTAACGGTGTTTTCAAAAGCTTATACAATAAAATAATATGTAAAAAAGAATGGATTCTCTAAACAAAGTCCATTCTTTTCTTTTAATAGAACACAGTGTTCGATTCTGGTATTCTTTATATATTATTTCTTCTCGTAAGAATAATATGCAATAATAAGTTTCTTTCCTGATGTTATTTCGTCGTCTGAAAGCTTGTTGTTCTTCATTACTTCATCTATATAATCTGATGTGCTTACATTAGAATTCTTAATATGCTCCTGAGCAATAGATGTTAATGTATCACCGGGCTGAACCTGGTAGCTTGTGTAATATTTATACTTAGCATATTCCTTGCCATTCATTGCGTCCACTTTAGTAAGCTTAATGGATGAGAATACTGCAACTGCTAATAAAAATGTGATAATTGCTCCGTAGACTAATTTCTTCTCTGACTTAGTATTTCCTGACTTCTTCATTGTATGTACCTCCAAATTGTTAAATTAAATATAATTGAATAATTGTTCTATAGATATTCAAGCTACTGAAAACTGTAAGGTTTATTATTATGTATTAAATAACTATAAGAACAAACGTTTGCTGTCTGATATAGTTATAATATCATCCGAACAAATGTTTGTCAATAACCTTTTCGAACAAATATTCGAAAAATTCATTGCTTTATTTTTGCTGTTATGGTAATATTAGTATATATTAAGTACCATATTCAGTACTTAGAACTTTAATTTAAGATTTTTTTTAGAAATTCATATTATATTATTCAGACAGAAAGAATTATTGTGAGTTTTTATTAAAGTCTTAGGAATTTATTTTGAAATTTTTTGAGGTTTAAATATATAGATATTGGAGGACGATTATATGCCAGGAAAGATTACACCTAAACAACAGCAGATTTTGGATTATATTAAGGAAGAAATTTTATCAAAGGGTTACCCACCAACTGTTCGAGAGATATGTGAGAAGGTAGGTTTAAAGTCTACTTCTTCTGTTCACTCTCATCTTTCAACTTTGGAGAATAACGGATACATAAGAAGAGATCCTACTAAGCCTAGAGCTATTGAAATCATGGATGATGAATTTGGTCTTGTAAGACGTGAAATGACTAATATTCCTATTATTGGAAGAGTTGCTGCAGGTGCACCTTTACTTGCAGTTGAGAATATTGAAGACTATTTTGCATTACCTACAGAGTTTTTACCTAATGGAGAAGTTTTTATCCTTAAGGTACAGGGAGAAAGCATGATTAATGTTGGCTTTTATGAGGGCGACTATTTAATAATTGAAAAGGCTGCCCAGGCTGATAATGGAGAGATAGTTGTGGCATTAATAGATGATTCTGTTACGGTTAAAAGATTTTTCAAAGAAGACGGACACATTAGGCTACAGCCTGAGAATGACTTAATGGAACCTATTATAGTAGATGACTGTGCAATAGTTGGTATTGTCAGAAGTCTTTACAGAAGAATTGTATAGAAGAATATATGATGTCGAACACAGTGTTCGATTGTACTATTAATAAAAAAACAACCTATATTTGGCTACGAACTGAATTAATCAGAATAGTCGAAATATAGGTTGTTTTTTTGGTTGAAATAAATTATTAGTACTACTGCTATTTAATCCAAATAGAGATTAATTATCTACCATCTTATTTTTACCAATATTAGAAGTTAAACGGTCTATCAAATCCAATATCCAAACAATTGCTTTATTAATCAGGTATAGTGCAAGTCCGCATATTGAAACAATAATAAGCAGTTTCACGTTAGCCAAAAGCTTGTCGCCGCCTTTTAACAGGTCAGGTAGGATTTTTGTAGCAATCCATTCCTGAACACAATAAAATTCCAAACTCATCATTCCCCAGAACCCTATTAGTTTATTAAGTCCTTTTCCAATAATGGCAAGTCCCCTAATGCTATGTAATTTATCCAATACCTTTGCCATTAATAAAGGTAATGATATTGAGATTAGATAATTAGGAATGCAACAGTTAGATACTGGCAAAATAAGCCCTAATCCCTTAAAGTTACTCTGATATGCTAAATACATACCCAATATGAATGTTAAAAGGATAAAAAGCCAATTTCTATGCGTTATTTTTATAGCTTTCTCTTTACACAAATATCCAATAAGGAATCCTGTTACAAATATTGGAATACGGTTGGTGAAACCGTATAAATCTTCTCTCATAACATTTCTTGCCATAAGTGAAAACAGTAACCAAAGTTCTATGAATCCAGCAAAGAATAAATATTTATTTTCTGCTTTTTTGAAAAAATTATAAAAAACAGGTGTAAATAAATATAATGTTATAACTGCAGGAACGAACCATAAGAACAAATAAATATTTGTTTTATAAAAGCTTATTCCTGTTATGATATTAAAATAAAACTCATTGGTCCAATGGTCAATCTGGGATACAATACTTGCCATAATTATAAATGGAAAGATAACTCTTTTTAGTCTGTTATAATAAAATCTTGAAACCGGATTTTTTTCAAGGGAATAATATAATCCCATTCCTGATAGTAATAAAAAGATGTCTACACCACAGAAACCGATTCTTTTTATAAAGTTTTCGGTTACAAAGAAAAAGCTTGTCTCATTAGTTACAATTTGCCATTCGTGAGTCATTAAAATCCATAATGCAGCAAACCCCATTAAAAATTTTCTGTACTTAAACAATAAGCTTAAGTCATTTTGTGCTTTTGTATTAGTTTTCTTATTTTCTTTTATATTTTCTCCTTCATAGTTTTAGTTTTCGCCTCCTACTTTAACTTTATGACCTATCCTAAAGCGTGTACATTGCATAAAACAGGGACAGTATCCGAATTTTTGAACACTGTCCCAAAATCAAGCTTTAAAAATGTATATATTATTAGAATATATTTATTAGTAAGCTAAGCAATCATCTAATGATTTAATAATAGCTTCCTTGTCCATATCATGGCCAATAAATACTACTTTAATCATTCTGTCGCCTACTTTTTCATCCCAATCCTCAACTAATGTAGGATCTTCTTTCATCATCTTTGCACGAACTCTTCTAGGAGCTGTAGCAACCCACTGTCCTGCATTTGCAATGTTTATCTGCTTTCCTGCCTGTTCAAACATGTAAGCATCATTGTTGTTTTCAGCAGCCCAGATAATACCCTTACTTCTGATAATGCCCTTTGGCATTTCATCAAGCCAATCTTCGAATTTCTCTTTGGCAAAAGGTCTTCTTCTATAGTATACAAATGAGCCGATACCATATTCTTCTGTTTCACCTTCTCCGTGATGGTGATGGTGGTGATGATGTCCGTGTCCGTGATGTTCATGTTCATCGTGATCGTCGTGGTCGTGATGTTCATGATCGTGGTCATGGTCTTCATTATGTTCATGATGGTGTTCGTGTTCATCATGATGGTGTTCGTCGTGATCATCATCTTCGTCTAAGTCTGCTTCTTCTAATTCGTGAATCCAACCTGCTGACATACTTGATTTCTCAAAATCAAATCTGTTAGTGTTTAAGATTTCATCTACATCAATCTGGCCGTAGTTTGTTTCAAACATAACAGCTTCAGGCTGAAGTTTTCTGATAATAGCCTTAACTTTTCCAAGCTGTTCAGGTGTAACTGTATCAACTTTGTTAAGAATAATTGTATTACAAAATTCAATCTGCTGAATAATAAGGTTTTCAATATCTTCATCATCAATATCGTCTTTAACAAGGTTTTCGCCACAACCAAATTCATCAGCCATTCTTGCAACGTCAACAACTGAAACAATGTTGTCAAGTCTTGCAATCTGAGCTTTCTTGTCATATGAACCGTCTAGCATTGTAATTGACTGTGCAATTGGAATAGGTTCGCAGATACCACTTGCTTCAATAAGGATGTAGTCAAACTTTCCTGTACCAATAAGGTCAATAATCTGATTGATTAAATCAACCTTTAAAGTACAGCAGATACATCCGTTCTGAAGAGGTACAAGATTGTCATCTTTCTGAGTAACCTGTCCACCTTTTTCAATAAGTGAAGCATCAATGTTTACTTCACCGATATCGTTAACGATAACTGCAACTTTATATCCTTTTTGGTTTGATAAAACCTGATTAAGTAATGTTGTTTTTCCGGCACCTAAATAACCTGTAAGTAATGTAACCGGCACTAATTTCTTTTCCATATCTATACTTCCTTTCATATATTGTAATCTATTTTTATGCTAAAAAATAAGCACTGTATGGAGCCATTTTTAAACCGCCATCAAGGTTTATTATAGCACCTGAAAGCAAATCTGTAACCTGATTTTTTTCTGCTCCAAAATAAGCTGTATATTCCTGGTCATCAGCGTTGATTGCCACATATACTGTTTCATCACCAGTACTTCTTCTAAACACACACTGTTTGTTAGTTAAAACAGTTGATGTAAAATCTCCGTAATTTAATGCTTTAGAGTTCTTCTTTATATCTGCAAGCTTAGAGATAAATTCGCTTAATTCATTAAATTCCGGTTCTTTAAAAGAAGGTCTAAGAGCCGGATCCCCCTGACTTTTATCAGCTTTTGCCCCCCATTCACTTCCGTAATATACACAAGGTATGCCCGGCATTCCAAATAATAATGCGTAGATTAAAGGTAAGTGATTTTCGTTAGTCAGAATACTTGCAACTCTTGTAACATCGTGATTATCAACAAAACACAATAAATGTTTGCCTTTGTATAAAGTCCAGTTTTCAGGACCAAACTGACGAAGTAATGAATGATTAATTTCAAACATATTCATTGAATTAAAACTTGAATAAAGTCCCTTGTAACATTCATAGTTGGTTGCTGAATGTAACATTTCGTCATTCATTCTCTGATTGTAATCGCCGTGAAGCATTTCTCCCACAAGGAAAAAATCTTTTTTAAGTGAGTCTGTGTGACGTCTTAAACGTTTTAAAAATTCAAAATCAAGGCAATAAGCTACATCAAGTCTTATTCCGTCAATGTCAAATTCATTAATCCAGAAACTTACTGCATCCAAAAGGTAATCTACAACTTCCGGGTTATAAAGGTTAAGTTTTACAAGGTCGTAATTGCCTTCCCAACCTTCATACCAAAGTCCGTCATTGTAATTAGAATTGCCATTTAAGTCAATATTAAACCAATGAAGATATTTAGAGTTCTCTCTATTGGCACATACATCCTGAAATTGAGGAAAACCACGTCCCACGTGATTAAAAACGCCGTCTACAACAACTTTTATGCCGTTGTTGTGTAAATCCTTACAAAGATTCTTAAAATCCTCATTATCGCCTAATCTTACATCAATCTTTTTGTAATCTCTTGTGTTATATCCGTGAGTGTCAGATTCAAACACAGGAGAAAAATATATAGCATCAGCACCTAATCTTTTAATATGTGGTATCCAGTCATTAACCTTTAAAATGCGGTGGTTAAGCACACCATCATTCTCAAAGGGTGCTCCTGAAAACCCAAGAGGATATATTTGATAAAAAACACTTTCGTAAGCCCACATATATTTATTAATTCTCCTTTCGGTTTTCTATCATTTTATGTTACATTTCATCCGGCATGATAATGGCCGCAATGATGTATGCAATCAGTCCACTGCCACCCACAAGTGTAAAGATCACCCAGATCAGACGAATCACGGTCGGATCTACGTCAAAATAGTTTGCGATTCCGCCACATACTCCACAAACCTTTTTATCTGTACTGCTCTTGTATAATCTTTTCTTCATAGTATTTCCCTCTTTTCTGAAAATCTGCAATTGTCAGGATAGTTTCAGTATACACAATCCCGAATAAAATTTCCACTGTCCCTTCAACTGTTCATGCCTGGTTAAGAAAACTTTAAGGATTTTGCAAAATCAAAAGAATGCATAACAATTTGCAAGATAGATAGATGTTGTATGAACTGTTCTGTGATAAAATCAAGAAAATAATGAAAAGATTACCAAGAGGGGAGATATAACATGCAAACCTGTACTTTAAACGGAACCTGGCAGCTTTCTGCCGGACACCGTTCTTTAGAATCTGTAGATATGCAGATTCCCGGCACTGTACTTTCCGGGCTTCTTGCCGCCGGAAAAATAAAAGATCCATTTTACCGTACCAATGAGGATGCTACACGCGCATTGTTCTGGAAGGATTATGTTTTCACCCGGACGTTTGATGTCGATGAAGAACTCTTGGCCCAACAACATATTGTTCTGGTGTGTGAAGGACTTGACACACTTGCGGAAATCAGCATCAACGGCACATTCCTTGCAAAAACAGATAATATGCACCGTACCTGGAAATATTTACAGGGATATTCCCATGCCAGAATCGAAGACATCCGCATCCATCAGCAGCATGCCAAAAACGTTTCCGTCCAGACATCCATAACACTTTCCGAATCGATTCCGGGACAAAAACATTGCGTGGAACTCTCAGAAGACGGTGCAGACAAACCGCTGCAGACGAAACTGTGTAAAACAAATGCAGACGGTGTGGCAGCGGTGGATTTTGTGATCGAAAATCCAAAACTCTGGTGGCCGAATGACTATGGCGATCAGCCTCTTTATATCGTCAGGACCACTTTACTGGATGAGGACGGAACAAGCCTGGAATCTATCACCAGACGGATCGGTCTGCGCACATTAACGATCAGCCAGGAAAAAGACGAATGGGGAAATGAATTCGCCTTCTGTGTCAATGGTGTCAAAATTTTTACCCGCGGGGGAAACTATATTCCGGATGACTGTCTGTACACAAGAATTACCGAAAAGAAGCTGGATTATATTCTGGAAAGCTGCCGCAGGGCACACTTTAACTGCGTCCGTGTATGGGGTGGCGGTTACTACCCTTCCGATGCTTTTTATGATCTCTGTGATGAAAAAGGGCTGATCGTATGGCAGGATCTGATGTATGCCTGCAATGTCTACGATGTAACGGACGCGTTTGCCGAAAACTGCAGGCAGGAGACCTATGATAATGTGCGCCGTCTGCGCCACCACGCCAGCCTTGGTTTATGGTGCGGCAACAACGAGATTGAATCTGCCTGGGATCACTGGGGCGATTTCCAGAAAGAAACTCCTTATCTTCGTGCCGATTATATCAGATTGTTTGAAGAAGTCCTCCCGAAAGCCGTACAGGAGGCAGACGGTGAAACCTTTTACTGGCATTCTTCCCCGTCATCCGGCGGCTGTTTTGACAATCCGGATGATGCAAACCGCGGAGATACCCACTACTGGGATGTCTGGCATGGACAGAAACCATTTACCGACTACCGCAAATATTTTTTCCGTTTCTGCTCCGAATTCGGTTTTCAGTCTTTCCCATGTGCAAAGACCGTCAACAGTTTTACTTTGGAAGATGACCGCAATATTTTCTCCCGTGTCATGGAAAGCCATCAGAAAAATGATGCGGCAAACGGTAAGATGCTCTACTATCTGTCCGAAAATCTGCGCTATCCAAAAGATCTGACACATCTCCTGTATGCCAGTCAGGTATTACAGGGTATGGCCATCAAATACGGTGTGGACCACTGGCGCCGAAACCGCGGCCGCTGTATGGGAACCCTCTACTGGCAGATCAACGATAACTGGCCGGCACCTTCCTGGTCCAGCATTGATTATTTTGGCAGATGGAAAGCCCTGCATTACATGGCTCAGAAATTTTATGCCCCACACGCGGTCAGTATGACGCTGGAAGATCACAGGTGCCACGTATATTTTTCCAACGAATCCTTCGAAACCACAGAGTATTCTCTCACCCTGTCCATTCGTGACCTGTCAGGGAATGTGCTGGAAACATACGAAACCAAAGGGAACTCCCCGGCCTTTTCCGCTATCGAAACAGCAGTTGTCGATATCTGTTCCTGGGAAGATCAAAAAGACGATGTATTTTTGGAAGCAGTGATACATACAAAAGATCAAAAAGTGTTAAAGGATGTGGAAACACTTGTGCCGTATAAATATTTAAATCTTAAAAACCCGGTTATATCCACGGAAGCAGAAGAAACGAACGATGCTTTTATCCTGCACATTTCCAGTGACTGCTTTGCTCCGTTTGTCGCTTTGGATTTTGACGATGCAGATGTTATTTTTTCTGATAACTTTTTCCACCTGACGGATAAAACGGTACAGGACATCATTGTGAAAAAAGAAGACATCTTACAGGGACATTTTGAAAATGCCGAAGATTTCAGGAAACGCCTTCAGATTCTGTCTCTGGGCACTTCCTATGCCCGTTCCTGAAAAAATGTATTTATCCACGTATCACAAAAATAAAGTGTGCG
>ENA-OPSV01002317-OPSV01002317.1-human-gut-metagenome-genome-assembly--contig:-NODE-2317-length-11380-cov-3.193466_pt1 | contig 11380 bp, 12 predicted proteins | sample MGYA00241460_ERZ501912 | MGnify/ENA primary metagenome ERZ501912 (study PRJEB25962, sample SAMEA2042402) | human gut metagenome | biome: human gut; feature: human-associated habitat; material: faeces...
AAACGTTCTTATATAGAAAAATCTGGGACGAAAATTCAATCGTCGGGAGGTTTTGATTTGAATGTCGGTTACTCCATAAAAGGTTGGAATATCCAATTCAGGACATTGAGTCCTTTTATGAAAACAACGTTTAAAGGTTGGTATGAAAGATTGTCATATTCAAAAATCAATGCGATGCGTTATGAACGCACCTATGACAATATGTTCCAGTTGACGGTCAACTATCGTTTTACGTTTGGTAAGAAAAAACACAAATTCCATAGTACAGAAATAAAAGATATTAATCAGTCAACAATTCTAGAATAGTCGGTTATGGATAATTTTGATTTGATGCGTATAACAGTGGGACCTTTTTCTACTTCGTCGTTGCATACAACTTTTTTGATGGAATTTAATAATCATTTCTTTGAAATAGGAAAAGATGCGGCGGAGTTGCTGAATTACCTCAAAGAAAATGGTTGCGATGAAGTGGCAGTGGATACTTATGTAGAAAGTCATGATGGACATCCGTCGAAAGACGATGTCATCGAATTTTTGGAAATGCTGTCGTCGAAAATTGCGGAGGGAAAGGTATCCTCGACTAAAAAGGGAGTATTTCTTTATCGGCACGATTTGATTTCGTCCGAGAAAGTAAGAAAGTGCGCTTCTTCTCTGAAAATACTTTTCGATAGCCGTGTGATGATGGCGATTGTCGGTATATTTATTATTCTGGATTTTATTCATTTTACAGAATTTTATACTGAAACTATACACGTTGATCTGAGTATCTATACAGTAATAGGATTATTCCTGTTTTTTATTTTTTCGTCGTTATTCACGTTAAAACTTTCACCGCTAAATATTTTTGTGCTTGATCCTTCATACTCTAACATCCAATATATATTTTTTTTAAAACTTCCTTGATCAACCGGCTCTTTTACAATTGGATGATAACTTGATGTGTTTAATTCTTGATAATAACGATCAAGATAAGAAACATTATTAAGTGTTTCTTCTTGGTAAAGTTTCATCTGAGTTTGTAATATTTTTGTAGGAGCTTGGATTGCAAGAAGTTCGTACATACTTGCTGAATAGAGTCGATTATAGATAAGATATTGTAAAGTTTTATTTGTCAAAATGATCACCCTGTTTATTATATGTAGATTAATGGGTTATATGAGGAGAAATATATGTCATATCAGATATTAAAGTTCATTGTTTATTTGTTTTCTATTTTATCTTCAATGTATGGGTTAAGTTGTTTTCATTATGAAAAATATATTCTTAAGGGGAAATTAAAACAATTCTATTGTTTATATCTTGTTGCTTCTGTATCTTTGGGTTATTTATTTGCATCTTTTATTTTAGATTTTGTAACAATACATTTTTAATTTAAGTTTTCATATATTAAAATATGAAAACTATTTTTTTTAAATTATTACTTATTCTATTTATTTTATTAGCAATTATTTTGTTGTATCAACCAACCAAAGAGAAAGATTCTTTATATAAAGGAAAAGAAAATGAAGATGTTTATGTAAGTGTAAAAGTTGGAGATAATACACAAAAAATTCTTTTAGATGACTATTTATTAGGGGTCGTTGCTGGAGAAATGCCGGCAAGTTTTGAACTTGAAGCAATTAAAGCACAAGTTGTCGCAAGTCGAACTTTTGTTTATTCACGTTTATTAAGTGTAGATAATACAACCAATACACAAGTTTATCTAGATGATGAAAAGATGAAGGTTTCATGGAGTGATCATTATGAAGAATATAAAGAGAAAGTTCAAAAAGCTATTGTAGAAACTAAGGGGGAAATCTTAACTTACCAAGGAAAGTGTATTTCAGCTCTTTTTTATTCAAGTAGTAATGGAAAAAGCGAAAATGTAGAAAACTATTTTAAAGGTTCAAGTCAACCGTATTTGGTTTCTGTAGATTCACATTGGGATCAAGAATATGATCCTCAGTTTATAAAAAAAGTAAAATATACTAAAGCACAGCTTAATTCATTTTTTGGAGGTTCGTTTCAATATCGTTTTTTAGAACGCTATCCTAGTGGGAGAGTTAAATCTATTCTTATTAATCAAAAACAATATAGTGGTAGGGAAGTAAGAGAAAAACTACAATTGTCTTCAAGTGATTTTGAAATAGTTAAAGAAGGAAATTCTTATATTTTTGTGACTAAAGGATGTGGACATGGAGTTGGGTTGTCTCAATACGGTGCACAAGGAATGGCAAAGGAAGGATATAATTATCAAGCTATTTTAAAACACTATTATCAAGGAGTAGAGATTTCAAAGAATAAAGAATGATTTTATGGTTACACTTTTTAAGAGGTGAAAAGCATGAAAGGATTATTGAAGAGGAATAAAAAAACATTTATTTTTATGACTTCACTTTTATTATTTTTAATAGGTGTCGGTGTTATTCAGGAAATTGTTAAGAATTTAAAACCATTCGAAGATGTACCAGTAGTTTCGGTAGAAACAAAAGATGAAAATAAAAATCAAGGAAGTGAAGTCTTAAAAAAACCAGTCAATGATGATGTTAAAGTAAGTAAGGGTTTTTATGATACGTCTTTAGATGATAAAAAATTAGAAGAAGCACTTGTTTATTTTGAAGGAGTCTATCGTCCTAATGATGGGATTGATTATACAAAGGATAATGAAAGCTTTGATGTTTATGCGAGTGCAAGTGGGACTGTTATTAGAAAAGAAAATGATTCTTTATTAGGGTGGATTGTTACGATTGAACATCAAAAAGGTATTCAAACCATTTATCAATCTTTAGATGATATTAAAGTTGAAAAAGGAGATCAAGTGAAACAAGGAGATGTTATTGGAAAAGCAGGAAATAATGTTTATCAATCAACATTAAAAAAACATTTACATTTTATTGTTTCAATTGATGATAAAACTGTAAATCCTGATAAATATTTTAATCAAAAAATTGAAAAAATTAAGACAACATCATGATAAATTTATATTTATAAAAAAATTAGTGTCTTTTGTTTTTTTGCCTTGTAATTCAATAAAATCGTGATACAATATTGAGGAAAAAACATACAAGGAGGAGAAATAATGGCATTATCAAAAGAAATTGGTATCGATTTAGGTACTGCAAATATATTAATTTATGTCAAAGGTGAAGGTATTGTAGTCAATGAACCTTCAGTAGTGTCAATAGATGAAGAAACTAAAAAGCCATTAGCTGTAGGACAAGAGGCAAAAGATATGTTAGGTAAAACTCCTGGTAGGGTTCAAGCAATTAGACCATTAAAAGATGGAGTTATTGCAGATTTTAGAATTACTGAAATCTTATTAACTCATTTTATTAATAAATTAAATTTAAAAGGAATTTTTGCTAGACCAACAATCTTGATTTGTTGTCCATCTAACATCACTTCAATTGAAAAATCAGCAATTAGAGATGTTGCTGAAAGATGTGGAGCTAAAAAGGTATTTATCGAAGAAGAACCAAAAGTAGCAGCAATTGGAGCTGGTCTTGAAATTAATAAACCAACAGGTAATATGGTTATTGATATCGGTGGAGGAACTACTGATATTGCTGTATTATCTTTAGGTGATATTGTAACAAGTTCATCTTTAAAAATTGCTGGTGACGTCATGGATGCGGACATTATTAAATTTGTTAAAGATAAATATAAATTATTAATTGGAGATCGTACTGCTGAACAAATTAAATTAGAAATTGGTTCTGCTGTAAAAGGATCATCTGATAAAACATTTGAAGTACGTGGTAGAGACTTAGTAACTGGATTACCACATACAATTACTATTACATCAAACGAAACTGAATTAGCACTTAGAGAAACTTGTGCAACAATTGTTAAAGAAACTAAACATGTTCTTGAACAAACACCACCAGAATTAGCTGCTGATATCGTATCACGTGGTATTTTCTTAACTGGTGGAGGAGCTTTATTAACTGGTTTAGATAGATTATTAGAATCTGAATTAAATGTTCCTGTATTCGTAGCAGATGATGCATTAAATTGTGTTGCTAATGGATGCGGTGTTATGTTAGAAAACTTACATTATATGAAATAAAACTGTCTGATTGACAGTTTTTTTCTTATCTAGAAATTAAATAATATTATAATAGAATCATGATACAATTTCATTGAGGTGAAAGTATGAAGAAAGTATTATTTTTTGATATAGACGGGACATTATTGAATAGTGAATTAAAAATACCTGAAGGAGTAAAAAGAGAACTTAAAAGATTGAAAGAGGCTGGACATTATTTATTTGTTGCCTCAGGTAGACCTTTAGCCTTTATTTCAAATCAAATCATTGAGGCTGGGTTTAATGGTTTTGTATTATGTAATGGGGCACATGTAGAGCTTAATCATGAAATCATCTATGAAAATAGAATTCCTTATGAAAAAGTGAATGATTTAATGAAAATGCTTGAAAGTGTAGATTGTGAATATGATTTTGAAACAGCAACAGATTGTTATATTGATCCTTCTTATAAAGATTTTATAGAATTTTTTAAAGTATGTGATATTCGTCATGAAAAGTTAATCATTTCTTTTGATAAAGAAGAAGTAATGCATCGTACTTTAAAAATAGAAATTAGTGCTAAAAAAGATCATGATAAAATTATAGAATATATTGCTGATAAATTTTATTTTGATCATCATGGAACAGCTAATTCATTTGAAATATGTGCATTAGATACATCAAAGGCTACAGGTGTACAAAAGGTATTAGAACATTTAAATATTGATAAAGAGCATAGTTATGCTTTTGGAGATGGATTGAATGACTTAGAAATGATTAAATATGCAGGTCATGGGATTGCTATGAAAAATGCTGTTAAAGAGTTAAAAGATGTGGCTGATGAAGTGATTGGTCATGTAGATGAAAATGGTTTAGAAGAATATTTAAAAACAATAGATTAAAAATGAGGTTCGTTTTGAACCTCATTTAAATTATTTAATAAATTTGAAATGTTGACCTGGTTTAATGAAATCTAATAAACCTAAATCTTCATCTTTTACTTTACCAATTAAGTTTCTTTCACCATCATTTGGGATTTCAGTTAAAACAACTTCTAATTCACCACGATAATGAGCTAAGTTATCGTTAACCACTAAGATATCACCACGCGTAAATACTTTTTTACCACAGTCATGATGTGGAATAGATTTGTCTTCTTTAGCTTCTTTTTTATCACCAAATCCTGAATCTTGAACAGTTGCTTGGTTTTTGAATTGAAGTCTTGGGAAACTTGATCTTAACATAAATGATGAATGATCGTATCGATCCCAGTGTGGAGCAAATTCATACATGATGTATTTTTCATTATCAGTAATTTCTGTTACTTCATCAACACGTAATTCTAAAGCTTGGAAGTTGATTTTTGATAATGCTTCTAATTCTTTTGTACTTGCTGGATAGTTACCAACGATAATATCATCAACATCACCAGTGGCTAATAAATATCTTGCTTGTACTTCAATAGGTAGTGGTCTCATAATTTCAACTGTAGGTAAACCACAGAAAACTTCCCAAGGACCAATTGTTGGATCATTGTGACTTGAAACAAAGGCAGCTGTATGAAGATTTAATACTTTCCATTGTTTATTAAATTGTTGGAATAAATCAAAATCTAATCCTGTATATCTTTCTGGGAAAAAGTTATGACACATAATAATTTGATCTTTATTTCCACCGTTTTTAATTAATAAATCAACACCAGCATCCATACTAGCATTGAATTCGATTTTAATACCATAAGGATTTCTAGTAACAGCGATATCTCCTTGAGTACCAAAGTTACCATCCAAACGAATAATATCTAATCCTAAATCTGCAAATGGTTTTAAATTATTTGGAGTAGCTCCAATTAATTTAAATACTTCTGGATTTGTATCAGCAGCAACAACAAATCCTAATTCATGAGCTTTATCCATGAATCCTTTAAATTCTTTTAAATAACTTTCTCTTTTATCATCTGGAATAGATAAAAAACAAGTAAAGATTCTAGTAAAACCTAATTTAGCAGCAGTTTCCATATAATCATAGACTTCTTTAATATCACTTTTATCTGGATAAACAGAGATTCCTAAACTATGCATAAACATATTCCTCCTTATATACTAGTATAGACAAGTTTTTGTCAGAATACAAGTCATAGAGCTATTTAAAAGTTGAAATTTACTAAAAAATAATGAATAATATAGGCATAAAGGAGGTGGCAAAATGTCACTGACGGTCATTCTTTCATTTGTTGTAACAACAATCATTTCAGCTTTAATGATTCCACTTGTAATTAAGGCTGGAAATCAATTAGGAATTGTTGCACATATGAATAAAAGAACAGTTCATAAACATGAAATAGCACGTATTGGTGGCTATGCCATTTATTTAAGTTCACTTATAGGATCAGCCTTATTTTTGAAAGCAGATCATCAAATAAATGCTATTATGGTTGCAGGGTTTATAATTTTTATGGTAGGGCTTTATGATGATAGTCATGATTTATCCCCTAAAGTAAAATTAATTTTTGAAGTGATTGCGGCGTTGACTGTCATTGTTTATGGAGAAATCTATATAAAAGGATTTGGATATTTCCCAAGTGATGCGATGACATTTCTTTCAGGGGTTGTTACTTTATTTTGGATTGTAGGAATTACTAATGCGATTAATTTAATTGATGGGTTAGATGGGTTATCTGCAGGTATTTCAATTATTGTCCTTGTTACTATCTCAATGACTTCTTTATTATCTGGAAGAAGTGACATTGCTTCTTTATCACTCATTCTTGCTGGAAGTATTATGGGCTTTTTGTTTTTTAATTTTCATCCAGCAAAAATTTTTATGGGGGATTGTGGAGCTTTATATATAGGTTTCATGATTTCAGTTATTTCATTATTAGGATTTGGATACAATGCTTCTACTTTTTTTACTTTAGGAGCACCAATTATTGTTTTAATGGTTCCAATCATGGATACTTTAATAGCAATTTTAAGAAGAAAAATACATCATAAAAAATTTAGTGAAGCGGATCGAGGACATTTACATCATAATTTGATGTTTAAATTAAAATTAGGACAAAGAAAAAGTGTTTTAGTGCTTTATTTAGTCACTTTCTTATTTTCGCTTTCATCTTATTTATATTATTATAATCCAACTGCAGGAACAATTTTATTTATTGCTTTAATGATTATGTTTGAAATATTTGTAGAAGTAACAGATATGATTTCTAGAAAATATAAACCAATTTTAACAATTGTAAATATTTTTATTGATTCTGATAAATTACCAAAAATTAAATTTTTAGATCGTTATCGTAAAAGAAGATCTCCTCAAAAAGCCATGAGAGATCATTTAATTATTGCGCTATGTTTTTTACTTGTGATTGTAGGTGTTGGTTATTTTATGACATCTAAAGATACGCCTTTACCAATAAAAACTGAAACAGTACAATCTCCATACACTAAATCTGGAGATAGCGAACTATTAAATAATATTTATGCAAGACTAGATACAAGTTATAAAAATAAAGATGAAGAAGATGAATGTCAATTAGTGGCTGCTTATTTTGTGTGTGATTATTATACTTTTGTAGATAAGAAAAAAAATGAAATAGGTGGTGTTGATTATATGTATTCTGAAATGGTGGAAAACTTTAGTCAATATGCACAAACATCATTTTATAGTTATAAAAATCAATATCCAGAATTAGAGGTTTTAAAATATAATATTATATCTTATTCACCTTCAAAGGTAACAATTGCTGGATTAGAGGATAATGATTATTATAATATTTTGATTTCATTAACGTTTAATGAAGAAATTGAAGGCTTAAATTCGACAGTTAATGTAACGGTTGTAAGGGTAGAAGATCGTTACTATGTTTGTGGGTTAGATAATGCATAAGTTATTTTAAAATTATGTTGTGTTTATGAGCTTTTTATGATAATATTTGTTATGCAATGTATTAAATTAATCGAAGGAGGTTAAAAATATGTTTGAAACAATTTTAAAGGTTGCTATGGTTATTATTTCCGTTGCTCTTATTATATTATGTTTATTACAAAGTGGAAAATCAGATGATATTGTTAATGCATTAACTGGTCAAAGTTCAAATCTTTTTGCTGAACAAAAAGAACGTGGTGTTGATTTAGTAATGTCTAGAATGACGATGATTTTGAGTATTGCCTTCTTCGTGATCGCAATTCTACTACGTATGAATTAATGAATAATAGGACGCAAGGCGTCCTATTTTTTTTGGAGGTGAGAAGATGAAAGAAAGAATTTTGGATATATTAAAAGATAAAGAAAGATCAATTCATGAATTACAACATGTATTAGATCTAAATAATAGTGAAGGTTTTACAGTTTTGCTTAAAGCTTTAAATCAATTAGAAGATGAGGGTAAAATTGTAAGAAATGATAAAAATGAATATTTATTAATAGAAAACTCTAATTATATTGTAGGTGTTTTACATATTAATAAAAGAGGTTTTGGTTTTGTCATTATTGATGAAGAAAGTGATGATATTTTTATTTCTTCAAGAGATTTAAAAGATGCTTTTAATATGGATACAGTCATGGTTGAACTTAAAAAGCATCAAACAGGATCGCGTCAAGAAGGTAGAATTGTTAAAGTTATTGAAAGAGGACAAACAAGACTTGTTGGGCTGTTGAAAAACGCTAAAAGAGAACTTGTCTTTGATGCGGATGATCAAAAGTTTACACAACCTATTTATATAGATCATGCACATAGTCATGGTGCAGTAGCTGGACATAAAGTTGTTGTTGAAATTAAAACGTACAAACCTTATTTAAAAGGAAATGTCGTAGAAATTTTAGGACATGTAGGAGATCCAGGGGTTGATATTTTATCTGTTGTTTCTCAACATGAAGCACATGTTGAATTTCCTAAAGAAGTTTATGAACAAATCGAATCAATTGAAAATGAAATTGATCAAGAAGAAGCTAAAACAAGAACTGATTTAAGAAATGAAACGATTGTTACGATTGACGGTGATGATGCCAAGGACTTAGATGATGCAATTTCTTTAAGAAGATTAAAGAATGGAAATTATTATTTAGGGGTACATATTGCTGATGTTTCTTATTATGTAGAAGAAGGATCTGAATTAGATAAAGAAGCACTTGCAAGAGGAACTTCTATTTATTTAGTGGATCGTGTTATTCCAATGCTTCCTCATAAATTATCTAATGGAATTTGTTCACTCAATCCTCATGTGGATCGTTTTGCAATTTCATGTTTTATGGAAATTACCCCTCAAGGGGAAGTCATTGATCATGATATCGTTGAATCAGTTATTAATTCAACTGAAAGAATGACTTATAATAATGTTAATAAAATACTTGCAGGGGATAAAAAACTACAAGAAGAGTATAGCCATGTATGTGATTTATTTTTCTTAATGAAAGAACTTGCTGAAATTTTACAAAAAACAAGAGAAGATCGTGGAGCAATCGATTTTGATACAAATGAAGCTAAAGTATTAGTTGATGAAAAAGGTAAACCAATAGATGTTGTTTTAAGACAACGTGGAGAAAGTGACCGTATCATTGAATCATTTATGTTAGTTGCCAATGAAACAGTTGCAAAACATTTTAAATGGCTTGATTTACCATTTATCTATCGTGTTCATGAAAATCCTAAGGTAGATAAATTAAGAAAATTCTCTACAATTTCTAGAACTCTAGGTTATACAATAAAAGGTTCATTAGAAGATATTCATTCAAAAGAATTAAGTAAGATCGTTGAAGCAAGTAAAGGAACAGATGAACATGTCATTATTTCTACATTACTTCTTCGTTGCATGGCAAAGGCAAGATATGATGAACAATGTTTAGGACATTTTGGTTTAGCAGATGAATATTATACACATTTTACATCACCAATTAGACGTTATCCTGATTTAATGGTTCATCGTTTAATTCGTACGTATTTATTTAAAAAGAAATTAGATCAAGAAACTCTTTTCCATTTTGCTTCTATTATGCAAAATGTTGCTGATCAAGCTTCTTCACTTGAAAGAAAAGCAATTGATATTGAACGTGAAGTTGATGATATGAAAATGGCTGAATATATGGAAGACCATATTGGTGAAACTTTTGAAGGAATTGTTTCTTCAATTACAAACTTTGGTATGTTTGTTGAACTTCCAAATACGATTGAAGGATTAATTCGTATGGAAGATCTTGTAGATGATTTCTATTATTTTGATGACATAAATCTACAATTAATTGGAAAAAGAACTGGAAGACGATTTAAGATGTCTGATAAAGTCAAAATTAAGGTTTCAGCTGCTTCAAAAAGAGAAAAAACGATAGATTTTCAAATTGTTGGTATGAAATCTAACAAAAAGAAGAAAAAAACTGTTATAATAAATAAGCGACGAGATAGAAAGCCAAAACAAAAGTTTAAAAGAAAAAGAAGATAGAAAAGGTGGTGATATGTATGAAGATCATTTCTCAAAATAAAAAAGCACATCATGATTATTTCTTGTTAGATACTTATGAAGCAGGTATTGAATTAAAAGGAACTGAAATTAAATCTGTGCGTTTAGGAAATGTGAATTTAAAAGATTCTTTTGTCAGAATTAAAAATGATGAGGTTTATGTAGAAAACATGCATATCGCTCCTTACGATCATGGAAACATCTTTAATCATGAAGCAAGAAGAACAAGAAAACTCTTGCTTCATAAAAAAGAAATCCTTAAAATAACTAATAAGTTAAAAGAAGGTGGCTTAACCGTTGTACCTACTAAAATGTATTTTAGTGGTTCTAAAGCTAAATTAGAAATTGCGCTTGCTAAAGGAAAGAAACTTTATGATAAGCGTAATGATTTAAAAGAAAAAGCGGCAAAAAGAGATATCGAAAAGTCTCTTAAAAATTACTACTAATCTGGGGATGTCTTGGATTCGACAGGGGTATGTTTGACCTTAGCTGCAGTCGTTGGAGTACGTTAAACTCAAACAAAAAATAACTGGAAACAGACAAACTAATTACGCTTTCGCTTAGTCGACATAGACATGAAAGCTGCTAACATTGAGTGAGCCTATAGCTTTTTGTTAGTATTATAACTTTTAGGATAAGGGTTGAAGGAGTCTTGACTTTAACCACGAAAATTTAAAGAATCGCTTGGTGTAAAATTGTTCGTTGATTGTAGCCAAGTTAAATTATTCAATGGACTAAACTGTAGACGCTTTGGAGGAATTGCTTTTGGACGCGGGTTCGATTCCCGCCATCTCCACCAAAATTAAGAGTTAAAATGGATGTCATCGAAAAAAAGCCGATGAAATCAACGTTTTTTAAGATATTTTAAAGAATCAAAAAATAGCGATTTACGTGGATGTCACCCATATAAAAGGGTGTCACTACC
>ENA-OPSV01002320-OPSV01002320.1-human-gut-metagenome-genome-assembly--contig:-NODE-2320-length-11377-cov-2.744038_pt1 | contig 11377 bp, 7 predicted proteins | sample MGYA00241460_ERZ501912 | MGnify/ENA primary metagenome ERZ501912 (study PRJEB25962, sample SAMEA2042402) | human gut metagenome | biome: human gut; feature: human-associated habitat; material: faeces...
CTGCTGCCGGCGAATGCGGCGTCGGCCCCGATCCACTGCGACTCGTCGCCGCTCTTGAAGAGGAATTCCGAGTTGGCGGCTACCTCGACCCCTGCGGCCTTGTAGGCCACGATGTTCGAGCTGGCGCTCTCCATGGCCGTCGGGCCCCAGTCGGGGGTTGCGACGGTCTGGCCGTGGATGTACCAGTCGGCCTTTTCCGGCCCCGGGTCGGGTTCTTCGCCGCCGCCCGTGCCGTAGTCGCCGGCATTGAGTTCGTAGGTGATTTCCGCAGAGTTGTTCAGGGTTGCGTATACGCGGTAGTTGCCCGCCGTGGCCTTGATGTTGTCGCCGTTCTGCGAAAGGCGTCCGTCCGCCCCGCCGAAGTTTATCGCCCAGTCGTTGTCCGCACGGAATTTGAATTCCCCGGCGGTCAGTGTGACGTCGACCCAGAAACGCTGTTTTTGGGTGTCGAAATTCATCTCCGTGTCGGTGTCCCAGCCGCCCGGAGTGGCATCGCCGATAATACCCATCGAGTTGAACGACAGTTTATTGCTTAACGTTAATGTCGAACGGTCGAATACGAAGCGGTAGAAGCGCTTGGAATAGACCATGATGTTTCCGGAACCGCCGCTGGAGATCAGCGTGATCGACGGGGCTTCCGTTTCCGGAGCCGCAGCATCACCGTCGGTGCCCCAGTTGCAGGCATCGTTCCAACCGGCTTCGCCGCTCAGTTTGAAGCCGTTGGCGGCTTTTTCGCCCAAGTCAACGATAGCTTCGTAGGTGACCTCGTCGCCGGAGAAACAGAACAGTCCCTGTGCGTTGTCGAAATTCCAGCCGCAGTAATCGCCGATTACCCAGACCTGGGGATAGGTACGCTCGGCCGTCGTCACGGTCATGCGGACGGTGGCGGGGGCGGAGTAGAATTTCTCGAAGTCGGTGCCGATCGTGGCGCTGATGTAGAAATCCACGTCCGTAGGTTCGCCCGAGGGAATCCCCAGGCCGCCGTCTTCCACGGACAGCGCAAGGATGTTGTTGAGGCTTTCATAGGTCTGTTCCGACGAGGTGCCGTTCATACCCGTGAAGAGCACCAGTTTCGCACCGTCGTTGTACGAGGCTTCGATCGAGTAGTTGATCTGGGTGCGGACGCCGAAGTCGGCGGCGTCCCAGGTGAAGGTCTGCGTCGAGCCCATGTTGTCGGGCGTAATGACGATTTCCCCGGGCAGCGCATGCAGCACGGGCGCCACGACCTTGTCGGGGTCGTAGGCCTTTACCTCGTCGAGCTTTTGGCAGGCGGAGAGGAGCCCCGTCGCAGCCGCCAGCATCATCGCATATCGTGTAATTTTCATAGTCGTACGATTTTTAGGGTTGGTTATTTATCGGTTGCGTTTCCGTAGCCGGGATTCTGGTGCAGTTCGGGGTTGGAAGCGAGCTCCGACGAAGGGATGGCAAAGATTTTCATGTAATCATCGAACCCTTGTCCGGTGAAGGTGCCGCCCTTGTATGTCCAGAGGAACGACGGGGTGGTGAACTTGCCGTAGCGGATCAGGTCGGTGCGGCGGTGCCCCTCCCACATCAGCTCGCGGGCACGCTCCTCGAGCAGGTAGTCGGCCGTGACCGACGAGGGGGCCGATACCCCGGCGCGGTCGGTCAGCTCCTTGAGCTTCGGCAGCGCGGTGTTGGCCTGTCCCAGGTTCATGCAGGCCTCGGCGTAGATCAGGTAGATCTCGCCCAGGCGGATCATCGGGAAGTCGATGTCGCTGTATGCCTTCGATGCAGCCGTGGCAAGGAATTCGTCGTTGGTCATGTCGTGGGGGATATTGTTGAACTTGAGGCAAGTCCACCCGTTGAGGAAGACATAGAGCGCATCGTTCATCGACTCCTGGCGGCCTTTGATGTAGAACATTCCGCCGCGTTTGTCGTTGACCGTATATTCGCCCGTGGTGTAGTCCGCGTTGCGGGCGTTGAAATATTTCTGTACGTATTCGTAGGGTACGCGGATGCCGGCCCAGCCGTTGTTCACGCCGTTGATCTTCTGTTCGGCCGTCACGTCGGTGGCGGCGATGGCTGCCAGCGTCAGGTACGACGTGCCGCCGTAGGACTGCGTCTGCTCGGCGTCGTATGCCACGCCGAAGATGATCTCCTTCAGGGCGTCGGCGTTCTCGCCGTTGTCGCCGCGGAAGAGGTCGGAATACTCCGGGCAGAGCGAGTAGCCCATGCCGAAGATCGCTTCGCAGGCGGATTTGGCCTCCGTCCACATCGGGGTGCCGGCATAAACCTCGGCATTGAGGTACATGCGGGCCAGCAGGCCGTTGACCGCACCCTTGTCGGCACGCGGGTAGTTCGAGCGTGCGGCAGGCATCGCGCTTTCGTCCGAAGCCAGGTCGGTCAGCTCCGAGATGCAGTAGTCGAAGACATCCTTGCGCGAGGCCTGTTTGGGGTTCACACCGCCGCCGAAGGGCGAGGTCTCGGTCGTGAACGGCACATCGCCGAACACGTCGAGGGCGATCCAGTAGAAATAGGCGCGCAGGAAGCGGGCTTCGGCGCGGAAACTCTGGATCCTGGCGGCCAGTTCGCTGCTTACGCCGCGGTCGGAGAGTTTGTCCGAGGCGGTCTGGCGCAGGTATTCGTTCACGTAGGCGATGCCCTGCAACGTACGTACGTAGACGGCGTAGGTCGCGTCGTTGTCGGCGTCGGACCACGTGTCGGTATTCATGGCGCGTACCCAGGCGTCGTTCTCCCAGGCGCATTTGCAGGCGTCGGCCGTGACCTCCTGGATCGTCCAGAATGCGCGGATGAGCTCCGAGGCACCGCCGTCGCTGACCTGCAGGTCGGTGGTGTCGTTCGAGACGAAATTGAAATAGAGTTTGGTGAGCCCGGCCAGGTAGCCGTTCTCGTCTTTCCCGTAGACGGTCTCCGAGGTCGAGTCGGACGGGTTGAGGGGCAGGGTGTCGAGATCCCCGATGCACGAAGTGAGCAGCATCGTTGCGCCTGCCGCCGCCAAGGCGAAATGTTTTATGTCGATTTTCATGGTTCGTTCGTTTTTAGAAGTTTACATTCAGACGCAGCGAATAGGTGCGCGGGCGCGGCCAGATCGAGCCGTCGATGCCGTTGACGCCCGGTATTTCGGGGTCTACGCCGCTGTAATCGGTGATGACGAATACGTTCTGCACGCCGAAGGCGACGCGCATCGAGCCCTTCCAGTTGCCGATCTTGTTGAACGTGTACCCCAGGTTGATGTCGTCCATGCGGAAGAACGAAGCGTTTTCGAGGAACATGTCCGAATACCACTGCTCGCCGCTGTTGGCCTTCGTAAAGCCGGTCTTCTTGACCAGCCGTGCGAAGTTGGGCAGGTTGCCGGCGTTGATGTCGATGTTGGACGTCGAGTTGGCCGAGGCGAAGTCGTTGAAGACCCAGTTGCCTGCCGAACCGTGGCCGTTGAAGCCGAAGTCCCAATTCTTGTAGCTCAGCTTGAGGCTGATGCCGTAGAAGAAGTCGGGGTTGGGGCTCTTGTCGGTCATGTAACGGTCGCCCTGGTCGATCTGGCCGTTCTTGTTGCGATCCACCAATGCGTTCTGGATCGGCTTGCCGTCCTGGTCGTAAACCTGCTGGAAGCAGTAGTAGGTGTAGGGTGCATAACCCACCATGTGGCGCTGGAGCAGGTTGCCCGTACCCTTGGTGATGCTGCTCACCTGGATGGCGTAGTCGGGGTCGTCGGTGTTGTTGAGCTTGGTGAACTCGGTGTGCTGGAACGTGCCGTTGAAGCCGACCGTGAGGTTCCAGTCCTTGGTCTGCACGGGGATGAAATTCAGGTTGAACTCCACGCCCTTGTTCTCCATCGAGCCGATGTTGGTGAGCACCGTGTTGCCGAAGTTCGAGCCCATGGGGGTGATGACGTTGTTCAGCAGGTCGTCCGTCTGGCGCAGGTACCAGTCGACGCTGCCGTTGATGCGGCCGCCGAGGAACCCGAAGTCGAGGCCGACGTTGTAGGTCGTCGTGGTCTCCCATTTGATGTTGGGGTCGTAGGCGCCCGGCGTGAGGTAGAACATGTGCCCGGCGCTGCCCATGTAATAGGTCTTATAGACGTCGGTCGACATGTAGTAACGCGCCAGGTAGGGATAATTGGAGCCGATCTCCTGCTGCCCGGTCTGCCCCACGCCGACGCGCAGCTTGAGGGCCGAGACGGCACGCGAATCCTTCAGGAAATTCTCCTCGGCGATGTTCCACGCAAAGGCGCCCGAAGGGAAGAGGCCCCAGCGGGTATCCTTCGAGAAACGCGATGAGGCGTCGTCACGCAGCGTGAAGGTGAAGAGGTATTTCGAGGCGATCGAATAGTTCAGGCGTCCGTAGAACGAGAGCAGGTAATTCTCCTGGCGGTTGAACGGGTAGCGCGAATCCTCGCCCTTCTGCTCGTGCGTTTCGTTGAAATAGGATACCGAGTGGTCGGAGCTGTAGAAATGCTGCCACGAATAACCGGCCATCACGTCGAGGTGGTGGATGCCCCACTCCTTATTGAAGTTGGCGTAGAATTCGAGCAGCTGGTTGCGGCGGAAGTTCGTCGTCCACGAATACTGTCCCCAGCCGCGGGCCTCGGTGTCGGTGTATGCCTGGAACGAGCCGGGGTTCACGCCGTCGTAGGTCTTGGCGCTCGATACGTCGAGGCCGAGGTTGAGGTTGAAGCGCAGCGCCTCGAAGCCGTGAACCTTATAGTCGATCTGGGCGTTGCCGATGAAACGCTTGGCACGCGCCGTATTGTCGCGGTCGTAGAGCTGCGAGAGCGGGCCTGCGCCCAGCAGGGTGTTGGGCGTGAAGTCCTCGCCGCGGCCAGATCCGTAGTTCCAGTATCCGTTGGTGGTCGTGTAGTCGATCGAACCGTCGTCGTTGCGGAAATAGGGGTCGATCGTGGGGTTGAAGAAGGCCGCCGAACCCACCACGCCGCCCGAGGCGTAGCGCTGCGACGTGATGACGCCCTTGGCGTTGAGGTTGACCGTGAGATGCTTGTCGAAGAAGTTGGGCGAGAGGCTCAGGTCGAGCGTCCCGCGTTCGTATTTCGACGTTTCGAGCGTACCCTGCTGGTTGGTGTAGCCCACCGATGCGCGGTAGGGCATGCGGTCGTTGATGTTGCCGATCAGGCTGACGTTGTGGTCATGCGAAATGGCGGTGCGGAAGACCAAGTCCTGCCAGTTGGTGTTCTTGTCGCCGAGCATCGACTGCACCTTGTCGCCCGTGGTCGTACCTGCGGGGTATACCTGGTCGATGTAGGTGCGGAACTCGCCGGGCGACATCACGGGCAGCTCGTCGGAGTTGGTCTGGACGCTCACGCTGCCGCTGTACGATACGCGGGGCGTGTTGCCGCGCCCCTTCTTGGTGGTGACGAGGATGACGCCGTTCGAGGCGCGCGAACCGTAGATGGCCGCCGCCGAAGCGTCCTTGAGCACGGTGAAGGATTCGATGTCGTTGGGGTTGATCGTCTCCAGCGGGTTGGCCATACCCTTGCCGCCGTCGACTGCGATGGGCACCCCGTCGATCACGATCAGCGGGTCGTTCGAGGCGTTGAGCGAAGCCGCACCGCGCACGCGGATGGTGGCGCTCGATCCGGGGCCTCCGTCGCCGGGGATGATATGCACGCCCGGAACCTTACCCTTGAGCATGTCCTGTGTGGAGACCACGGCGCCGCGGTTGAACTCTTCGGCCTTGATCGCCACGACCGAACCGGTCATGTCGTTCTTCTTGACCGTACCGTAGCCGATCACCACCACGTCGTCGATACCCATGGCATCCTCTTCGAGCGTGAGGTGCGCCAGCAGCGACGAACTGGCCACCAGGCTGACGGTCTTGTAACCGACATAGCTGACCTCGATGACCGACTCGGGGCCGGCGGCGCGGATGGCATAGTCGCCGTCGATGCCCGTCGAGACACCGTTGGTCGTGCCCTTTTCGACGACGGTAGCGCCCAGGATCGGCATCCCGGACTTGTCGACAACTACGCCTTTTACCTCATAACCAGCGTTTTGCGCCAGCGTGAGGGGGGGGGTAAATTGACATATGAGCAAGATACCCGCACACATAGTTAAAAATCGTTTCATAAGAATTTTGGTTAGTTTATAAGTTGATTTTATGGATTGTAGGTCATTGGGCCTTGTGTTCTTTGACCAGGAAGACCGACACGGCGGCCAGCAGCATGAATACCCCGGCGAGCGCCAGCATGTCGGCCGCATCGGAGGCGAAGCAGTACTTGACGATGGCACCGCCGGTCAGTCCGATGACGATCTGGGGGACGGTGATCGTGAAATTGAAGATACCCATGTATACGCCCATGCGGCGTGGCTCGACCGCGCGCGACAGGATGGCGTAGGGCATGGCGAGGATGCCCGCCCAGGCGATGCCGATCCCCACCATCGGGAGCATCAGCGCGTACTGGTCGTGCAGCAGGCACAACCCCGCGAAGCCCAGCGCCCCGGCGAGCAGGCAGGCCGCGTAGACGGGTTTGTTGCCGTAGCGCGCGGCGACGCGCCCGAGGAACAGGGCGGCGATGCAGGCGGGGATGGGGTAGGTGCCGTTGAGCACGCCGACCCATGTCTGCGTGGCGCCGGCCGAGAGCACTTCGCCCGTGGCATGGTCGGTGACTACACCCGTGATGGCGGGTTTGAGGTAAGTCCACATCAGGAAGAGCGCCGCCCACGAGAAGAACTGCGTGACGCCCAGCCGCACCATCACGCCGGGGACGTTGCGCATGAGGCCGACGAAGCTCACCGGTTTGGCGTCCTCCTCGGAGAGGTTGTTGTAGCGGGCGAACTCCCCGGGCGGATATTCCCGTGTCTTGAACGAGGTGACGAGCACCGTGAGCAGCAGGATCGCGCCCCCGGCATAGTAGGAGTAGGCGATGTGCGGCGAAACATGCCCCGGAGCGGCCTCGTCCGAGCCATGTCATGACGAGCGGCAGGATAGCGCCGACGACCGCACCGAGGTTTATCAGGAAGGTTTGTACCACGTAGCCCTGTGTCTTCTGCGAATCGTCGAGCATGTCGGCCACCAGCGCCCGGAAGGGCTGCATCGTGACGTTGAACGACAAATCCATGAACAGCAGGATGAAAGCCCCCATGGCGAGCGGGGCGAAGGCGAGCAGTTTGGGGCAGTTGGGCATGAGCACCAGCGCCAGCGCCGAGATCAGCGACCCGCCCAGGATGTAGGGGATGCGGCGGCCCCAGCGCGTCCAGGTGCCGTCGGAAAAAAGCCCCACGATGGGCTGGACGATCATGCCGGCCAGCGGTGCCGCCAGCCAGAAGTAGCTCAGGTGGCTGACATCTGCCCCCAGCGATTCGAAGATGCTCGACGTGTTGGAATTCTGGAGCGAATATCCGATCTGCACGCCGAGGAAGCCGAAGCTGAGGTTCCAAATCTGCCAAAATGAGAGTTTAGGCTTGGTCATTTCGGTTTTTCGGTTGGTTTTCAGGTTATACAAATTTTAATAAAAAAATCCGGACGGCGAACCGCAGGGCGACGAACGGAAGGTTCAGCCGGATGAACGGGCGGATTTTTGCGACGAACGGTAGCCCGCGGGGGACGATTTGGAATTTCCGCGGAAAAACACTACCTTTATTCATAATAAACAAAACCCGTATATACTTTAATACAGCCTCAGTCAGCCTATATGCGATCGCTCAAAGTGTCCGGAATCATCCACCTGTTCGCCGTGCTCCATGCCGTGGTCGCCCTTTCGTGCCATCTGGCGGGGATCAACGACGAGTTGGTGCTGACGCTGCTGACGATCGTGCTGATCGTGCTGATCTGCCTCAAACGGGGCCTGAACGTGGAGTTCACCGCTGCCAGCGTGATCGTCGTCAACGTGATCGGCTACCTGCTGGGTACGGGCGGTGCGCAGTTGATCGAGCTGTTATTGCACGCCCCGCCCGTGGTGCATGCCGTCTCGACCTTCATCACCACCGAGATCCTGGGCTGGAGCATCGTGTGGTTCACCAAGTTGTTCCGCCGCGGCGACGACACGGCGAGCCGCTCCTCGGCCTGGACGCCCCGCATCGGGTTGCTGCTGCTGGCCGTGGGGGTGATTTTCGTGCTGAGGCTGGCCTATGTCGAGCTTTTCGCCTCGCCCTCCTTTTCCACAGACCGCCTCTACCACATGGCCGACTTGCTGGCTTCCAACTCCGCGGCACTGATTATCCTGCTGTGCGTCAATATCATCTATGTCCGGCATACGCGCAGGCGTGAAACCCGGCACGGCCCGATCGCCGAAATCGCGGCCTTCCTCCTGTTCGTGCTGCTCACGTCGGCCTGTGTGGCGCTCATTACGGGGCTGCACCTGCCGTTCGCCTTCGACCGCTCGTTCACCGCACGGGAGTTCCTGCAACTGTGGATCGTCACCCTGCTGGTCGAGGTGACCCTCTATTCGGTCGTATTTATGGTCGATTACGCCCTGGTCGCACGTGCCGTGCTGCGTGCCGAGCGCGGCAAGGCGCACCAGGCGCAGTTCCGTTACATGAAACTCAAACAGCAGGTCAACCCCCATTTCCTGTTCAACTCGCTCAATATCCTCGACTGCCTGGTCTGCGAGCAGCGCACGGAGCAGGCCAGCGCCTACATCCATAAACTGGCGGGCATTTACCGTTACATGCTCCAGAACGAGGAGGAGACACTCGTGCGCCTGCGCGAGGAGATGGCCTTCGTGGGGATGTACGTCGACCTGTTACAGGTGCGTTTCCCCGAAGGGTTCCGCGTGGAGACCGACATTTCGGACGAGGCCATGAACCGCCATGTCCTGCCCTGCTCGGTGCAGTTGCTGATCGAAAACGCCATCAAGCATAACTCGGTGGGGGCCGACCGGCCGCTGGTGATCCGCATCGTCGCCGTGGCCGAGGCCGTGACGGTGTCGAACAACCTTCAGCTGAAAGTATCCGGCAACCCCTCGACCCGTGTGGGGCTGAACTACATCCGCCAGCAGTACCTCGACCTGTCGGGCATCCCGATCGGGATACGCCGTACCGATACCGAATATTGTGTCACCTTACCGTTGCTGTAATATGAACGTACTGATCGTAGAAGACGAAATGATGGCCCAGGCAAACCTGGCGCGAGCGCTGACCCAGCATTTTCCCGACGTACGGATCGTCGGGACGACCGGCTCGGTCAAGGAAACGGTGCTCTGGCTGCGCACGCCGGGGAACAGTGCCGATGTGATTTTCATGGACGTGGAACTCTCCGACGGGGATTGCTTCGAGATATTCCGCCAGGCGGACGTAACGGCGCGGGTCATCATGACCACCGCATATGACAATTACGCCGTGCGGGCGTTCGAGGTCAACAGCATCGACTACCTGCTCAAACCGATCGACCTCGCGGCGCTGCGGCGTGCCGTGGAACGTTGCCGTGTGCGGAGCGGGGGCATCGACCCCGACGTATTGCTGAACGCAATCCGCAGCCCGCGCGAATACAAACAGCGCTATGTCGTGCGTTTCAACGACCGGATCGTCCCGGTGCAGACCACCGACATCGCCTATTTCTACTCGGAAGAGAAAAACACCTACCTTGTCACGAACGACAACAACCGCTACATCATGGATCAGTCGCTCGACGTCCTTTCGGACGAACTGGATCCCGGGCGGTTTTTCCGCATATCGCGCAGCTGCATCATCGCCATGCCGGCGATCGTCAGCATCGTGAAATACCTGGGCAACCGGCTGAAGATCACGGCACGTCCGCGTCCGGAGTTCGAGATGGTGGTGAGCCGGTCGCGGGTCGACGACTTCCTGAAGTGGCTGGAGGGGAATGGCTGAGCCTTGGTCGCGGCGGGCAGGTCTTCGGCCCAGTAGAGGCGGACGCCCTCGGTCTTGGGCTTTATCTTGAACATGGCCACACCGGCGGTGTTCAAATCGCCGGATTCCAGCGCCACGGCACCCGCAACATAGCTGCCCGAATCCACGGGCTGTTCATCCAGATAGATACGGCTGAACGCGCCCTCGGGAAGGTAGCGGCGGATGAGCTCGAGAGAGAGCTTCAGGCCCATGGACATATCTTTCAGGGTGGGGATATAGAATTTCAGGGTATCCATCACCTTGACGACCTCATCGGCCACGCCCAGCAGCACACTGACGTCGTTGCCGTCGATGAGCTGTTTGACATAGGCGTAGACATTGAACTCTTCTACCTGATCAGGGGTCTTGGACATCTTGCGGGGCAGGGGTATCATCTTGAGCAGGGTGCGGAGCTTATCGGAGAGCACGAGAGTGACGTAGCCCTTGGCTTCGCCCTTAACGCCCAGCACCACGCCGATATCGGCTTTGGCAAGCGGGGTGATTTCCTCCTGCCCGAACAGCTTCACAGTGCCAGCGTCCCCGTCGATCATGTCCAGGATCAGCTTAATGGTCGTGCTCTTGCCCGCGCCGTTCTCACCGATCAGCCCGCAGACTGTGCCGCCGGGCAGTTCCAGATCAATGGGCCCCAGCATAAAATCCGGGTAGTGCTTTTCAAGGCCGTGCAGTTCTAATGCGTTCATGGTTCATTCCTCCCACAGCAATTCCAACATTTCGGTCAGTTCCTGTTTGGTCAGCCCGCAGGGAGCCGCCAGCCGGACGGCTTCCGTCAGGTGTGCTTCGATTTTTTTCAGGTTCTCTTCCCGGAGCAGCTCGGTGTTTTTCGCTGCCACGAAAAAGCCCTTGGCGGGCACCGCATACAAAAAACCCTCCTGTTCCAGCTCATCGTAGGCCCGCTTTGTAGTAATAACACTGATGCGCAGGTCCCGCGCCAGCCCCCGGATGGATGGCATAGCTTCCTCCGGCTGCAGTTCCCCGCTCAAAATCTGGTTCTTAATCTGGGTGTAGAGCTGCTCGTAGATGGGTGCACCGCTCTTGTTATCGATGAAGAGATTCATGTCCGCCGCCTCCGTTGTGTCTGTATATTTACAGTATATACAGTAGATACACGGTTGTCAATAGGCAGATACAAAAAAGCAGCTCTCCCGTTGGACGGGAAAGCTGCTTTTCATCTGATCAGGCTCTGACTGTGGGGCGGCTTAGTAGGCCACGCCCCAGTAGACCATCTTGCTGGCGGGCTTGCCGCAGCAGGGGCAGACATCGCTCAGGTGCTCCTGCTCAAAGGGCATGCAGCGGCTGGACAGGCCAGCCTCCTCCTTCATCTTCATCTCGCAGGCCAGGTCGCCGCACCACATGGTCTTGATGTAGCCGGTGTTGGCCTTGGCCAGCTCCTTGACCTCGTCCATGGTGGTGGCAGCCCAGGTGCGCTTCTCGCGGTTGGCAAGAGCACGCTCGTACAGGTCCTTGCGCAGGGCCTCCAGCTGTGCGGGAATCGCAGTCTCCAGCTCGTCCAGAGAGACGAAGACTTTTTCGCGGGTATCGCGGCGGACCAGCACGCACTGGTTCTTTTCCAGATC
>ENA-OPSV01002321-OPSV01002321.1-human-gut-metagenome-genome-assembly--contig:-NODE-2321-length-11375-cov-2.261484_pt1 | contig 11375 bp, 13 predicted proteins | sample MGYA00241460_ERZ501912 | MGnify/ENA primary metagenome ERZ501912 (study PRJEB25962, sample SAMEA2042402) | human gut metagenome | biome: human gut; feature: human-associated habitat; material: faeces...
CATCTCCCGTGAGATGCTGCAGCACGACCGCCATTTGAAGGCCATTGCGCAGAGCCTTGAGAAGAAGATCAAGAGCGAGCTGCTCAAGATGCAGAAGGATAAGCGCGAGGATTATGAGAAGTTCTGGGATGACATCAATCCATTTATCAAGTTTGGTGTTTTAAAGGATGAGAAATTCGCTGAGAAGATGAATGATTATATCATCTTTAAGGATTTGAATGGTAAGTATCTGACTCTTCCGGATATCTTAAAGGAGAATGAGGAGAAGCATAAGAATAAGGTCTTCTATGTAACTGATGAGAAGGAGCAAAGCCAGTATATTGAGATGTTTAAAAAGGAAGGCATCAATGCCGTTCTCTTAAAGCATAACATTGACTCTCCATTTATCACAAGATTAGAGCAGAAGAATCCTGATGTTAAGTTTGTACGCATTGACTCTGATCTGACTGATTCCTTTAAGGAGGAAACATCTGATGAGGAGAAGGAAACCTTGAAGAAGGACAGCGAGTCTTTGACTGCACTCTTCCACAAGGCTTTAAATAATGATAAGCTGACTGTTAAGGCTGAAAAGTTAAAGGATGCTTCTATGGCTTGTGTTATGACTCTTTCTGAGGAAGGAAGAAGAATGCAGGAGATGATGAAGATGTATGGCATGTCTGGTATGGACTTTGGTACACCAGATGAAACACTTGTCTTAAATCTTACACATCCGCTTGTTCAGTATGTTCTGGCTCATGCTGAAGATGAGTCTGTTACAAAGTACTGCGAGCAGCTGTATGATCTTGCCGCTCTTGCTCACGGCACACTCTCTCCGGATCGTATGTCTAAGTTTATCACACGTTCCAATGAGATTATGATGGAAATTGCAAAATAAAATAAAAAATAAGACAGCCCAAAAGGCTGTCTTATTTTTTTATTTTTTATTACTATAAATAATATTATTGTCAATGTTATTAAAAATATTGCTCCGCCAAAATTTGTTATAAATTTGGCTATTGGTGTTGCAAAATCTGATATTAAAAATGTTGATACTATTTTATATCCAATTATATCTCCATTCATTATCTCTTTGTTAAATACGTCTTCTGTTAGTGCTAAAAATCCAATTAAGCAAATGAATAATATAATCCATTTTAAATTTTTTATTATAAATTCTTTTATCTGCTTTTGCTGTTTTATTTTCATACTTATATTCTCCCATAATTTACTGTTTCGTTTTTTATTATCCTAGCACAAAAGCAGATAATTTTCAACCGTTTTTAATATAAAATAGTCCTATTTCGCACTTTATTAAGTTAGTACGAAATAGAACTATCATCAGTACTTTTTATAATTTTATTATGTGAAGTTTCCTTGCTGTCTACACTTTACTCATAACATTACTGTCATAAGCACAAAACTCGCTACTGGTGGTTGGTTAGATCTTAACCAGACGTGATTTCCACCCGTTAGATTACTTACCCTTTGCTGGGCGCACACTTACTTTTTATTTTAATATATTTATTTCAAAAAGTCTATAATTCTTAATCAAAATAGAATTATAATTTTTTATTCATCTTCTTTAATAATATTTTTACTTCCTAAATAAGTAGCTAAGAAATATATACCATATATAACACCTATAATAATAACTGTTGCAATAGCTGATGGTAATAAGTCTTTTTTACTTGCTAGACCAGACATTATTGTAATTGCAAATTGTATTCCAAATACAGAATGTATAATTGCAAGAACAAGTGGAACTCCAAAAAATATTCCAATTTGTCTAAATAATGCTTTATTGATCATCTTTTCATCACAACCAATTTTTCTTAAAATTATATATCTTTGCTTATTATCTGAACTATCTGTTAATTGTTTTAAAGCTAAAATAGCTGAACTTGCAATTAGAAATATAATTCCTAAATAAATTGCTATAAATGTTACAATAGTTGCTAGACCTACACTTGCTTCCATAAGAGCTATTTTCGTTTTTCCGTCAATATTTAAACCATTTTTATCTAAATTTTGTAAAAGTTCAGAATTATCATCAACAAATATCTTTTCTATTTCTTCTTTTCTTTCTTTCGTATCTGCATTATAATTTGCAGATAATAAATATTGTTCTTTCATATCTTCTGTCAATTCACAATCATCTGGAACTAATATAATTCCCGTATTTGTATGGCTAGTAGACATTTGAATATATCCTGTTTTACATTCATTATATTTTGATTTATATTGTTTTCCAGCTATATTTAAAACATTGTCTCCATTTTTTAATGCTTCATCTCTTAATTCTTTTTGTGAATCAAAATCACAAAGTACAATATATTCATCATTATTTAATTCATATTGATTAATTCCATATAGTTTTGCAATTTTATTATAATCAGATATCTTTACCAACTGTTCTGCTGTACCATACAAAAGATTTGGATATTTAGTTTTTATTTCTGCATATTTATCTCCAAAAAAATCTTTCAAAGTCAAATCATTTGTAGAATATACTGTTATTTCCACAATGTCTTTTAGGACATTCATATCTAAACCATTATTTTTTAAAGTTTCAGTAATAGGTATTTTTGAATCTGCTCTTGCTTCAGGTGTTGATGTTATCTCTTTTCCATAAGTTCCATATTGTAAATATTTTTCTGGTAAATTAGCTGTTTTATACAAATTCAAATCTACAGGTGTCATTTCAATTAATTCTCTTTGCATTGTATTTCTTAATGCTAAACTTGAAGAAAGTATTGAAATTGTCATAAACAGCATTAAACATATTACACTCATGCTTACAACCATAGTATTAATTTTGTTATTTATTTGTCTTAATACAAATATATTAGTATTTTTAAAATAAACATTTTTCATTTTTTGAACTATCTGTATTATAAATCCTGATAAAGACCAAAAAACTGCTACTGTTCCAACTATTCCCATTAAAATAGGTGGTAAAATTTTATCAGCCGTTGTTAAACTCCAAACATCTCCTGTTACCTTCCAATAAGCATATCCAAGTATAGTTACAGCTTCTAAAAATACTAAAATACATATAATAGGATTTTTTATTTTTACATTTTCATTTCTCTTACTTGCATTTAGCAGATTAATTAATTTGTATCTTGAAACTGTAAATGTATTAAAAAACATTACAGCTACATACATTACGGCAAAATAGATACAAGTTTTTATACAAGCATCTTTTGAAAATACAAATTGAAACTTGCTCATATCCGCTTCAAACATTTTAGCAACTAATATTGACATAAATTGCGATGCAAATACACCTATCACTAATCCTACAATTAGTGATATAATTCCTACTAATATCGTTTCCATAAGTATTATTTTTGATATTTGCCTTTTTCCCATTCCAAGTGTCATATATATTCCAAATTCTTTTTTTCTTCGATTAATTAAAAAGTTATTTGCATATACAATTAGTAATCCTAATACTACTGCTACAAATACTGACACATATCCAAGCAATGAAATCATAAGTTTTATAATATCTCTTGTAGATTCTGATACTTCTAACATTGCCTGTTGACTATCTATTGAGTTAAACATATAAAATATTGCCACACCTAATACTAATGTAAAAAAATAAATTGCATAATCTTTGAAGCTTTTTTTCATATTTCTTATAGATAATTTAAATAACATCGTTCAAATCACCTCCAAGAAGTGTTTGCACCTCAATTATCTTCTCAAAGAATTGTTTTCTTGTATCATTTCCTTTTATTAACTCATTAAAGATTTTTCCATCTTTAATAAATAAAATTCGATTAGCATAAGAAGCTGTAAATGCATCATGTGTTACCATTAAAATTGTAGCATTCATTTTTTGATTTAATAATTCAAAATTTTCTAATAGTTGCCTTGCTGCTTTACTATCTAATGCCCCTGTTGGTTCATCTGCTAAAACTAATTTTGGATTTGCTATAATAGCTCTTGCTGATGCAATTCTTTGTTTTTGACCACCTGATACTTGATAAGGATATTTTGTAAGAATTTCTTTAATTCCTAATTTACCTGCTATTTCGTTTACTCTTCTATCAATTTCATTTGCCTTTACCTTTTGAATTGTTAATGCTAAAGCTATATTTTCATAAGCTGTTAAAGTATCTAATAAGTTAAAGTCTTGAAATATAAATCCTAGTTCTTCTCTTCTAAATTTGTTTAAATTATTTCCTTTTAGCTTTGTGATGTCTTCACCATTTATGATTATGTGTCCTGCTGTTACTCTGTCTATTGTAGAAATGCAGTTTAATAATGTTGTTTTTCCAGAACCACTTGCTCCCATAATTCCAACAAATTCGCCTTTGTTTACATCAAAATTAATATTGTCTATGGCTTTTGTTAAATTTGATTTGTTTCCATAGTATTTTTCAATATTCTTTACTTCTAATATTTTTTCCATTTTTAATACCTTTCCTTTCTAAAGTCCAAATTGTAGTTATTTTTCAACTTTCATTTTTTTCTAACTTTAAAATTATTATAAGTTATTTTGATGTAAGTTGCCATCGATTTAGCTTACAGTTTCCTTACATTTTTGTAAGTTTTCAATAATTGTTTCTTTTTACTTTAATTCAACATAGCTACTTTGTGGAAATACCAACCTAATTTCTGTTCCTTCATTTTGTACTGAATTTAGCTCTATTCCTATTCCTAATTTATTACATAACTTTTTGCATAAATATAGACCTATTCCTGTTGATTTTTTATTTGATAATCTTCCATTTGTCCCTGTAAATCCCTTTTCAAAAACTCTTGTAATTTCTCCTTGTCTTATTCCTATTCCATTATCTTTAACATATAAAATTACATTTTCTTTTCCTTGATTTGCATATATTTCGATTATAGATTTTTCCTTTTTTCGGTATTTAATACTGTTTTGTATAATTTGATTTAATATAAATACTATCCATTTATTATCTGTATTAACTTCTATATCTAAGTTATGAATATTAATAGAAATCTTTTCTTGTATTAAACTACTTTTATTCTTTTTAATACTTTCATTTACAATTTCTTTTAAAACAACTTTTCTTATATAATAGTCTTTTTCTACAGTGTTACTTCTTGCATAAAATAAGGCTTGTTCAATATAGTTTTCCACTTTATTTAGTTCTTCATCTATACTTTTTGTTACTTCATTTTTATTGTTTTCTATTACCATTTTACTAGCTGCTATTGGTATTTTTATTTCATGTATCCATAATTCTATATATTCTTTATAGTCTTCTGTCATATATTTGTATTTGTTTACATTTTCTAACATTGATTTATCAATTGCTTCTCTTGTGTTCTTTAATATTTTCCCTTCTAAAAAATCAGGAGTATTTATAATTTCTGTAATTAAATATTTTTCTTCTAACTCTTCCAGCATGTTTGATAGATTGTCATAAAATTTTTTCTTTTTAAAATATTCTATAGCTATTGAAACAACATATAATCCCATTATTATAAGTGGAATATATATTTTTATAAACATTCCTACATTATATGCCATCAAGAATATCTCTATTGTAATAATACTAAATAGTAATAATAAAATAGTTATAGCTTTCTCTTTTAAAAATAACTTAAAATTCATTTAGTTTGCTCCTCTTTTAAAAATATACCCTCGTCCTCTTTTGGTTTCTAATAGTTCTTTTAATTCTAATTCTTCTAATTTATTTCTTAATCTAGTAATATTAACTGTTAATGTATTATCATCTATAAAACTTTCACTTTCCCATAAACATTCCATTATGTCTTCTCTTGATACTATTTTTCCTCTATTTTGTACTAGGTATTTAAAAATTTTATATTCATTTTTAGTTAATTCTATTATCTTTCCATCTTTTTCAATTGTATTATTTGATGTGTTTAATATAAAATCTTTTTCATCTATTTTATCATTTACTTCTTGCATATTTGTTCTTCTTAATAATGAACCTATTTTAGCAAGTAAAATAGGTATGTTAAATGGTTTTGTAATATAGTGATCTGCCCCATTATTTATTGAAAGTAATTCATCTAATTCATTATCTCTACTTGTCACAATAATTATTGGCATATTTGATTGCTTTCTGATCTCTTTACAGATATATTCTCCATCTGTGTTTGGCAAATTTATATCTAATAATATTAAGTCTGGATTTGTTTGCAATATGTCTTGTATTGTGTTATCAAATGTTGTTAATGTTATTGCATTATATCCATTTTTGTTTAGAAAGATTTTTAATTCTTCTCTTAGTTTTTCATCATCTTCTATTATTAATATCTTTGGCATTTATTTTTCCTCCTTTGCTATTATATCATACTTTCTATAAAAGAAACCTTACATTTCTGTAAGGTTTAGCATGATTTTATTTATTTCAAGAGCCAAATATATTATAACATTCATTTCGCAAAAAGTAAATATTTTCATTTTTGCGAAGTGAATGCTATTATTATATCTCATTATTAAGTTAATATTCATTAGAAATTAAATATATCATAACTAGCCATAAGAAAATATTAATAATTGTTTAAGTATTTCTTAAAACATATTCTCCAATTCAGTTGTATAATGTAATCAAGCCAATATTAAGGAGGAAATCAAATGAAGAAAAAAAGAATAATGCTATTGTTAATAATATTTGTCATAATATATTTATTTTTTAAAGACTCGTCATCAAAAACAATTAAACAAGATATAAATAAAAATTATTCTGGAATAGGTCAAGAAAAAACTCAAAATACAGATGGTTATTTTTCTACTTTCACAACTAATGAAAATTATAAAAAGACTTATATTGAATATAAACAAAATGGCAATTCACCTTGGAGCAATAATAAATATTGGGGTGGCACTATGGCCGAAAATGGTTGTGGTATAACAGCTCTTGCAATTATTTTGAGTGGATATAATAAACAATACACACCAGAAGATTTAAGGCAAAAATATTACCCAAAGTTAGAATATAACTCTCTTTCTAAAGAATTATCTAATACATTTGATATAAAAAATACTGATTTTTATTATGATAAAGCTCATTTCTCTCAGCAGAAATTGCAAGAACACTTGCAAACAAACAGACCTATTTTGATTTGTGTATGGTACAAGCCACATGCCAATCGTTGGACTACCGCTTCTCACTATATGGTTTTACTTGCTGCTGATGACAAAGATATGGTATATGTTTCGAACCCTAATGGCGGTAAAAACGATAATAACAGCTCCGGTTGGTATAAGTTTAAAGAAATAACACCTTATATTGCTAAAGCCTTATACATAAAAAGCTATAATTAAAGACAGCTAATTGCTGTCTTTAATTATTATCTTTATTAGATATGTTTTTATTCTGGTAAATTGTTATATTCCTCATCTGATACTTTTTCGCACCATTCATTTGAAGTATTTTCTCCTGGCACTTCAATGGCTATATGGCTAAACCAAGATTTTGCAGTTGCCCCGTGCCAATGTTTTACATTTGCTGGAATTGTTACAACATCTCCTGGTTTTAATCTTCTTGCTTCCTTTCCTTCTTCTTGATACCAACCTTCTCCGTCAACACAAATTAGGATTTGTCCTCCTCCATTGCTACTATGGTGTATATGCCAATTGTTTCTACATCTTGGTTCAAATGTTACATTTGCAATAAACATATTATCTGTTTTGGCTAATGGCTTCAAATATGAATTTCCAACAAAGTATTGTGCAAAATTCACATTTGGCTCTCCTTGTCCAAAAACTCCTCCATGTTCTTCTTTTGTTGCTTCATCTCCATATACTTCTTTTATTAATGCAAATGCACTCCATGCTTTAGGCCATCCACAATAAAATGCCAATTGTGTTACAATTTCTATTGCCTCTTGTTTTGTTACCCCATGTTTTTTTCCTAGTATAAAATGTGATTTTAGTTGAGGAAACAATCCTTGTGCCATCAATGCTGATATAGTAGCAATACTTCTATCTCTTAGTGACATTTTGTCCTCTCTTGACCATACTTCTCCAAATAATACATCATCATTTAATTCTGCAAATTTAGGTGCTAATTCTCCTAAATTTTCTCTACCTGCAGTTTGTTTTTTCATGTTTAATCCCTCCTCAATCTATATATAGCACTTTGAGTTGACTCTAAGTCAATACTTTTTAGAAATTTTTATTTGAATAAATTATGTGTCTATTCCATTTGATTTAATTTTTTTACTTTATTCTCTATTTTTTTATTTTCTATTATTGCTATAATTGCAACTAATATTATACTGCCTAAAGTCCATTCCAAAATTTTCAAAAAGTATATACCAATTCCATCAGGCAAAAAATAAATATTATTTATTAATCCAAACATAAGCAATCCTTTTATTTCCATTATACACTTTTTTTTCAATCTTCTTTCTCGTTCTTTTTTTCCTTCTTCTGTTGGTTTCATATTTATAATTTCACTTTTTGTATCTTTTAGATATAATTTAATCATTAAAGCAAAACTTATAATTTGAAAACTCAATTTTATCTCCAACTTTTATTTGTTTTCTTTTTTTCATCATATAATCTAAATTCTATCATTTTTGTTCCATTTTTTATTCTTTCAAATGGACTTTCATTTAATTTCATTTTGTGTAACATCTATATATCCCCCTTTATTTATCTTTCTGAATCATCTTCAAACTCTTTAATTCTCGTATTAACGCCATTTATAACTTTATATTCTCTTTTTGAATTTTTATAAACCTTTTTCTGTATCTCTTCTTCTAAGTCTATACCTAATATTTCTGATAATCCTAATAAATATATAGCAACATCTGCTAATTCTTCACCCAAATCATCTTTCTTTTTTCTCCAAGCTTCATATGCTTCTGCAACTTCTCCATATGTTAAACAAAATTCCTTATTAATATCTGTTATATTGAATCCTTTATTTACTTTATTTTGATATATATCTTTTTGCAATTTGTTTAAATCTACCATTTTTAATCCTCTTACTTTCTACATACTATTCTACTTTTTTAATAAATCATATTTCCTCCATCATTTTTTCATTATATTGTAAAATCTTAATAGCACTTTCTAATGTTTTTGTACAACATAACTTACCATTAATATCAACATATATTAAATCATCTATTCCTGTTATTTTTTTAGCAATATTTATATCCGCTTCATGTGATATTTCATCTTTAAATTTACAATAATCTCTAAAAGCTCTAATATCATATCCTTCTCTACTTGATTTAAAAATCATGTATTTAATCTTATCATTATTGATATATTTAATCGCTTTTCTATATGGCATTTCTACATCAAATACCAAGTAGCATTCCTTACACTTATCACTACTTTTTAAAATAATTTCTATAGCTTCCACTTCTGCAATAGCATGTTTTATATAAATATTCCAAAATTCATCTGCTAGTCTTAAAGCATTGATGAAAGCTTCACTTTCATCTACATTTTCGTTCCATTCAGGATTACACAACTTTATAAAATCTGGTACTATCTTACTTTCTAAATATTCTAATTGCATATTATCTGTTGCATCGATATATTGGATTAACTCTTTATCCATATATTCAAATATTCTATCTATACTTTTAACTTCTAATTGTTTTAAATATTCTCTGCCAAATCTTCTCCATAGCAATCCAATTGATGAATAATAAATTCCATTTTTTCTTTTTCCATTTCTGTTTTTTTGATGATGGTCAAATTCTCCGAAATCCTATATCATAAACAATTTTATTTGATATATTCATTTTTTCATCTATAGTTGGTACTCTTATTAAAATTATATTTTCTCTAATTTTACTAAGAAATATTGTAGAGATAACGTCATCTACATGGAACTTACCTGAATGTGTTACACAATTTGCCTTATCTATTTCTCCGAGTTAATTGAATATTCTTATATTTATCTTTCACAAAACTTTCTCCTTTTAATTATTAAATCTTAACAAATATCCATCTGGATCTTGCACTAAAAATTCTTTATCTAAAGAAATTTTATCATTAACTCTGTATTCATGAACTTCTAAATCTAGAAAAAACTTGATATCTTTCTCTTTTAATTTATTATACATTTTTTCAACATCTGAAATTGTCATGCTTATATTAATGCCTCGACCATATGGATATTCCAGCTTTCCAGTATTCCAATTATTATTATCCTCTTCTATCATTATCTGATTTTCTTCTAGTTGTAAAAAGCAAAATTTATCTTCTTTTCTTTCATATCTTACCTGAAATCCTAAATCCATGTAAAATTTTTTGCTTATATGCATATTGGATACACTTAATTCAGGAATTAAACTATTAAATTCTATATTTTCTCTAATAATTTCATGCTCAAAAAATCTTTCTTGAAATTCTGTTAATGCTTCAATCTCTTTATTGGAAATTTTTCTACTATCTGGTACGACTATTAATTTATCATCATCATCATTTCTGTTTAAATATTTTCTTGAATTCATATTTTTTCTCCTACTAATTACCTTTATAGCACAAAAACAGATAATTATCAACTAATTATCTGTTTTATTTATGTGTTTATATATTAAAAATAACAAACCACTAATTATGACTCCCAGTATAATAGATATAGTTAGTGAATCTGTATTAATCTCTTGCAACCAGCCCCCTGCGAATTTTTGATCAATAAAATCAGTCATTAATTTAATAATTATAAACATCACTATCAAAAATACTGTAGTTATTAAGCTAACATTCCTTATAGACTTTAATGCTCTAGATTTTTCTAATACAATTAAAATAATTGTAAGTATAACAGTTACAATCAATATAATTATTCTAAAATACATATTTGTAATTAAATTATATATTTTAAAAATCGTTAAGTAAGTATTTTCTGAATCCTCCATTAGGCCATCTTGTAATCCGCTTTCTATTCTAGTAATTTGCTTAATCGTATTTTTCCTCATATTTTGTAATTTTTCTTCTGATGTTTCCTTAGGCATATAATCTTTTATTAATATATCCACTTCATTTTCTATATCCATTTCTATTTTTTCATTACCAATAACATTTTCTACTACTGTCTCTATAAATTTAGCTGTAATCTTCTTGGTAGTTTTGCTATTTCTAATATTATCTTCTATTTTTCCTAGTTCATTTATATCTACATCATAAACAATTTCGTCAAGTAAATATCCCGACACTTTTTTAGAAAGAATTTCTTGTGAAAAAGTATCTATAACTATATGTTTAATTACAAAACTCATACTCAGTACTATTAAACATAAAAGTAACAATATTTTCAATACTATTTTTATATATTTCATACTACTCCTCCAAACTTATTCTTCCATTACTTTTTAGATACTCTAAAAATCCATTACAACCCTCAACTATATCATTAAATGTAATTTCAAAATTTCCTGTATACCAAGGATCTGCAATATCTCTT
>ENA-OPSV01002325-OPSV01002325.1-human-gut-metagenome-genome-assembly--contig:-NODE-2325-length-11351-cov-2.299575_pt1 | contig 11351 bp, 8 predicted proteins | sample MGYA00241460_ERZ501912 | MGnify/ENA primary metagenome ERZ501912 (study PRJEB25962, sample SAMEA2042402) | human gut metagenome | biome: human gut; feature: human-associated habitat; material: faeces...
GACGTGTGATCGTTGACAGACCGGATCTTAAAGGAAGGGTGGATATACTGAAGGTACATGCCAAGAACGTACTTCTGGATGACACCGTTGATTTTGAAGCTATTGCACTTGCAACTTCCGGTGCGGTAGGCTCTGATCTTGCCAATATGATCAATGAGGCTGCGATCCTTGCAGTCAAGAAGGGACGTAAAGCTGTATCACAGAAGGACCTGGAAGAATCCGTAGAAGTAGTTCTGGTGGGAAAAGAGAAGAAGGACCGTATCTTAAGCAAACAGGAACGCCGGATCGTATCCTACCATGAAGTCGGACACGCACTGGTAAATGCACTCCAGAAGGATGCGGAGCCTGTACAGAAGATCACCATCGTACCCCGTACCATGGGAGCACTGGGTTATGTTATGCAGGTACCTGAGGAAGAAAAATATCTCAACACCAAGAAAGAACTGGAAGCGATGCTGGTAGGTTATCTTGGCGGACGTGCCGCAGAGGAAATTGTATTTGACACAGTGACCACAGGCGCTGCCAACGATATTGAGCAGGCGACCAAGGTTGCCAGAGCCATGATCACACAGTATGGTATGTCTGAGAAGTTCGGACTGATGGGACTTGCTACACAGGAGAATCAGTATCTCAGCGGAAGAACAGTGTTAAACTGTGGCGATGACACTGCCACAGAGGTTGACCATGAGGTAATGGTACTTCTGCATAATTCCTATGAGGAAGCCAAGAGACTGATCGGCAGCCACAGAGAAGCACTTGATAAGATTGCCGATTACCTGATCCGCAGGGAAACCATTACAGGTAAGGAATTTATGAAGATTTTCCATGCGGTAGAGCGTGGAATTGAGATTCCGGAAAATCTGGATGATCTGGTAATTCCGGAGGAAAAACAGAATACAGTAACGCTGGATAAGCCAGAGATTCAGTGATACAATAACAGAGTCGGAAACGAAATAATTTCCGGCTCTGTTTTCGTATCACAGGAAATTACGCTGTAATATCTCATGGATACGAAAAGCATTCAGGGCAGGATTTTTTTGTATAGAGGAGAGTTTATGTTTCAGATAGAAGAAGAACTGAAAAAACTTCCGGGCAAGCCGGGGGTTTATATTATGCATGGGGAGAAGGACGAGATCATCTATGTTGGAAAAGCCGTCAGTCTGAAAAACAGGGTGCGTCAATATTTCCAGAGCAGCAGAAATAAGGGCGCAAAGATTGAACAGATGGTTACCCATATCACCAGATTTGAGTATATTATCACAGATTCGGAACTGGAAGCCCTTGTGCTGGAGTGTAATCTGATCAAGGAGCACAGACCGAAATATAATACCATGCTCAAAGATGATAAGAGTTATCCGTTTATCAAAGTCACAGTAAATGAGGAATATCCCAGAGTTCTTTTTGCCAGAAGAATGAAGAAAGACAAGGCGAAATATTTCGGACCATATACAAGTGCCGGGGCTGTAAAAGATGTGATCGAGCTTGTGCGAAAACTTTATAAGGTGCGATCCTGTAATCGGGTACTGCCAAGAGATTGTGGGAAGGACCGTCCATGTCTGTACTATCACATGAAACAATGCAGTGCGCCATGCCAGGGCTATGTGAGTTCAGAAGAATATAAGAAAAATATCGCAGAACTGCTGAAATTTCTCAATGGAGACTTTAAGGATACGATTGATATGCTTACCGACAAAATGATGGCAGCTTCCGAAGAAATGCGTTTCGAGGATGCCATGGAATACCGGGATTTGATCCGCAGTATCCAGAAGATTGGAGAACGCCAGAAAATTACAGGTTACGGAGAGGAAGATAAGGATATCATCGCAGTTGCCATGGATGAAAGCCTTGATCTGCGGGAGCAGGATGCTGTTGTACAGGTATTCTTTGTCCGGGGAGGTAAACTGATCGGGCGGGAGCATTTCTATCTGCGTGTGGCGCGTGGCGATACAAAGGCTCAGGTATTATCCAGCTTTATGAAGCAATTTTATGCCGGAACTCCGTTTATCCCACGTGAGATCATGTTGCAAAAAGAAATCGAAGATGCCAAGATCATAGAGGAATGGCTTACAGATCGAAGAAAGCAGCGAGTCTATATCAGGGTACCGAAGAAAGGTACGAAAGAGAAGCTGGTAGAGCTGGCAGAAGAGAATGCAAAGATGGTTCTGGATAAAGACAGAGAGCGTATCAAACGTGAAGAAGGAAGAACCATCGGAGCAGTTCATGAAGTGGAAGAGTGGCTTGGACTGTCGGGAATCAGGCGTATGGAGGCTTATGATATTTCCAATATCAGTGGTTTTGAATCTGTAGGTTCCATGGTTGTCTATGAGAAAGGAAAGCCAAAGCGCAGTGATTACCGCAAATTTAAAATAAAGTGGGTTCAGGGACCGAACGATTATGCAAGCATGGAAGAAGTACTTACCAGACGATTTACTCATGAGGGAAAAGATGAGTTTGACAGCTTTTCTATTATGCCGGATCTGATCCTGATGGATGGTGGAAGAGGACAGGTGAATATTGCGCTAAAAGTTCTGGATAATCTGGGAATAGATATTCCGGTCTGTGGTATGGTCAAGGATGACCATCACAGAACCAGAGGACTGTATTACAATAATCTTGAAATTCCCATTGATACAGACAGTGAAGGCTTCCGCCTGATCACCAGAATCCAGGATGAGGCGCACCGTTTTGCCATTGAATTTCACCGATCTCTGAGAAGTAAAGAACAGGTGCATTCCCTGTTGGATGATATCCCTGGTATCGGTGAAACCAGGCGGAAAGCATTGATGCGGAAATTTAAGTCTGTTGAGAATATCAGAGATGCATCATTGAAAGAACTTGCGGAGACAGAAAGCATGAATGCAGGAAGTGCACAGAAAGTTTATGAATTTTTTCATGGAGCTAGTACAGCGAATATTAAGTAACTGCTATATTGACTTGTCTGATTTTTCATCTGCGGCGTTGTCGTCAATCGTCGTAGCCACCGCTACGCCTCATCCCTCCTTTCTGTGAATAATCACAAAATTGAGATTCTTTTCTTTTTTTTCATACCTGGGAAAAGTCTGTGGTAGAATATTGAAAAGTATTAAGTATCAGTACTGTGCATAGATTACTTGGTGAATATCTGTATTGGAGGAAATAGACTATGCAGAATATATTAGTTGTAGAAGACGATTATGATCTAAATCAGGCGATCTGTTATTCTTTGAAAAAGTCAGGATATGGAGTTTATGGTGTGACTTTTATGGAGAAAGGAAAACAGACTTTTATTGAGAATCAGATAGATCTAATCCTTCTGGATGTGAATCTTCCAGATGGCGAGGGCTTCTCTTTTTGCCAGTGGGTAAAAAAGCAAAGAGAAGTTCCGGTTATTTATCTGACAGCCAGGGATATGGAGGAGGATGCTCTGGCAGGATATGAATCCGGGGCAGAGGATTACGTTACAAAACCATTTTCAATTAAGATTTTACTTAGAAAAATAGAAGTCATTTTAAAAAGAACTGCTTCGGTCAATCGTCAGATTTTTGCAGATGAGTATTTATATATAGATTTGGATCATGCACGAGTGACGGTAAAAGGTCAGGAATGCCCCGTCACACCGACTGAGTGCCGTCTGCTTCGTCAATTTATTATGAACCGGGGGCAGCTTCTGACTTATGATCTGTTATTGGAGCGGCTGTGGGACAGTGGAGGACAGTTTGTGGACAAGCACGCACTGGCAGTAAATGTGAATCGTCTGAGAGGAAAGATTGAAGATAAGGATCACAGGTATATTTCAAACGTATATGGGATGGGATATCAATGGATTGGCTGATGTGTATCATGATGATAATTTTATTTTCAGCAGTACTGGTATTGTTATGGAAAAACTACCGGATAAAAAAAGAAGCGAAGTTGTTTGCTGAAAAGGTGGAAGGTGCTCTGGATGCTATCGTAACAGGAAAAGAATGGAATATGGAAGAAGAATTGGAGGATAGCCTCTGGGGAAGAACAGGAACACAATTAGCGAAAGCCGGGCACGTATTTCAGAAAAAGGAAGAAGACGGTTTTCGTGAGAAAGAAAGAGTAAAGGGATTGATTTCTGATATATCCCATCAGACAAGGACGCCCATTGCCAATATTAAACTATACCTGGAACTTCTTGAGGACGAGGAGTTTTCGCAAAACGGTCAGGAGTTTTTTGGAAAAATCAAAGGGCAGATGGAAAAAATTGATTTTTTAATGCAGAGCATGGTAAAAATGTCAAGGCTTGAAACAGGAATTCTGCAAATACACAAGGAAGACCAAAATCTATACGAAACAATCCGCCATGCAGTTGCCGATGTGGTTCCGGAGGCGGCGTTGAAGGGGATTGGTCTATATGTGAACTGCGAAGAAAATATGATGATCCGTCATGACAGCAAATGGACGGAGGAAGCAATTTATAATATTCTGGATAATGCACTCAAGTATACCGAACCCGGTGGAAAGATCCATATTCAGACAGAAAGACAGGAATTATTTTTTAAGATCAGCATTTCCGATACTGGAAAAGGGATTGCTCCGGAGAGGCAGGCAGAAATCTTTACAAGATTTTACCGTGAGTCGGAGGTTCATGATAAACCAGGAGTTGGAATCGGACTATATCTTGCGAGAACAATCATGGAGCTTCAGAAGGGATATATAGAAGTACAGTCTGAAATAGGAAAAGGGGCGTGTTTTCGCCTGTATTTTCCAGTGAATGAACCGTAACATAATCGGCAGGGCTTGTCACAATTCTGTGATAATTAAAAATTGAGACAGGTTTGTGATTTTTGTGAGATATTCTATGAAAAGGGTAAAAAGGTCTTTTGACCCTGATATCATGAAATGTCAAAAGGGAGGCAAGCCAATGAGAGAATACATTGTAGAGACAAAGAACTTAAAGAAATACTATCAAATGGGTGCAAATACGGTAAAGGCATTGGATGGCGTAGATTTTCGTGTAAAAGATCAGGAATTTGTTGCTATTATCGGAAAAAGCGGATCCGGGAAAAGTACACTTTTGCATATGCTGGGTGGACTGGATGTGCCAACAGAAGGGGAAGTGTTGGTAGAGGGTAAGTGCCTTCTGGGGCTGAAAAAAGAACAGCTTGCCATATTCCGCAGAAGAAAGATCGGGTTTATTTTTCAGAATTATAATCTTGTCCCAGATTTTAATGTATATGAGAATGTCATTCTTCCGGTGGAACTGGATGGGAGAAAGGTTGATGTGGAGTATGTGGATGGGATATTGGAACTTTTAGGGCTGGCAGAGAAGAGGAAAGCTCTTCCTGGAACATTATCCGGTGGACAGCAGCAGAGGGCTGCGATTGCTAGGGCACTTGCGGCGAAGCCCGCCATTATTCTGGCTGATGAACCAACGGGAAATCTGGATTCGGTTACCAGCCATGATGTACTTGGACTTTTGAAAATGGCAGCAAGACAGTTCAGCCAGACCTTGATCCTGATCACTCATGACAGAGACATTGCGCAGCTTGCAGATCGTATCGTACATATTGAGGACGGAAAGATTGTAGGAGATACCAGGAAGGGAAGTGATTCCTATGCTTAAGAATCCGAATCAGAAAGTGATCAAAAGGATGGCAGGGAATGCTCTAAAAGTAAACAGGAGAAAGACCATTACTCTGTTCTTTGCGGTTCTTCTTTCTTCCTTTTTGGTATTCACAATATTCACAGTTGGAGATTCTTATTTTAGGCTTCAGAAAATTCAAAATATCCGTATGTCAGGAGCTGAGTTTGATGCAATTATGTATGGAGTGACGGATGAACAGAGGCAAATGTGTGAGAACAACCCGGATATCGTTCTAACAGGTACGGTGGGAGTCTGTGGATGGGTAGAAAAAACAGATCAGGATTCCACACCTGATGTGGGACTGATCTGGGCAGATGATGGATATTGGACACAGATGATGGAGCCTGTCAGAGAAAAGCTGGAAGGAAGATATCCGACAGCTTTGAATGAGATAATGGTAACAAAATCCGCTTTAAAAGAATGTGGTTACGAAGATCTTGAGGTAGGCGATACCCTTGCTATGTCTTATGGAACATATGAGGGAATCTTTACAGGGACTTTTCGAATCTGTGGGATCTGGGACGGATATGGATCCAAGAAACAGTTTTATGTCTCGAAAGAATTCTATGACCAATCGGGATGGAAGCTTTCGCAGGCAGCTTCCGGTCGTTACTTTATGGATTTTAAGCAGAAAATAATGACAAAAACAGAGCAGAATGCTTTTATCGAAAGTATGAATCTTGGAAAGCAGCAGAATCTTTTCTTCATGGAAGATCTTGGCGCATCGGTTCAGATATTGGCAGGCCTTATTGGCTTGATTGCAGTTACCTGTTTGTGTGCGTATCTGCTTATTTATAATATTATGTATCTTTCCGTAGCTGGAAAAGTTCGTTATTATGGCCTGCTTCAGACGGTCGGAATGACGGAAAAGCAGATAAAAAGGATGATGAAGGAACAGATGCTTCTGATCGGATCTGCAGGGACAGTACTTGGATGTCTGTCAGGTGGGATGGTATCCTTTTTCCTGATTCCTGTTGTTGTAAAATCACTTGGAATCAAAAGTGGCTATGTTGGAGCAGATATGGTTCGTTTTCATCCGGCAGTTCTGCTGGCAACCATCTTACTGGTTGGGGTTACCATCTTTCTGGCCAGCCAAAAACCGACAAAAATGGCAGCAGATATCTCTCCAATAGAAGCGCTTGGTTATCGTCCGACCCACAAAACCGTAAAAGAAAGAAAAGCAGGAAATGGGAAAGTAATAGCAAGACTTTCCATGGAGCAGTTTACAAAGGATAAGAAAAGAACTGCGGTGGTACTGTTGTCTTTGGCAGCCAGTCTGTCTGTGTACCTTTGTATTGTGACCATGCTGGACAGTCAGGCAGCAAGAACCATAGTGTCAAATTATATGGATACGGACATGGTCATTAAAAATGATACGGCATGTAAAGAAAAATCAGAAGACAGAAGAGACATTCTGGATGATTCTTTCGTGAAGTCAATCAAAGAAAATGCCGGAGTCTCTGAAGTACATTCTATGATATTTGCCGAGATTACAGTTCCATGGGAACCGGATTTTGCTGAGATGTGGATGAAAGAATTTTATGCAAAGTGGATGAGCATTCCATATAGTAAGGAAAAGCACGAGTATCAGAATCATCCTGAGAATTTTGGATCCTCTCTGATTGGAATTGATGAACAGGAATTTGATTATTTAAATAACAGTCTTACGCATCCGATAAATAAAGAGGACTTCCTTTCGGGAAAAGTATGTATTGTTTATCGAAATGGTTTGGATCTTTCAGATGCTGACATAATAGGAAAAAATGTGACATGTGCTTTGTATGAAGATCAACAAACGACAAAATCTTTTACCATAGAAGGAGTTACGGACGAGAATTATTATACAGCACTCCTTGGATACCCACCGACGATTATAGCCAGTGATCAGGTGGTGAAAACATTTGCCAATCATCCAATTACACTAAAGACCAGCATAAAATATCACAAGGAATATGATAGAGATACAGAGCAAGAAATTCTGTCGTTATTAGAAGAAAGTGACAATGCAAAAGACTTTTCCTGGGAATCCAAAATCGAAGATGCGGATGAGATTGAAAAAGCACAGGGCAATATGCCGCAACTGGGAATCGGGATTGTGTTGATTCTGGCTTTTATCGGAATCATGAACTACATGAACACCTTTGTAGTAAATGTGCAGAGCCGGATGACGGAGCTTTCGGTTATGGAGAGTATCGGGATGACCCCGAAGCAGCTTCTTGGAATGCTGGTCAGGGAAGGAGTTCTCTATGCAGGTGGCGCATGGCTTGTTACGCTAACAGTAGGAATGGGAGTAACGTATCTTCTTTATGAATCAATGAATTATCGGGGGATTGCTTTTTCAGTGCCATTACTTCCACTTTTATTTGCAGTGGGAATCAGTTTTCTGGTTTGTACTATGGTTCCAGTGCTTACCTGGATTATTTTGGAAAAGAATGGAACTGTTGTTGAGAGGATTAAAGGAGTTGAGTGATCTGACAGGATGTATTTCTATTAAATTTGTTAAAGGGCGGACGGCTTTCAGCAGGAGAGATATGTGAACATTTTTCAGTGACGGGGGCGTCTATATCCAGACATCTGGCAATATTAAAGGATGCTGATCTGATCAGGAGCAAAAGGGAAGGAAAATTTATTTATTACGAACTAAATACTTCTGTATTGGAGGATGTTATGTTGTGGATCACAGACTTGAAGGGGGTGTCGGATTATGAAGGAAATGATTAAAAAATATAAAGGTACATTGATCTGTTCTGTACTGGTAATGCTTGCAGGAATTTTGGTGGGTTTTACGATGGCGCAGAGCATATGGATAAACGTGTTTTTTGTAGTGACAGATTGTATACTGGTGACAATCATCTTTTATGACAACAGGAACAGACAGCAGAGCAGCAAGGTTATAGGGATGGTCATATGGATGATACCTGTTACCGCGTTAATCTATAATGGTATGGCAAGACTGATCAGTATGGATGCGGATAGTGAGAATCTGTTTATGGCAGTAATTTACTTTGGAACAGGATTACTGTTTATGATCATAGGAAATTATTTGCCAAAGGTGAAACAGAATAACACCATAGGAATCAGGGTTGTATGGACATTGCAGGATGAAGAAAACTGGAGTGCAACTCATAGATTCAGTGGAAAATTATGGGTGGCATCAGGTGTCTTATGTATGTTTTGCGGCCTTTTTGGAGAAAGCATTGCTGCTTTGGTTTTGTATATTGTGAGCATTATGGCTGCTGCAATTGTCAGCATTCTTTATTCTTATCTTTTTTATAAGAAAAAAATGGCAGCCGGAGAAAAATTAAAAATCCAGTATAACAAGAAGACAATCGTGATATATGTAATCGTATCAGTTTTTGTCGTAATATTTACTATATGGACTTTGTTCTGGGGTGGTATTGATATCAGTTTCCATGATAATGATTTTACTGTTGAGGCACAGGGATGGAGTGATTATACAGTGGATTATGAGCAGATTGACAGTATCTCATACAAAGAAAATTTATTTCAAAATGGGAATGATCGCAGAACAAATGGTATGGGAAACCTGAAGTATGGTATGGGAAATTTCAGAAATGATATTTATGGAGATTATATCCGCTACACCCATGCATCCTGCCACTCATATGTAGTTATGGATATAGGTGGAAAAATATTGGTGGTAAATGGCGCAGATAACTCAGAAACAAAGAAAATTTATGACACTCTTAGAGAGAAATGTCAGATGAATTAGTGTGTATTTCACCGAATCAGAAAAGAAGCAAAAATAACAGGCATTGCGGTTATAAATCGCGATACCTGTTATTTGCAATTATAAAGATTCTTAAAAGTCGTCTCTGTTACCAGCAGAGGCGGTTTTATTTTTACAGTAACTTAGAAACATTGATCATAAAATCATTGTAGATTCCAACTGCCAGGTCTTGCTCAAATGGTACGATCATAGGGGCTGCATCATCTTCATAACGATAAATCATTGTACGCTGCTTCTCCGGATCAACGATCCAGTATTCACGGACACCAGACTCTGCATACAATGTACATTTTTTATAGTAGTCCATTCTACGGCTGGAAGGTGATACAATTTCAATAATGAAATCAGGTGCGCCTTCACATCCTCGGTCTGAGAGCTTGCTCTTATCACAAATCACACTGATATCTGGTTCAACATAGTTTTTATCATCTTTCTTAATAAAGACTGCAAAAGGAGCAGGATAAATCTCACAGGAACCATGATTGGATTCAATATAATTACCAATAATCCGGGATAGCTGACCGACCAGTTTCTGATGAATGCGTGATGGAGTACCCATCATATAAATCTGTCCATCAATCAGTTCTGCCCGCTCTCCATCAGGAAGAGCATAGATATCATCTGTTGTATAAACCTGTTCTCTGGGTAATGGCATAAGAATTCTCCTTTCTGACTAAATAGACGCTCGGAATCTCTAAGCCTTGAATTCTTCGGTTTCTGAAATTCCATTTTTATTTTTTCACTACCTTTTTTCAAAAAGTACTTGACATATGTCTCTGAAAATGCGGCGCTTTGCGCCTCTTGATGTAGAACTTGTTTGGAATTACCTTTTTTCTATGATGGCAATTTTATTGTATCAGATATAAGATGGAAAAGCCAATTTTTTATGGAGAAGTTTAAGAAGAAAAGTTGACAAGTTACTGTTTATTGGTAGTATTCCGCGAGGTGTTTCATCGCGAAGCGTGTTACTGAGAACGCAGTGAACAATAACTGAAATTTGGCGGTGACGCGATATTGGCAAAAATAAGCTTGATATATAAAGTCAGATGCTGTATAGTGTGAAGAATAAACAGCAGTCTAAAATTCTTATCAATGTTTTTCAGGCAAATTTCTGCCAGTGATTCCAAAGATAAAAATACATAACTTCAAGAAGAATAAGTATTCAATAAAACCCGACAAAATGCTATAATGTAGATATCAAAAAGGAGTGTTAGATGAATAATACGATTTTTGATGATGTGTTCCGTACCATGATCGAGAAGATGTCGTATCTGGCAGTACCGCTGATCAACGAAGTATTCCACACATCCTATCCGGAAGATGTGAAGATCACACAGCTTCGCAATGAACACCAGCAGAAAGACGGTGAGATCATTACAGATTCCTGTCTTCTGATTGGGAAGAAGATGTATCATATTGAATGCCAGAGTACAGATGATACTACAATGGCGATACGCATGATTGAATATGATTTTGCGATTGCGGTAGAAAATGCGGAGAAACAGGGGCGGAGATACCGGATAGAATTTCCAAGATCCTGCGTGCTGTTTCTGAGAAGCTCAGGAAATACACCGGACTATCTGGAAGCAGATGTAATTTTTCCAGATGGAAAGACTCATGTATACTCAATCCCAGCTATAAAAATGGCAGATTATACAAAGGATCACATTTTTGAAAAAAATCTGTTAATGCTGCTGCCGTTTTATATTATGCGGTATGAGAAAAAGAAACATGATTCTGGTTGCCGGTCTGCTGGCATTTACTTCAGTATGGGGACAAAACACGACTTCCGGTTGGGAAGATGAATCGGGTAAGATACCTGTAAAGGCTTATTTTGAGAGTGGAAAACTTCACTTTGCTTCTAAAAATGAAAACTTTCATTTATGGTTTGATAATCGAATTTATTTGGATGCAGCGGTTTATTCGCCCACGTCGAATGTGGATGATCTGACATCCAAAACGAACAAGGATCTGGAGGACGATGACAATCAATTCCGTTTTAGCAACGGG
>ENA-OPSV01002333-OPSV01002333.1-human-gut-metagenome-genome-assembly--contig:-NODE-2333-length-11301-cov-4.686555_pt1 | contig 11301 bp, 7 predicted proteins | sample MGYA00241460_ERZ501912 | MGnify/ENA primary metagenome ERZ501912 (study PRJEB25962, sample SAMEA2042402) | human gut metagenome | biome: human gut; feature: human-associated habitat; material: faeces...
CTGATCCGGTATCAGGTTCATCCTTTGCTGCAACCAATAGATTTTTGATACTTTTATAGCTGGGTTTACCGGAATAAGAGAGCGCCGTGGCGCAGACCTGTTCCAGTTTTTCTGGCGAATGTTTTTCTGCCAGTTTCAATAATCCCATGCAGCTTCTGTAGGATTGCTGTTCAATCCTGCCGGAGGTAAGTATTGCATCGACAACTTTACTTGTGTTAATTCCAATCGAATCAGCCCACTTACGGAACCGTTCACCGTTCCATTCCAGATATTTCTGGTGTTCCGGTGGCATATGTTCTGTCACTGTAGAATACTGACCGCTTCTTCCATAGAGCCGCCTGTGAGAGGCAATACGATTGTGATTATAAAATATTTCAACCGTTGTATCTGTTATACGTACATCAACCTTATTTTTGATATACTGATAAGGCACGGAGTAGAACATTCTGTCTACTGCGATGTGATAGTTAAACTGGACGGTGGCTTGTTTCCACTCAGCCAGTTCAAAAGGTGTAGCAGGCAACGGAGCCAGTAATGGCATTTCTTCCCCAAGAAATAAACTGAGTCTGCTACATTCCTTTTTCTGGAATTTACGGGCATTGTAGGCATCCAGTTTTTCACGGATTGAAGCATTCAATTCTGCAAGAGAGAAAAACTGCTCATTGCGAAGGGCTGCTGTTATCCATGTGGATATCTTTCCTACTGATCCCTCTACATTCGGTTTATCCTTAGGTTTCCGGACTCTGGCCGGAAGGATGGCAAGATTATAATGTTCTGCCATCTCATGATAAGTTGTGTTTAAGGCAGTGTTGTACCAGTCACTCTTTTTATGATTCACTGCGGTTGTACAGTTATCAGAAACGAGCATAGGTGTGACACCGCCAAAGAAATCAAACATCTGGACATGAGCTTTGATCCAGTTGTCAGTTTTCTCATTCATATATGCTTTTACAAAAGCATACTGACTGTAAGTTAATACACCTACAAATATCCATGCATCCGTGATTTCCCCGGTGTCCGGATCAATGATGTGAGCAGGATCACCGGCCCAGTCAACTTCAACCTGTTCACCTGGTTTTCTGGGGATATGCATGGTAGCCCTGCGTTTTTCTTCATCCTTCTGGATGTAGTAGCAGAACTGAGAATACATTAGAGGCTCTTCGCTGCTCATGCGGCACTCCTCGCAGTATTCTACCCAGAGAAGCTTTTTGTTTACGCCGTTCCGCAGAAGTTCTTTGCGGATGTAGTCAAAGTTTGGCATGCGTTTATTCGTTGCCGACTTATCCTTAGGAAACATCAGCTCCTCTAGTGCGCTGTCGGTCATGTCGAAATCCAGCGGCCATGAAAGATTGATTTCCGCTGCCTTTTTCAAAACCTTAGCGACTGTGTTTCTGGATACACCGCAACTCTGTGCGATGTTCCTCTCACTGAATCCTAAGCTTTTCAAGCGTAGGATTTCACGATACTTGGTCATAACTTACGACCTCCTTTATCTGTATTCACACCAAAGGTGTGTATTTACAGTATAAAGGAAATATATGTAATAGAGCCCAATAAGGCGGCTCTGAATTACCGGAATATATGGCGCTCATTCTCCGGAACGGTGGCTCTCAAAGTCCGGGCAGGTGGCTCAGAGATCCCCGGAATAATCACTTCGGTGGAGGTTTTCGCAAAACCGCAGGAATTGAGCAAGCCTGTGTACTGTCGGACGTGGGAAATTTCTGCGGAGAGGAGTTAAGAGGGTGCAACCCTCTTAGCAGGCAAGGGCGGCAGCCTTGCCCAGTGGATTGTTGCCTGCGACAATCCATACTGGGTATTATCGGATGCAAAAACCGCAGAAATGGCAGCAAGCCCTCGTGCCGTTCGATTTTTACACCCAGCGTAGAAACAGATCTTATGTGATCACGTATTCCCTGAAAAAAATGAAAAAGGAAGAACGTGAGCTGGCGCTCCTGCCGACGCAGTTCAAGGTCCCGGGATCAGACAAGTTCTTAGACATTTCCACGCTGGATGAGACCGCCCCCGAAGTGTATAACACTGTTTATTACAAAGAATACCCCATTGTCACGGGAGATATGGACGAAACCGTTATCATCACCTACTCCCCGAAATACAAAGCATACCAGCAGAGGATCCGGGCCGGTCAGATCGAACGCGCCATCAAGATCATGCAGTCCCCGGATAAAGCCAGGAAAGGAAAAAATCCTATCGATCCTTCCCGTTTCATTCAGAAAACAGCAGTTACCGGTGACGGAGAGATCGCACAGAAACAGATTTTCCAGCTGGATGAAGAGCGTATCCGGGAAGAAGCCATGTATGACGGTTTCTATGCAGTGGTAACGAATCTGGAAGGAGATGTCCGTGACATCATCAACATCAACAGACGCCGCTGGGAGATCGAAGAAAACTTCCGGATCATGAAAACAGAATTCGAAGCAAGGCCTGTTTTTGTAAGACGGGAAGACAGTATAAAAGCCCACTTTCTGACCTGTTACATCAGCCTTCTGGTGTACCGCCTGCTGGAAAAGAAGCTTGGAGAAGAATTCACTTGCAGCGAAATTTTGAAGGCACTCCGGGAAATGAATATGACTCTGCTGTCCAAAGACAGCGGCTACATACCTTCCTACAAACGCACAAAACTGACAGATGCCCTGCACACAGCCTTCGGTTTCCGAACGGATTACGAATTCATCTCGAAGGCAGATATGCGAGCAATCATCAAAGAAACGAAACAGAAAAAATAGCACAATTTCAAAAATAGTACATATCGATGCAAAAGTCAAAACAGCCACACCACAGATAAATACTGAGGTTATGGCTGTTTTTGGCTTTATAAAGTGTCAAAGATGGGATCAAGAAAAAAACATTTGTCAACCATTTTTCTATTTTTTTACAACCAAACTATATTACTTTATTGACGCCAAACAGCTATCGCGGCTGCTGTTCAGTGATTTCCCCATGCATCGACAGATTCCACTTTATAGAATCCGGGCGCTGCGTCAGGATCCGTAAAGGATGTTTCGATGGTGGAGGCAACCTGATTTTCCCTTGTCGGAACAAAGTCTGCAGAATCGCCCTTATATACACGATAATAGCGATGCTCTGCCTCTGTAGAGGCTTCCCAGGTAACTGTCCCGTCTTCTGCACAAATACCTGTAATTGCTGCCGGCTTATGATCGGTGTAATCCGTTGTCAGCAGAACGATGGAGCTTGCCGGAACGGTCACATGCACGCTGTTGCCGGCGCATGCAATCAGTTCATCGTAATCCTGCAGGTCTGCAAATTTGCTGCGGGGCACATTGGCAGAATCATACAGATATCTGCGCAGAGCCTTGTCTGATTTCAGATTTTCCAGAGAAATATCGATCTCAACAGGCTCTTTGTGACGATTGACGATCGCAACAGAGAAGGAACCGTCATCGTTTACAACGCCGCCGCTGCGCAGCAGATAGTCCTCGGAGGAAATCGTAAGAGGTTTGGAATTTCTCCGGAAATAGCGAACCAGCAGGCCATAGGCATACAGCCAGTCCCGTGCGCCGTAATCCGTATCATCCCAGCGCAGCAATCCCCATTTGTTCAGACGGTACTGCAGGTCACGGGGATTCGGAACATCTACAAAGGTCCAGAGTGCCATCGCATACACGCCGGCATTAACTGCTGCCAGTGCCATCTCACAGATCTGCAGCGCAGAGTAGGATTCCTTTCCGTTATAGAAGGCATCACACACGTCCATCTTTACGCCATTAATATTGTTCTGTCCCTGCTTGAATGCCTGCGCCAGACCAAACTCGCCCAGAATAAAACGACGCTCGTAAGGCTTTAACATATTGACAACATCGGAGCAGTGACGCTTGAAAATCTTATAAAAATCCAGATCCTCCGCTTCGAAGTCGTTTACATAATGATGTCCGCCAAATACGTTGGAAATCGGAACCATGCCGTTTGCAATCGCCCATTCCACCGTCTCCCAGCGCTCCATCGGGGAAGCGTCGGTCGCCAGCAGGTAGACCGGCAGATGTCTGTGCGCAAACTCGTTATACAGATAGGTATGATATTTTTTGAACGTAGCCATTTCAAATGCCAGGTCTCCCCAGTCATCCAGGCTCAGTTCATTGGACATACAATAAATCTTAACGTTGCTCAGACCCTTTTCATAGATCAGATACTCCAGGCGGTCTGCAACATTCGATGCATACGCAGTCAGCTCCTCGTCCGTCTCATACCGCACGCAATGCCCGGTCAGATAGATTGTTGCACCAACCTTACACTGCATTTTTTCACAGTATTCTGCGAACGCGTCCATCTCTTCCTTCGTCCATTCCGGAAAGCCTCCCCACATTCTGGAAAAACCGGGCGAAAGCTCCCGATAAACCTTGCCGACGTACTGGTTGAACTGGACGTCATCCATCTCCCGCCAGACGTTTGCTTCGCTGTTATGGAACCCCATTCCCCCAAATCGGGCCATAATCGCTTCCTTTTTGACAGTCATTTTGCTGCTCATAGAAACCCCCTCCTTTTGTGTGCTTTTAAAAGCTTGCGCTCATTATAGCATACTTCCGAAAGGATAGATACCGGTTTTGAATCCTTTCAAATCCCTTGCTCAACAAATTCAACAGCTGCTCTCCGGCTGCTTTTTCCATACTGCTGCTGTACCGCCAGTGCGGAGTTGAGCGCAACGATCGCGAAAAATACTGCCATGGAAATTCCGGTTTCCATCGTAATCGCCTTATACAGCCAGAGGATCGTTCCTCCGATTCCGGAACCAAGGTTTACGATGTACGCGTTTTTGTAGCAGGCTGCCAGGCCGATGCAGGCCGTTACGCTACAGACAAAGAAAAATGTGTCAAACAATACATTTGCGTTAAACGCACCGTTTATTGCGGACAGAATGCCTGTCATAATCACGAATAACACAATCGCGCCAACGACCATTGAGGTCAGTTCTCTGCGGTCCATTTTCTTCATAATCGCTTCGGTCTCTTTTTTCTTGCCATGCCATTTCCGCAAGCTGTAAAGAGCCATCGGCGCCTGCATAAAGATCATGAATACAAATGTTGCGTAAACGTTCGTCTGCCATGCCAGAATGCCATTACATACCGCATACACGAATCCGAATAAAAATCCGGACGCGATATTCATGGATACCAGGAAATTAAATGTAATGCCAATCAGCGCCGTAATCAGGGCAAATGTTGTATCTCCCCCGAATACTCCGGATACGGCAATCGCTGCGATCTGTAAAAACAACAGAATATAGTTTTTCTTTTCCATTTTACTCCTCATTCCACAGCCATTAAATCCCATTAACCGCAGATAAAGGTTACAACGCCCTTATCGTTATCAGACAGACGCTCCATGCCTTCTTTTACAGAACCGTAGTCTACGATCTCCACGCCGTAACGGAATTCACTGAAGCCGGACAGATCCATCTTGAAGTTTGTCTCCCAGGTATTGTTCATGATCCAGCTGTAAACCGGACGCTTGTTGTTTTCTTCCCTGTTATCGCACAGAAGAATCGGATGGGATTCCATTGCTCCCATATACAGCAGAGGGGTATCAAATGTATTTACCAGAATCGTCTGATCCTTGGTACGGTAGATCAGGCCTTCATCTGCCAGATAGTACTCCATATTCGTGCCGGGCAGCTGGTCGATACCAGGACGCATGGCTACGCCGCCATTCTGGATGGAAACCTCTGCATCAGGCAGGTTCAGTGCCAGAGGCATAAATACGCTCTCGATATCCTCGCTCAGTGTCTTTGCGATATGATAAGAAAACTCAATCTTTGGCAGCTTGTTGTACATCTTGATGATAACGCTGCTGTAGTACGTTCCTTCCAGATCAAATACCAGTTCCACCTTAGTAAATACCGGACCGTGATCGAGAATCCTTACATCCTTTAAGTCGCCCTGATACTGTTCCGCGTGCAGGCCTCTGATATTTCTGCCGATCAGACGGCGCTCTTCATAAACACCCTTGCGGATTTTGGTACACTCATAGACAGGAGTAAAGAAAGTCTCCAATCCGGGCTTGCACATTTCCACCTCTGCTTTTTTATTATAGAAAGAAGTAATTCCTTCGCCGACCTTCCAGCTGATTTTGAAGGAATCGTTTTCCATACCGTAAGGCAGCTTGTAGCTTTCGGTATCATAAGTATTGATAATATCACGTACACGCTCTGCGCCGACCCATGCGGTTCTGGTAAACAGGGTCTGTACCGATGCCGGCTGTTCTTCATAAGTGAAGGTCTTTTCTTCCATTGGCTCAAATTCAGCCAGGAAGCTTACCAGAACACCGCGGGGATGTGTAGACAGCTGAACCTCCATCACTTCGTTTGTCTTGTCATCGGTTACTTTTACAGCCGGAAGGCTCATGGTTTCCACATAGAACTCAACCGGGAATACTCTCTTTTCATGGCTGGTGGATACTGCTTTTACCTTACCGGACAGATTGTAGTAACGCAGGATATCGCCGAGCAGATGGCACTGCTCGTTTTTGCGCATTGCAGCTGCCTCATGTGCTTTGGATGCATAGCTGTTTTTACGCATATCCAGGTTTGTTACCATGGTATCGTAAGGGTTGGTTACGGTTGCGGAATGACCCCAGGTGTGTTCCGCATACAGCAGGGAGTTATCGCCGTAAGCTTTTACCAGCTCTGCGTTATGAACACCGGTCTTTTCTTCCAGTCGGTCGCAGATACGGTTTAAACGAACTGCCTCTTTATAATGCTTTACTGCATAAGGCGTACTGCCAACACCGTTGCCCCACCAGTCGTTGATCGCACCGCGGTAAACGGGAGCATCCGCTACCTTATTGCGGATCAGATCATACAGCTCCTGGAGGGTTACCATGCGCAGGGTAACTTCTTCGCTGTATTTTTCGTTGAACAACGCTACCGTGTCTGCGATTGCGGGATTGATGGGCGCGTTGTCGGAGAATACACCGGAAACGCTTGTGATATAGAAATCATAGGGATAACCGTTTTCTTCATATTCCTCCATGCTTGCGATCAGGTTGGAGTGCAGCTTCTCCAGCGGCCCTGCAACATCTCCCTGTGCTTTGCCGAAGTAATTCTCTGTCATGAAGTTGACGTTTTTGTTGAATACGATGCCGAGCGCGTTGCCCAGGTTGTAATGCTCGCCGCTCCATACCAGCAGACGCTTGCCGTCTTCATTTTCCCAGAAATAAGGCTTCTGGTTCTGATACAGCGGATACATGCCGTGATGGGTGAGGATATTTGTATATAAGAACTCAATGCCGTTTGCGAGCATAGCGTCTCTCTGTCCCATGGAAATACCGTTGATATCCGCAAACATCGCAGTCTTTACAGTAATGCCTTCCTTAGCGCATATCTCCTGCATATCATGGATTTTCTCGGTCAAATATTCGCAGTCAGCCAGGTCATTGAAGTTTAAGTAGTTTGCAGAAAGACCGATGCTGTTTTTCTTTACCAGATCGAAGAACGTCTTTTTTTCTTCCTTCGTTGCAACCTTTAAAAACTGCTCTACGCAGTACCAGGTCTCACAGTTCCATTTCAGATCCTTCTGATTGGTTCCTTTTTCCAGCCCCTCCTCAATCAGCTCTACTGCCCGGCGGATGTTATTCGCCTGGTTGTAAATAACCTGTTCCTGCAGGTCTGTGTAACCAACGTCTGTGTGAGAATGATGTACAATGTAAACCTCTCTGATCTTGTGTGCCATTTGCAAAATCTCCTTTTTGTATGATAGAATAATGATTATAATTTCCAGCGGGCTGTAGATGCGCAATGCACAAAACAATCCGCGAAATCATGCTTAACCACTGCAACAGGACAGACAACCTATGAACGAAACAAATCTGATTATCCAAAACCGCCTGCGCGAAGCGACTATCAGTCTGGAACGCGCCAACCTCATCATCTGTGACGAGACGTGGAAATGTGATTCCTCGGTTCCGCCCTTTTCCAGCATTCAGCTCGTCCTGCAGGGGGAGGGAACCGTCTGCATCGATGAGACAACCATCCATCCAACAAGCGGACAGCTGTATCTGCTTCCCGCCTACACGAACCAGGCGTTTTTTACCGATATCCATAATCCATACCGCACCTACTATTGCCATTTCGAGATCACCTGCCAGCAGACCGACCTGTTCGAACTCATTCATCTGCCGCTCTGCATCGACGCGAAAGACCCGAAAAAGGCCGAACAGCTTTTCCTCGATCTCGTCCACAGCATCCGACAGGATGATATCTTTTCTGCGCTGAAAGCCAAACAGGCTATTTTAAACCTGCTCTGCTACTATCTGGAATGCTGTCCGCCAGACAGCGTTTCCCTTGTCACCCTGAGCTTTGACTCGCCCCTTTCCGATGCCATCGCTTATGTGGAAACACATTTGAACGAGCAGATCACGGTACAGCAAATGGCAGAGGCTGCCGGATATCATGTCAGCCACTTTACGCGGCTGTTCCAGTCCCGCATGGGCATTTCTCCCGGTCAGTTCATCCTTCAGAAAAAAACGGAAACCGCAACGCAGCTTTTGACCTCCACCGATCTGCCCATCGCTTCCATCGCAGATTCTCTCGGATTCGGCAGCCAGTTTTATTTTTCGAATTTCTTCAAAAAACAAACCGGCATGACTCCGTCCTCCTATCGCCGCTTATATCTGCGCGCCTATCTGGAATCCTGAAAATCTCATAGGTTTACATAACTACAAATCTCCTGTGCACAAGAAGTGTAGCACAGGAGATTTCTCAATTACATATATTATTCTTTCAGAAATATATAAGATCGTGCGGTCAGCACTTTTTACGCGGTCACACAATCCGCTTCTTCTCTTTCTGACGAAGCAAACATGCGATTCCTGCAGTCAGGATCTGTGAAAGCACCATGCTCAGCCACACACCGTCCTGTCTCAAAATCCGCGGCACAATCAACAAAAGGATCAATAAAAGGACCGGTTCTGCATACACACAAATGTAGGAAAATAGGCTTTGCTCCGTCGCATAAAATCCTGATGTGGTAATTCTCGAAAACGCATAGAACAAAAGTCCGGCCAGAAATATCGGCATCGCATTTCCGGTCATCTGCGTTACGACATCGGAAGAACCAAAGATCACACCCAGATCATATCTCGTTCCATATAGGATCAGCATACAGGCAAGTGCCAGCACCCACGCTGTTGCATACGCCATGTTGCGCACCCGGTCAACCTCTTTTGTTTTGCCCTCACCGTAATGCAGGCTCATCAGCGGCTGGCTTCCATCCCCCACGCCCTGCATCAGCAGATATACGATCGTCAATCCATAAGCGATGCAGGCATAGCTCGCAACCGCAGTTTCCCCTCCATAGGACAGACAGAAACGGTTCATGAACAGCAGGGAGATCATCGGAGAAAGCGACAGTCCAAACGGCGCGATGCCGATCTGCACGATTCTGCAGACCTTTTTTCCAAACTCCTTACAGACGCCCAATACCGGCAGCTTTTCTTTCCATACATAAACAAAAGAGCCCACCATTGTCACAGCCTGCCCCAGGATCGACGCCCATGCCGCACCGGCCATACCAAGCTGCAGCACCCAGACAAACAGATAGTCCAGTACAATATTCATTCCAAATCCGGCGATCATTGTAACCATCGCAAAGGAAGCGCCTCCGTTATTACGAATCAGCGGCACAATGCCTGTCGCAAATACCTGAAACGTCGTCCCGTAGACCATGATCCGCAGATATTCCTCACCCAGGGGACGGATCGTCCCCTCTGCCCCCAGAAAGGACAGCACCGGATCCATAAAGATCAACATCACAGCCGTCAGTACAATACTCGTCAGAAGCAGCAGCCGCAGTGCTGTACGCACATACTCGTCTCCGTCCTCCTTTTGTCCCTCTGCACGCCGTACCGTCCACATGACCGCACCGCCCATTCCGATTCCGGTGCCCGCCGACTGCATCAGCGTCACCACCGGATATACCACATTGATCGCAGAAAGTCCGACATCTCCGACACTGTTTCCTACAAAAAAGCCATCTACAATTGCATAAATACCAGAAAGTGCAAACGCCAGTACCGACGGCACAACGTATTTTAGAAATTTTTTCATATCCTCCTCTTTTCCCGCCGCAGACTGCGATTTGTCAGAAATGCAGAAATCTCTGCATCTCCCCGGTTCCTTTCCTTTTCCACAGCATTTTCCGCTTCATCATAACAAAAATCTATCATTTTATAAATATATCATTTTAATTTATTATATTTCTGTGCTAGGATAATAACTGTTTGCAGGCGGTACTGTAAACTGCTGCATCCGTCAGTGTCAAAACTTCTGATCTGACACGTAATTATGAGAGAAAACTGGCGGCGAACGTTCCGTCAGGAAGGGAGAACACATGAGTTTCATTCAGAAAAATGTAAAAGGCATCCTGTTATGCCTCGTCCTTGCCATTCCCTGCTGGTTTCTGGGACAGGCTGTCCCGGTTGTCGGCGGTCCGGTATTCGGCATTCTTGCCGGTATGCTGATCACACTGCTGCTCAAAGATAAAACACAGTTCCAGAGCGGCATCACATTTGTATCCAAAAAGGTACTGCAGTACGCAGTCATCCTGCTGGGCTTTGGCTTAAACCTTTCCGTCATTTTGGAAACCGGAAAGCAGTCCTTGCCGATCATCCTCGCAACGATTTCTACCTCGCTGATTATCGCCTATGTGCTGCACCGTGTCATGCACGTTCCCGGCAAAATCTCCACGTTGGTCGGTGTCGGTTCCTCGATCTGCGGCGGCTCCGCAATCGCTGCAACAGCCCCCGTTATTGATGCAGATGATGAAGAGGTTGCACAGGCAATTTCCGTTATTTTCTTCTTCAACATGCTGGCTGCTCTGTTTTTCCCGGCCCTCGGCGCGCTGCTCGGATTTTCCACCACAAGCGGCGAAGCCTTCGGAATTTTCGCCGGAACTGCTGTCAACGATACTTCTTCCGTGACCGCTGCCGCATCCACCTGGGATTCCCTCTATCAGCTCGGCACACAGACACTGGACAAAGCTGTTACCGTAAAGCTGACCCGTACCCTTGCAATCATTCCGATCACACTGGTACTCGCCTTTGTCCGTACGAGAAAAGCCGGTTCCGAGGGCAAAACAGTCGAGTTTAAAAAAATTTTCCCGATGTTTATTCTCTACTTTGTGCTGGCTTCCGTCATCACAACAATTGCAACCTCTCTCGGTGTTTCCGCATCCGTATTTTCTCCTCTCAAAACACTGAGCAAGTTCTTCATCGTCCTCGCCATGTGCGCGGTCGGTTTAATTGTTCTCCTCCAAAAGTGATTGGAATGCGTCT
>ENA-OPSV01002334-OPSV01002334.1-human-gut-metagenome-genome-assembly--contig:-NODE-2334-length-11300-cov-9.513651_pt1 | contig 11300 bp, 16 predicted proteins | sample MGYA00241460_ERZ501912 | MGnify/ENA primary metagenome ERZ501912 (study PRJEB25962, sample SAMEA2042402) | human gut metagenome | biome: human gut; feature: human-associated habitat; material: faeces...
GCCATTGGGAAGAATCAAGCATTTTACAGAGCTTCCTTAACTATTTCATGGCTTCCGAGGTTAATTTAAGTATGGAGGGGCCTCTTATTTGGGAAAAATCGCCCCGATCGTTTATAGACGTCGAAGAAAAGGAAGCTCCTGAAGGCCGAAATGAACGTTCCATTGTTGCTTCGGCTTTGTCTGGCTTAGAAGTTCTCAGGCTTTTGAATACAGAGGCATATGTCAGGCTTTCAAGAATGGAGATTGCTGACAACAAAGAGGACCAACTCCGTTATCTTGAAAAGTTCGGTTTGATTAAAAAGTCTGGGTCTGCATATGAGCTTCCGCTATTTAGCGCATATCTCTTAGCTAGGAATCTCTCGGACTTCAACCAACTGGCCAAAAAGCGTGTTCGAATTGTCTCGTACGGCGGCAACGACAATTTGAGTCCTGCTATTTGTGACATAGAGTTCAAAGAAGGAATCGTCGAGGCTTTTCCATCTGTTTTCAAGGAAGTTGTAAGGTTGATCCCGAGACACGAAAAGATTGATTCAGGGAGCGGAAGAAGGTTAATTGAATTTTCAATTCCGCAAGCTGTTATTAGAGAGGTGCTTAGCAACGCTTTTGCTCACCAAGATCTTTCTTCCGAAGAGGACGGAATAGTTATAGAAATCTTCAAAAATAGAGTCGAGATAACGAATTCAGGTAAACCAGTCTTGGATCAACTTCATTTTCTTGATGGCGCCCCAACTATTAAGAATAAAAGAGTTTTCACCGAAATGAAGAATCTTGGCTTAGTTGATGGACAAGGATATGGCTGGAGAAAAATCGTCAAAGAACTTGAATCTCGAAGTCTTCCGGCTCCTGAAATTAAGATCAGGAAAAATTCAATAACGGTGACGATTTGGTTTGAAAAGCCATTGAAGCTCCTTTCATTGGATCAAAGGAATTGGACGGTCTATTTGCATACCGTGCTGAGATATCTGCTCAACGAGCCGGCGAATAATGCGTCTCTCAGGCAGAGGCTTAATTTGCCTGAGTCGAAATCTTCTACCGTTAGTAAGTTGTTCAGGCAGGCAGCAGAAGGAGGTCTTGTGAAACCTTTTGATCAGCACTCTTCAAATAAGACAAAGAAGTACCTACCAGCTTGGAGCCAAGCTTCGTCTCGAATTCCCGTGAAAACAAAGGATTATGATAAGCTGAAGCTAGAAGAAGAGAAGACAAATAATTCACAGAATTCCCTGTCAAACAAAGCCTTCATCGGTCAGGAAGATGATCAACTTATTCAAAAAGCCCGTCAGCGCTTGAAAGAACTGGGCATCTAATTTGTCTAATTTATTTGACACTCTTAGAGTGTCTACCATAGAATACAGTCTATGGAAATTAAGCAAACACAAAAATTTCACAAGTGGTTTTCAAAACTTGACAACGTCACTTCCGCTATAGTTTTTGCCAGGTTGCTCGTTGTCAGCATGGGCTCGCTCGGGCTGTGGAGAAGCGTGGGAAAAGGCGTTTCTGAGTTAAAGATAAACCACGGTCCAGGATATCGAGTTTACTTCACCTTCAGAGGCGGAGAACTGATTTTGCTTCTAGTTGGAGGCGACAAACGACACCAAAAAGAAGATATAAAGAAAGCTCAAGAAATGGCTCAGTGCCCAATCGAAGACTGTGAAAACTTTTTTGAAGGCAATAACGATGAAAACGCTAAAAGTAAAAAAAATGGATGTTGATGACTTCATCCGAGACGATAAATCCGCCGCTGTTTTTCTAAATGAAATGATTAAGCTCGATAGCGGAGACGGTTCTATGGTTCGCCTTGCTATCGGAAATATCATCAAATGTCACAATGTTTCTGAAATAGCTAAAACAGCCTGTGTTTCAAGAGCCAGCCTCTACAGTGCCTTTAACAAAGACGGAAACCCGTCTTTCGATATGGTCCAAAAAGTTTTGGCTGCTATGGGGTTGGGTATTCAATTTGTGCCGTTGGAAAATCGCTAAACAAAGGATGTTAATTTAGGAAGCAAACAACCTCTTGAGACGTTGGTCTACGTCGACTAACTCGGCCTAAATGGTAAAGCTTGAAAAAGCCTCTGGCTGACTAGCCTCAGTCGCTGTTCACGCTGTTCGCGAATTTATCAACAAGGCCTGTAAAACACCGTCATTCATGAAGGTGATATAAGGGCTCCCACAGACTCGTGGTTCAGCATATTTTGATACCTGATTTGTCGGTGGAAATAGAGGGCCCATCACGGCTGATTTCGGAATAAGGGAAACGGAACCAAAGATATTTCTCCCCATAATTTACCGTATCGTTTTTCCCTATGATGCAGCTTATCCGACTCCGTTACAATGGGCTATTACAGCGGGGGAACATGAGTGCTAATTAGACGCGGGTTCAAATTCGAACTAAAACCAAATGGGATGCAGATTCAACTGATGAAGCAATTCTGTGGCTGCGCCCGTTACGTCTACAACCGCACCTTATCTCTTGAAAGGTCGATCTACAAGAAAGACAACAAGCACTCCTTCAAATACGCTGAGGCCGCAAATAGACTGCCTGATTGGAAAAAGAAAAACCCTTTTTTAAAAGACTGTAACGCTCAAGTTCTTCAACAATCATTAAAAGACTTGGAGCGAGCTTATAAGAATTTTTTCGGGAAACGAGCGAATTTTCCCAAATACAAAAAAAAGTACCGACATGACTCCATTCGATTTCCCCAAGGCGTTGAACTTGATGAAGTTAAACAACAGATAAGACTTCCGAAAATAGGCTGGATGGGATATCGAAAAAGCAGGGACATCATCGGAACCATTAAGAATGTTACTGTCAGCCGACGCGGGGAGAAATGGGATGTCAGCATACAGACTGAGTATGAAGTCGTCTCATCTGCTCCGAATCCTTCTGAAATAGGAATAGACATGGGAGTCAAACGTTTTGTGACTATGTCAAACGGTGACTTCGTTGAACCTCTAAACGCTTTTAAGCAGGAGCAGGAAAAACTTGCAAAACTTCAAAGAAAGCTTGCGAGACAAAAGAAAGGAAGCAGAAACAGCAGAAAGACAAAGCGAAAAATTGCTCGATTGCACCGCTATATAGCCGACAGCCGAAGAGATTTTCTTCACAAGATTTCGACAAAGATAGCTAAAAACCACAGCATCATATACGTCGAGGATCTGAAAGTCTCGAATATGTCCGCTTCTGCCAGTGGAACAAAAGAATCCCCGGGCAAAAACGTCCGGCAAAAGAGCGGACTGAATCGATCCATTTTGGATCAGGGATGGTATGGCTTTTTCCAGATGCTCTCCTACAAATTAGAGCAGAGAGGAGGAAAGCTGATAAAAGTTGATCCCAGAAACACGAGCAGAACTTGTCCGCGGTGCGGACTTGTCTCGGCAGAGAATAGAAAATCGCAAGCAACCTTTGCATGCATTGGCTGCGGTTACCGCTCCAACGCAGATGAGGTCGGAGCGATAAATATATTAAGGGCCGGACGGGCCCGGTTAGCCTGTGGCATGAGTGGTGCAGTAAGGCCGCTGTCAGCAGGAACCCAAAGAAACCTACTGCAGCACTAGGCTACGGCCGCTGCAGAGGTGGTATGGAATCCTCGCTATTCATGGCGAGGAGGACGTCAATGACAGAAGTTTCGGCAATCTTCTTGGCTAATTCTTCAATCGAATCTGCTTTTAGTATCCATCCCTTCTTTAAGGCATCAGTGTTATCTGCGGCGCCATAGTCCACAAAACCGTAGTCAACTGTCGAACGAGTGAGGTTTGCCAATGGGCGAGATTTAAATATCTTCTCTTCAAAAATCTGCCACGCCGGCATATTGTCGTATGTCATCGTGTATAGATTTGTTCGGCGGCTTTTCCATAGACGCTGTTATTCGTAATTCCGCCCATGATCTTGTTCTCAGCAATGAATCGATCTCCCAGAGCATTAACAACAAAGGAACCCAGAGCTCCGACTCCCACTGTCGTGACACCTAAGCGCATTCCGTTGTGGTATACGGAGGACCCCAGATCATTCGGGCTGCACAAGTAGAAACCTTAGATAAAGCTGCTCCTGCTTTTATGCCTATACGGATGCCCTCGCCTTCGTTGTAAGGAGTCTCATAGAACGCAAAACCTCCGACAGAAGGCCCTGGCAAAAATGCTTTGCGCATTTCAGCACTGTACTCATAACCTCCGGCCGCAAGGATCACACCTTCCTTAGCTTGAATACGAATGTCTTTACCGTCTTTCTTTGCTACTACACCGTCAGGTGTAGTAGTTTCTTTAATTCTTTCATTCTTTAATTCTTTCTTTTTGGTTCGCGAGTGGTTCGCATCTGGTTCGCGATTGGTCCGGTTTGCGGTTCGTCTCTGGTTCGCCGATGAACACAACGCACTGCTTGTCATGTCGTTGCGCGGTTCGTTTTGCGGTTCGTCGCTGGTTTTTTCGCCGATATGCCTGTCTGTAACCAAGGGATTGTAAGTATCATAATTACACAATCTTATAACGGTCCGGCCGTGCTCCTTTCTCGTTTCTATCATTCCCTGCGATTTAAGCATATCCAGAAAACGAATCACTTTACCTGCACTCCATCTCCAGCGATTCTCGAGAAATCTTCTGCTCGCGGCAAGTTCTCCCCTTCGGCTCTCTATCGCCCGTCCATCGAGTATTATGACCCGTTCCTCTATTCCCGCGGCTTGTATCAAATCAAGCCACGCTTCGGCACGTGAATACTCACGGGGTTCGACCCATAAGGGATTATCGAAAAACTTCCGGTAGAGCTTTATATATCCCTCTTTGCTCATTGCTATTTCCCTTTGCTCAGACCGTAAACCAGCATGGCAGCATCCCGACCGTGCTCCGTCGTGCGGGCCAGCCAGCCCGTCAGGTTCCGAAACTGCAAGGCCGACAGTTTCGTCCGGTTGTCGCGCGGAGCAACCAATTCATACGGAATATCCTGCTCCCCGCACCAATCCTCCCATATCGAGGCGTCCCGGCAGACGCTCCCAGCCCCTTTCAGCCGTTCCCGACCGGTATTCCCGAACCATTTGCGAAGCCGGGCGTCTTCGATATAGAGAAAGACACTGCCCCAATGTCGGTAAGCCATAACCGCTTCCATCGCCTTCGTAATGCTCATCGTATCCACAAGCAGCAGCTTTTGCGAATACAGCTCCCATACGGCTATTCCCGTATGTGTGCCGGTGTCGATACCAATCAGGTAGGTCTGTTTACAAATATTTTCCATATTGCTCGATGCGTACTTCTATGTCCTGCAAAAACTCTTGCTCGTCCGGGGCCGGAAGATAGATGCCGCACTCCCGGCTCGCCCAATCTCGGAACCGTTCGATGGCGGTCGTCAACTCTCCCGTATCGCAGTCCCGCGTACTGCGGACTGTCTCGACATCGCCCAGGAACGGGTCGCTTTTTATGCGACAAAATATCTCGCCGTTGCAGAGCTTTTTGAAATACTCCTGTTTCACGTATTCCACCGTCTCGCCATACTCGATGGCAAACCACCCCAGAATCAGATGCAGATAGCGGTTTTGACGGAGCGTGCGCTGGGGCTTTCGCTCGGAAAGCTCCACAATGCCGCCCCGTTTATAGAGGGCATTGCACCGGCACTTGAAACGCTCGCGGTCGAGTTCTGTAGCGAGATTGTAAAGCATACTCAAAAAGGAAGTCCGTCCGGTTCATCATCGTAATTCCCGCGCGGCGTATAGTCGGGTTGTACGGGTGCCTGTAGTGCCGAACCACCCGGCCTGTCGTAAGTACCCGCATTGGCTCCTTGCATCCGATTCTGCCGTGCCTCTATGCCGTAACAGCGAACGGACGTCATGCGGCGCACCTCCCCGTCACGGTTCGTCCATTCACGGCCCTGCAGCGCAAAGGATACTGTCACTGCAGTCCCTACACTGAATTTGTCAAGGTCGGCGCATCGGTCGCCCGTCATTTCCAGCGCAAGAATGTTTTCATACTGACTGCGCTCTCCGGTATACAGGTCATAGGTTGTAGCATCCAGAAGAAATTCCCGCTTGCGGAACACATTGCCTCCGCTGCGCGACGGCAGCTCCTCTGTCTGCCCGATGTACACGAGCCTGCCCGTGATTTCATTTTTTGCCATAATATTACCGTATTTGAATGTTGCTGTTTTCCTGTAAGACCGCCCCGGGGACTTCCTCCCCGGCCGTTATGGCCGTTTTAAGCATCTGCTTGTCGTAGCCTATCGTAACCGTCCGAAACCGCTCCGGAATGCTTCCTTCGTCCTCGATGACGACCTGCGTCGATTTGCGGAAAGAGAGTCGATACTTGCCAGCCTCCAACCGGTCTATGCCAAACAGCCGCAGCGCATCGGATAGCCGCCCGGACAGAATATCGATTTTCCGCTGTTCGCTTTTCTGCAATTTATCGAGTCGCGCCTTTTCGTCATGGATAGCTTTCAGTCGTGCTTTTGCGTCGAGTATCGACGCTGAATAATCCTCCGCCTTCTGCCGCAGATTCTCCTCGTTGATGGACAGCGCCTCCCCCAGCTCCGGAGTGAGGACGCCTTCCGATGCCTCTATCGCATCGTTCAGCCACTGTTGCGTGGCAGTAATCTGATAAAGTGAACTCATGCTGTTATGCTGTTTGTTTCTGTTTATATTCCCTGTACAATTCTCCGACGCGGTTAATATCGCCGGAAGTAATCCCGGCATACTGTGTTTCCAGCAGCCGGGCGATACTGAATGTATTCCCCGCGTCCCTGCTTTCTGCCTCCTTTTTATCCAGCCACTTGCAGACGATATTGACACTAACAGGGTCTTCAAGCACCTGCGGATTGAATGTCTTTTTGGACGGGTGTGTCTCCCCGGCCGGCATACTGCCATTCTTTTCCCGAAGAGCGTCTACATCATCCTCGTCGGTCGGAATATGGAAAAATTTCATCAGGAAATATCGTTCCCCATAGGTCATGGCCGAACCTGCTCCTTTATCCCAATCGTTCTGCCCGTTCGCTGCCCACTCGCACATCTCCTGCTGCCCGCTCTCCGCATCTATCCAGGTGAAGCGCATTTTTAGCGATGTATGCACCTCCGATTTGTCGCGTTGTTCGCGCCCTACCTTGTAATCCTGCCTCGTGTTGACAATATCGACGATTTCACATTTGAGAAGAAGTCCCAGCTCGTCCATCTTCGGACGAACGACACTAAGCAGCTTGTTGCCGGAGACATATTTATAATCACCTGTCCCTCCCTGTTTCTCGGGGAAAAGACCGCGCACGGCCTTCTGCAACTCCAATAGTTTTTTATATAATTCTGTATTCGTTTCCATGTCGTTCATGTTACATTAAAGCTCCACTCTCATGTATGTGCTTAATCATGTCTATGTACATCCAGTACTCCTCGATTTCTTTGTCCGAGTAATTATTTGAACGCCCTATATTTTCATAGTTAGACAGCCATTCGAAAATCGTATATTGCTTACAGCCGATTTGTATAGCGTCGCAACCCCAATAAGTAATCGTATGACGGGAAGCGTGTATGCAAAGAGTATGTTTAACTTTGCAGCCGTTGCCCAGCTTGCAGCTGTCGCCCAGCTTGCAGCCGTCGCCCAGCTCGCAGTCGTTGCCCAGCTTGCAGCCGTCGCCCAACTCGCAATCGTAGCCCAGCTTGCAATCGTAGCCCAGCCAGCAGCCGTAGCCCAGCTTGCAGCCGTCGCCCAGCCAGCAGCCGTAGCCCAGCTTGCAGTCGTTGCCCAGCCAGCAGCCGTCGCCCAGCTTGCAGTCATTGCCTATCCGAATGTTGCGTATTGAAAATTCATGTGCTAAATCGGACAGAACATCGTATTCAAACAACACCCATCCCTTGTCGGAATCATACAGATATAGCGTTTTCATAACTACTTAAAATATTTACGCAATTTATTGATGTTGAAATCATTGATTATTTCATACCCTTCTTCAGCGTATGTGTGTACTTCGAGCCAGCACTGCCCAAGACTGTCGAACTCGCGGGAAAACTCTCCACCGGAAGTATTGCGGGTGTAGTGTATCAAACCATAACCCGCAACAGACACAAACTGGTAACCATCGGCAGCGGAATCCGTTTCAAAACACACATCGGCTATCCTAAACTCGTCCGCCTCCGAATGCCAGCCCCGAATGTACGGCAGGGCATTATCTTCAATGTATTCAGCTATCTGCCGATAAATATCTTCCTCAATGTGCAGCGCTTCCATAGCTTTCGTATAACCTATTCCAATTCGGCGATAATTCGTTTTTCACGCTCGGATAATTCCCAGACGATGACCGTCGCTTGCTTCGCCGCCTGTTCGTAAGCCTCGATTTTTCGCGCCGTGGCCTTATCCGAAAGGAGATATCCGCCTCCATAAACACCTCCCCTTTTCTGGTTATCGAGTTTGCGGACCCTTCGACATTCTGACGCCCGCACCTCGAATTTGACGTAAGGGGCTATCTTGCCCAACAATGCGGCGGATACCACATTGTCCGGGTAAATGTATTTTGGCAAATCCATAAGTCGTCGCTTCGTTTTTGCGGCATTTTTGATGCGGGCGAGCAGGTCGGGCGCGGTCATTATACGGATGTCGCCGAAAAGGTTGCTGGCGAACGACGTATCGACGCATGCCCCGTTTTCGTATGTCACCCGAGCGTCGCATACTATGCCCGTCCAATTCATGTCGACCGGACTGAACAACGTTAGATGCGGCGCGAACAGAAAAAAGGATATGTTGCGAGACTGAAAAAAGCGGCACACCTGCGTAAATATCGAAAAGGGAGGATTATCGACCACCACGCAGCCGTCCGGATAATCGTAATGCTCGTAATCGCCGCCAGGCCAGAAGGGCCGCACGATTTCCCGTCCCTCGATATCGGCATTTTCCCGCAACCATCCAAGGACAGCATCGTAAACCGGCTGTGGCGTGTAGCAATCGTCCGTTGTCTTTCGGGGCTTGAATTTCTCCACAAAACCGTCATAATCCTCGTGTATCTCCCGCCTCGATTTACGGGCCATAACTGTATCCCGCCGCTGTTCATCGGCGAAAAGAGAACCTTGTATATTCACGTCGTTAACCATCGTAATGTCTTGTGTTTTTGGAGGGTGAGGCATGATTTGAACCTGCGACCTACGCTCGGATACGCGGGAATTGCGACCCTATGTTTCCCTATTTCCGTACCCTGCATCGCTCTAACCGCTGAGCTACGCACCCTGAATGACTATTCTTCCCATTCAACAAGAACAGTAGTAATATATGTGGAGAACTTTTCCCCATACTTTATAGCCTCCTCCTCCGTATCGAAAGTGCCACCTATATGGTATTGCTCCCTCTTATATACATTCACCCACGCGCGGTGTTTGACGGATGCCATCATGAGGTCGTCATCATATTCATCCACTGCGTATCCGTATTTAGTATACGTTCTGACAACCTCAGACTTTCCGTCGTGCGTTTCAATAGCAACCACTATCGGACATTCATCGTCGGCCTTCAGGTCGAACGCGAGAATCCTCGCCGGACGGCCGGCGCGCGTCATCACGGGGGCCCCGGCCTTGGCGGCCTCTAAATCGAAAGGTTTGAATTTATATTCCATATCTATTTCTTTATTAGATAAATAATCCTGTTCATAATCCACCGAGCCTGCATTTCCAGCCGGTAACGAAGACGCGGACGTCTCTCCAATACGGTAATCCCTTCCATATTAATTTCATTTTAAACCTGCGGAACCGCGGGGATTCGAACCCCGACCTCACCCCAAAAATCTACCGAAAAAGGTGCGTGCCCATTTACACTTCGGTTCCATTTCACCGCGGGCCTCTCGGATGACGGTGAAAAAATAATAACCTTCTTTTCTGACTATGGAACAAACGGTTTATCGTTCATTTCTCCAGTATCTTTTAAGTTCCTTGCCGGTAAAAACCTTCCTGCCTTTGGCATTGAAACTACACCTTATCCGGCCCGCCCTTAAATGAGTGCGTAATGTATGCGGACATATCCCGAGCACCTTCGCCGCCGCCGTTATGGGATACCGTGCGCTGTCCGATATACTGGGTTCCTCGAATACCATAACCTTATCGTTTAAGACATTCTCGTAACAACAACTATCCGTTGTCCGAGCCCCGACGTGTGTTTGCTCGTTGTATATCTCCGGTCTAAATTTTGCGAAACCAGATAACATGAACTTTTTATCGTGGTGTACTTGCATTCGGAAAGGTTGAAAGCAACAGCCTCCCCCACTTCAAGCGCCCGTATCTGCCCCATCACATTGCCGCGAGTTATGTGTTCTTTGCTCATTCCCATATGTTTATTATATTTGTATATATACCTTTAATTACAGGGACAAAGATAGATAATATACTTGATATTATCAAGAAAAAATCAAGAAAAAATGAGGATAATAGACAGGTTCTTACAATACATTGAACACAAAGGAATTAGTGAAAATAAAGCAACTATAGATTGCGGATTATCCCAAGGATTATTGCATCAAGCAAAATCCGGGAAATCAGATTTGGGACACAAATCCATTGATAAAATATCTAAACAATATCAAGACCTAAATATATCTTGGTTACGAACTGGCGAACCTATAACGACGACGGATTCCCCGACATATCGCTATATTTTTATGATGATAATCACACTCGCCTCATGCATTCGTTTCGCGTTGATTTGAAAAATTCCCGACGTGTACTTATTTCGGACAACGGAACACGATATTGGCAGGATACTATTCAACACCGCTCTCTCCTACGAAGCGTATGGGAGCCTGAATCTGAGGAATATGAGTTCAAGCGCATCGAATTTCTGCCGGATACGGTATGCCGATTGAGTGTCCCAATAGGCGTTTTATGGGACAAATCACCGATTATGGGAAGTTACAACGACACTAATTATCCATACGTTTTGATATATATACCCGAGGAAGAGACAGGTCGTCCAGATGAAAAACGGAAACTTCTATTTGCCTCCGACGACTTATCCGTGACTGTTACGGAGGTCGTAATGCATGGGGAGCACTGCACGAAACGATATACCGCAAGCAAAGGTTTGTTGCTGAACTGGAATAGGCTTATTGCTTTCGATATTCTTCCACACATACGACAATAAACAAGGAGAGCTTGAATAAGGCTCTCCTGTTTTTCTCTAAAAACCCCCGGCGGGGTGTCTTATTTTTCTCTAAAAACCCCCGGCGGGGTGTCTTATTTTTCTCTAAAACCCCCTGGTGGGGTGCACTATTTTTCTCTAAAAACCCCCGGCGGGGTGTCTTATTTTTCTCTAAAAACCCCTGGTGGGGTGCACTATTTTTCTCTAAAAACCCCCGGCGGGGTGTCTTATTT
>ENA-OPSV01002343-OPSV01002343.1-human-gut-metagenome-genome-assembly--contig:-NODE-2343-length-11269-cov-3.365347_pt1 | contig 11269 bp, 8 predicted proteins | sample MGYA00241460_ERZ501912 | MGnify/ENA primary metagenome ERZ501912 (study PRJEB25962, sample SAMEA2042402) | human gut metagenome | biome: human gut; feature: human-associated habitat; material: faeces...
AGCTTGATCCCATCATGCTGGAATCCATCGATCAGCGCGGCGTATTGCAGGCTTCGGGCCTGCGCCAGCAGATGCACCGCACGCGAGAACGCGACCTCGTCAAAGTAGTCCTTCATTTCCAGAATGCACTGCGCTTCGATGTCATACGCGGCCCTTGCCGCCTGAATGGATTCCACTTTCACAGAATATCCCTCCTGAGATTTGTTCTGCGAACAGTGTAACACAAATATTATTTGCTTTCAAGAGATTTCATTTTGTGATTCGCTGATTTTCTATGCTGAATTTTGTGTAAAACGCAGAAATCAGCAAATATCATTGACGCATACGCAAATATGACTTATAATTGGGCTATCTGAGGAAATGAGGTGACCGTATGAACCAGCATACCATCCGCGCGCCGTTTTTTGAGATCGGGCCGAAATCCTACCTCTACGGGCAGGACGTTGTCGACCTTGCCATCGCTGCCGACAAAGCCTCTGAGAAATACGGCGTCGATATCATTTTCACCACGCCGATCGTCTCGATCAGCGCGGTCAAAGCCGCCACGAAGCATATCCACGTCTTTGCCCCGCACATGGACCCGCTGGAGCCGGGCCGCGGCCTTGCCGACATTCTGCCGGAATCGCTGGTCGCCGCAGGCGCAGAGGGCGTCATGCTCAATCATGTGGAAAAGCCGCTGACGCTGGGCGTTCTGAAAAAGACGATCGAGCGCGCCAAGGAGGTCGGCCTGACCACCATCGTCTGCGCGGACTCCATCGTAGAGGCCAGCATGATTGCCAAGCTGAACCCCGATATCATCGTGGCTGAGCCCAGTGAGCTGATCGGCACGGGCCTTACCAGCGGCCCGGAGTATGTGGAAGCTGCCAGCCGCGGCGTCAAGGAGGTCAACCCCGACATTCTGGTGCTGACCGCTGCCGGTATTTCCAACGGGCAGGACGTTTATAACACCATCATCGCAGGCGCTGACGCGACCGGTTCTTCCTCCGGCGTTGCCAAGGCTGCCGACCGCGCGGCCATGGTCGATGAGATGATCGCCGCCGTGCGGAAAGCATGGGATGAAAGACATACAAAATAATATATAACAAATTGATTTGGAGGTCAAACACAATGGAATTCAAGGTTTATCAGAAAGAACTCGAGCTGCAGTCTCGCGGCTGGATCCCCACCTTCCACGATGTCTCCCGTGAGGTCGTTGAGATCGTCAAGGAATCCGGCATCAAGAACGGCACGGTCTGCATCGCGTCGCACCACACCACCTGCTCCGTCATGATCCAGGAGTGCTCCCACGACATCGACTCGTTCGATCTGGAATACCTGCAGCACGATCTGCTCGACATCATGCGCAAGATGATCCCCGACTTCGCCGAGGAGCATCAGTACCGTCACCCCGGCCCCATCCATACGCAGTTTGGCCGCTATGTCAATGAGCCGGGCGACTACACCAGCATGAACACCGACGGCCACCTGCGCTCCGTCTTCTTCGGCCGCAGTGAGACCATGACCATCAAGGACGGCGTTCTGGATGGCGGCGAGTTCGCCCACATCTACTTCATCGACTGGGACCACGTCCGCGCCCGTCATCGTCAGCTGAACGTCACCGTCATGGGCACGACTGAGGATGTCAATGACCGCAAGTTCCACGGCGGCCAGACCATCAACACCCTCCGCAAATACACCGACGAAGAAAAAGCTTATGACATCCACTACACCCTCCAGCTCGACGCGAGAGAGTTCTGAGCAAATTTGCTACATGTAAGTGCCATTATCTAGGCAATAAAACTTTTTATCAATCATAACGATAACGCTTCTGGTTCGCTATATAAAAAACGGCAGAACTGGGAGCCTATCGCTACGGCCACAAGGGCTTCATTTCCGCCGGAAATGGAGTCCTTATGTGTTATATGGGAGATTGGAAGCAGATAGGCTGCTTCTTGCGGTGACCAGCGAACCGGCACGTCGCAGCACGTCCTTCAAACAAATGGTGCAGCCTGTGTTATAGCCACGGTGCGGCATATTTCAGGCATGCACTGATAGACGGTAATTCTTGCAGCTATCGGTGTGCATCTGTCCAAAACGGCAGGCGCATACCGATAGCCGTTTTTTGTATCCATTCCCGTGCGCCTCCGCTTTTGAAATTTTGATTTTCTCAAAATTTCAAAAGAACGGAGGAAACGCCATGTTAAGGTGCAAAACAAAAGCAGAGGAAATTCGCAATCCGGAACATTATTTCAATCGCTATATTGCCCGTGAGCGTAAAAAGGAGCAGGAAGATACAGAATACTACAACCTGCATGAGTCACTGGATTCGATGATTCTTTATGCGGCGGGTAAGCTCAAGCGGAACACTTCTGAGACAAGTGCTGTGTCCTCCAAAACCAGCAAAATTCAGCCACCGACAAAAACACAGCAAGCCAATACGCAGAGCGTCTCATTTTCGTTGGAAGCGCAGCAGCTTTATCAGCAGCTTGCGGACCAATACAACCGAATCGTAAACAATGGTTGTTTCGGGTCGCTGGCACAGATTGAGGAAAAAATGGATCGCTGCAAGTGCTTCCTAAAACAATGGATGGAAGCACTCTGTAATAAGGACTTTGTGACGCTGCTTCAAAACAAAGCAAAGTACAATCAATATGTCGATTGCTTTGGTAAAGCCTACATTGACGGCATTGGAGATTATCTTCTTTTTGCATTAGCGTATCGCTGGATATCAAAAATTGTCTGTTGTGCAAATCCCCATGGAAGGAAAATAATTATCTTTGGAAGTGATATGGTGTGAGCTTAGCCAGATATAATGATTCCTTAACTTTAGAGCAGTTAATAGTGGCACATAATAAGATCAAAGCAAATGCAGCAAGTCTGTACAATGAAGCTCAACTTTTATTTGAAAATGAAATGTATGCTCGGAGTTATTTTCTTCTTTGCATTGCAAGTGAAGAGCTCGGAAAAAGCATCATTGTTATTAGCGCAATCGTTGATTTAATGGCTGAAGAAATTAACTGGCGCTCATTTTGGAAAAAGCTGCGTAATCATAAAGACAAGACAGGAACAATCGAATTCTTTGAAAACGCCGTTGTGTCGTCAGATGATAATTTTACTCCATGGAGGACAGTTGCTGAACAAATCTCCGATTTTGAAGAAATTAAAATGGCAAGCCTCTATGCAGATATATTCCAAGTAGATTTCTTCACTCCCAATGAAATTATATCAGCAGAGATGACTAAAGCTATGCTTGAATTGGTCAAGCATCGGTTAGAATTTATAAATTCTATTTCACCTTCTGACGATACAATTCGCGCAGTAAAAAAAGAGGATATTAGATTGTATAGGGAAAAATTGAGAAAACTCGGACTAAATATCTATGGGAAAGCTAAAAGAACGGTTGATCCATAGTGTTCTGAAAACACAAAAATCCCAGACGTCGTCCGATGTCTGGGATTTTTCGCGCTCCATAAGTCGGAATCAATCCATGTGAAGCTGGCGCGGCGGTGAGATGTAGAAGGTTATGATGTCTCGGCCGCATCTTACAAAAAAGCAGGCGAGAACTTGTAAGAGTGTACAAAAAATAATAAAAACTCGTTTTTTCGTTGACAATCATGAGATTTTACTGTATTTTAGTTTCATAGACATCATATCATCTTCTGAGCGGCTTGCCGCGGGAAAGGAATCCGGATTGAACGAGCAGGTTGAACGCAGACAGCTTTCCAAATGCGATTATGTCGCGCAGGAACTGAAGACGCAGATCATTGCCGGAAAATATCGCTCCGGAGATCAGCTTCCGCCGGAACCGGCGCTTTGTGAAATGTTCTCGGTCAGCCGCATTACGGTGCGGGAAGCGCTGAAAAAGCTCAGCATGATGGGCCTGGTGGAGATCAAGCAGGGGAAAGGCACGTTTGTCAAATCCGTGGATCTTGGCCTTTTTATGAAGCCCATGCTGCAGCTTGTCGATTTTGATGAGATCGATATCGAGACGATCTACTCTGCCCGCGAATATATCGAGGGCGGGATCGCCTATCTGGCCGCGCAGCAGCGCACCGACGGTGAACTGGCCATTCTGGAGAGCATCCTCGGCAAGCTGAAAGCTGCCATCCAGGCCGGTGATATCCTGTCCATTTTTGAATACGACCGCGCGTTCCATGATGATCTTGCCCGCGCGGCGCATAACCCGATCCTGTTCGCCTGCCTGCAGACCATTGAGGAGATCAATGAGGCCTGCGTCAAGCGATACGATAAGTTTCTGATCATGCTCGATGACTGCTACAACGAGCACTTTCAGATCTTCACGGCAGTGGCCAATCAGCAGCCGGAAAAAGCGCAGGCTGCCATGGCGCAGCATGCCAGAAGCTCCAAAAAAATTCTGCTCTGAGAGCGGATCGCCCACGTTTGTCTGAAAAACAGAAGATCCGTGCTTCGCGATCCGCATTCTTCTTTCCCTATAAACAGCATATCATCATATGTCTTGAAAGGAGATAATAGGCTGCGCCTGAACCATCAAGACTGCCTGCTCAAAGGATATCCCAACGATCCGCTGATCCCCCAGCGCGGTGTGCAGCAGTACGTCTATCCGCGCGGGATCCACAACGCGATCTGGGGACAGCAATGCCGGCCCTGACGGCAAGCTCTGGTATGGCCTTGCGACGGAGCTCTCCAGCAGCGGCTATGTCCGGCTTTGCTCATACGACTGCAAAACGGGGCAGGTGCAGGAGCATTTTCGGGTGGAGGATGTTATCCTTCCGCACGACCGCCAGATCCGCGCGAGCAAATTTCATTCGTCCATCTGCTTTATGCCGGACGGCCGGCTGATCATGACGACGCATACCACCGATAAGAGCCCTTGCCATCCGACATGGATGCCCATCGCCTACTATCACCATCTCTGGGAAGGCTTTGCGGGCGGCCACATCCTGATCTATGATCCGCAGACCGGGCATGTGGAGAATCTGGGCTGTCCGGTTCCGCACGAGTCCATCTACGGGGCCTGCTATGATCCGACTACCGACAGCCTGTTCTTTACGGGCTGGATCCGGGGCCATCTGTATTGCTTCCGTCTGCAGGAGCGGCACGTGCATGATCTCGGAAAGGTCAGCGAAAACAACGCCTTCCGTCTCGTGCGGGCAAAGGATGGGAAGATCTACGGCTCCTCACGGACCGGGTACCTTTACCGGGTCGATCCGAAGACCCTGCGGATCGAGGATATGGATTTCCAGTTCCCGCACGAGACGTATGATCACCATTGCCGCTATAATGAGCTCTCCATTGCGCGGACCGGCCCGGACGGCAGGCTCTATATGGCCGGCATGTACAGCCGGGATTTCTTTGCGCTGGATACCGGGACCGGCAAAATTGAAAACCTCGGTCATTATCTGCCGACGGCGCGCTACAGTCCGGATGAAAACTGCAACGGCGTATTCGGGATGGACTTTGATTCAAACGGCGTTCTGTGGTATGTGGTGACGTCACTCAATAATTATGAGGAAAATCTTGAGTTCGGGATCCCCGCAGGCCTGTTCCGCTGGGACATTACACGGGGCGGAAAGCCGGAGTTTATGGGTGTGGCGGGCACACCGGAGCGCGTTTGCGGCTGGAACAGCGAAGTTGTCTGCACGAAGGACGATATCCTTTATATCACCGGCAGCAACCATTCTCTGGACGGGCCGGAGCTTACCGCCATTGATCTGAAGACGTTTGACACGGCGCACCCCTGCTCCGGCGGGCGGACGCACGATGCGTATTTTGATCCCGAAAACGAGTTCTATCAGGACTGCGCACGGCAGCCGCATGAGCAGGAAGCCCTGCTCGCGGCGAATCCGACGGATATCCAGCTGCCGTTGGCTGAGGCGCCTGTACGTCTGTGGCGGGCGCTGGGCCCGGACCAGATCGAAAACAGCGCGGTCAAGCGGCTGTTCTGGCAGGGGGAAACGCTCTGCGGTGTCTGCGGCAATGAAACACCCTATGCATTCCAGATCAAAAATGGGACGATCACAGAGCTTCGTGCACTCTCTGAGCTGGATGAAGACAGCCGCGCGCAGTACCTGCGTGCGCCCGACCTGCAGGAGATCCCCGGGCTTCCCCATAAGCCGGGGCGGCAGTATCTGTCGCAGGCCAGCGCACAGGCCGCGATGGCGGACGGAAGGCTGCTGATCGGTACACGGGACGGACTGCTGGCGCTCAAAGACGGCGACCGCCTGTTCAGCCTCGGCGCACCTGCGCCCAATGGCCCGGTCCATGCGCTCAGCGCGACGCCGGACGGGGAAACTGTCTACGGTGTCTGCGGCGACGAGCTGGATCTGTGTTCCCTGTTCCGGTTCAGTCTGAAGGACGGGCTGCAGGAGCTCGGCTATTTCGGTACCGGTGCAGGCAGCATGCATGTAGAGGCGCTCAGCTTCTGCACATACGTCCGGACCTGCGCAATCAGTCCGGATGGACGATATCTGGCCGTCGGCGCGGATGAGCGGCTCGGAACGGTCCTGATCTACAGCCTGGAACATCTGTAATTTATGCGGCTCGATCCGTGTAAAAATACAAAATAAAACCAAAAGGAGAATGTATCATGAAAAAGACTCTTGCCCTCCTCCTGGCGCTTCTGATGCTGGCGGCTTGCCTGGCAGGCTGTGCGGCGAAGCAGGAAACCCCCGCCGCTGCGGAAACGACGGCCGCAGAGACCTCCAACCAGCCGGTAAGTGAAGAAACCTACTATTACATCTGCCCGCTTGCGAACCTCGAATACTGGCTGGCCCATAAGGCCGGTCTGGAAGACGCCTGCCGTGAGCTGAATGTCACGCCGAAGTTCGTCGGCGACGACGGTCTGGATGTTGACGCCATGTGTGCGGTTATCGAAACTGCGCTCAACGACCCGAACTGTGCAGGCATCGTCATGCAGGCAAACTTTGCCGACGCCTATGAGCCGTATGTCCAGCAGGCCTATGAGAAGGGGATCCCGGTCTGCTATCAGACGGTCGACGGTGTGGACGGCTCCAAGCGCCTGTGCTTCCTCGGCACCGACTATGTTGAATACGGCAAGATCATGATGCGTCAGGCGGCGGAAGCTACCGGCGGCAAGGGCAGCGTGATCTATTCCAATGCACTGTCCGCAGGTTCTGCAGCTGTTGAGGATGTTACCACCGGCATCAAGGAAGAGATCCAGAACTGGCCGGATATGAAGCTTGTTGCGGAACTTGACGACAGCTCCGACGCAGCCGTCGCTGCGACCAAGGTCGGCGCAGCGCTGCTGGCCAACGACAATGTCACGGTCGTGATCGGCGGCCAGTCCACCTCCGCCATCGGCGCTGTGACGGCGATCAAGGAAGCGGGCATGCTCGATCAGGTCAAGGTCATCTCCATCGATCGTGACGCCGCTACGCTCGAGGCCATCCAGAACGGCGAGATCTATTCCACCGTCGCAGGCAAGCAGTACACCGAGGTCTACTACGGCGTCAAGCTCTGCTATGACTACAACCACGGCGCAAAGAATGCGTTCTCTGACGACGACGCGGCCGCCGGTCTTGTGATCGCACCCTCCTTCGTGGATACCGGCGCGCTGATCATCAACAAGGATAACGTTGACAAGTTCGCCAGCTTCTCCTACGCGACCCGCTGATGCAAACCATATGGGAACGCCGCAGCGCGCGGCGTTCCCCCTTCAACTGGAAAGAAAGAAGGGAAACGCAATTTGGAAGACCATGTTCTTGAACTAAAAGAGATCACAAAGACCTTTCCGGGCGTCAAGGCACTGGACCGCATGCAGTTCCAGCTTCGCCGCGGCAGCATTCATGCGCTGATCGGCGAAAACGGCGCCGGAAAATCCACACTGATGAAGGTCATTTCCGGCATTTATACGCCGGACAGCGGGCAGATCCTGCTCGATGGAGCGCAGATCCACGTCACAAGCCCGCTCGACGCAGAGCGGAAGGGTATCAGCATCGTGCATCAGGAGCTGTCTGTGTTCAATACCTCCTCCGTTGCTGAAAACATTTTTACGATCCACGCACCCAAAAACCAGCTTGGTATGATCGATTACAAGCGCATGTACCGGGACGCCAGACAGATCCTGGACCTATACGGCTTCCAGGACGTCGGGGAGAAGGCGACCATGCGCAACCTGAGTGTTGGCCGTCAGCAGATCGTGGAGATCCTGCGCGCGGTCAAGCAGAACGCGAAGGTCCTGATTTTGGATGAGCCGACTTCGGCCTTGACGGAAAAAGAGACCGAGGTCTTAATGCAGATCATGCGCACCCTGCATGACGGGGGCGTATCCATCATTTATATTTCGCACCGTCTGGAGGAGATCTTCCAGATCTGCGATACGGTCACGATCATGCGTGACGGCCAGTACATCAAAACGCTGCAGGTATCGCAGACCAGCAAGGAAGAGTTGGTCAAATATATGGTCGGGCGCGACGTCGTGTATCAGTACGGCGCTGGCACCAGCCAGATCGGAGAAGAGGTCCTTCGGCTGGAAAACATCTGCTATAAAAACTACGTCAAAGACGTATCGCTGTGTCTGCATGCCGGTGAGGTGCTCGGCCTGGCAGGCCTGGAAGGCGCGGGCCGCACGGAGCTTCTCGAATGCATCTTCGGTGTACACCGCCCGGAGAGCGGGAAGCTGTATCTGGACGGAAAAGAGGTCCATATTCACTCCACCGGCAGCGCCAAGCGGCAGAAGCTGGCCTACATCACGAAGGACCGGAAGAACAAGGGGCTGTTTCTGCGGATGTCGATCGCGGACAATATGCTGGCTGCCAACGTCGACCGTCTGACGCGGCACGGCTTTATGCGGTTCAGGGAGGGCCGGCAGGACGCGGCAGAATACCGGGAGAAATTCGAGATCAAAACGCCGGACGTCAACAAGCTTGTCAAGCAGCTCTCCGAGCAGGAAGTACAGCTGCTGCAGGCCCAGCAGAGCGAACACGTTCGACGTGAAGACGATGAACGGATCCTTCGTCAGGCCGAAGATCGCGGGAATGGAATCAAACGCGAACATGACGTCCGTCGTGCCGATGGTCAGGAACACGATCAGCATCGGAGTCCAGTACGACTTGCCGTCCTTCTCGGTGCGCAGCTTCTCGCCGTCATAATCGTCGGTGATGCGAATCACCTTGCGCAGCATGCGGATCAGGCCGTTCTCATGGTATTCCTCATCATCATCGCCTCCGACGACCAGCTTGATCGCCGTATAGATCAGGAAGGCGCCGAACAGGAAGAACACCCACGTGAACCGCTGAATAATGGCCGCGCCGACCAGGATGAAGCAGCCGCGCAGAATCAGCGCGACGGTGATGCCGACGGACAGCACGTACTTCTGGAGCACTTTCGGCACGGCGAAGTTCGACATGATGATGACGAAGACGAACAGGTTGTCGATGCTCAGCGAGTACTCGGTGAGCCATCCCGAATAGAATTCGATCGCGGGCTTCGAACCGGAAAAGCACCATACCAGTCCGCCGAAAATCAGCGCCATGACCACGAAAAAGGCGATGTGCTGCACGCACTCCTTGGTGCTGGGCACATGCGGCTTGCGGCCGATGACGAACAGATCCACAACGAAAAACGCGATCAGCACCGCAAAGGTGGCGATCATAAAAGCGACAGGGGTTTCAGACATGTATACCAGCATAGGAAAGGGCTGTGACGCTCTCTGTTACGAAATGCTCACTTGTTCGCTTCCGTCATCTGGCGCAGTTCCTTCTTGAGGTCGCGGATCTCGTCGCGCAGGCGTGCTGCGAGCTCGAACTGGAGCTGTTCGGCGGCGGTGTGCATCTGCTCGCTCAGCTGACGGATAAGGTCGGCGAGATCCTGCGCGGGAAGCCCCGCCTTGAGTATCTCCTCATGTCGCTTGTCGGCCTCCGCGGCGTCGAGGGAGGGCACACCCAGATGGGTGTTGCCGGCCTTGCCCGCGTTGCGGTAGCCGCCTTCGAGCAGCGTGGCCGTGTCCACGTCCTCCTTGGCGAGCATGTCGTTGACGTCGCTGATCTTCTTGATGAGCGGCTTCGGGTCGATGCCGTGCTCCTTGTTGTACTTGTCCTGAATGGCGCGGCGTCGCTCGGTCTCGTCCATCGCGCGCTTCATCGACGGCGTGACCGTGTCGGCGTAGAGAATGACCAGACCGTCCGCGTTTCGCGCGGCGCGACCTATAGTCTGTATCAGCGACGTCTCAGTTCTCAGGAAGCCCTCTTTGTCAGCATCCAGTATGGCGACGAGCGAGACTTCAGGAATATCCAGCCCTTCCCTGAGCAGGTTTATGCCTACCAGCACGTCGAAAACTCCCATTCTCAGATCTCTGATTATCTCCATTCTCTCCAGAGTATCTACTTCTGAATGAAGATATCTGACTCTTATATCCACGCCTTTTAAATAGTCGGTCAGACTCTCGGCCATCTTCTTTGTAAGTGTAGTGACAAATACTCTCTCTCCCCTGTCTGTCACCTTTCTTATTTCACCTATCAGATGGTCGATCTGTCCCTCTGTCGGAACCACTTCTATAGGCGGATCCAGAAGCCCTGTAGGCCTTATTATCTGCTCGGCGCTGATACCGCCGGATTGCTGTCTTTCGTAAGGCGCCGGAGTAGCGCTCACGTACATTATCTGATTTACCAGTGCGTTGAATTCATCGAACTTGAGCGGTCTGTTATCCAGAGCCGACGGAAGCCTGAATCCGTACTCCACTAAAGAAGATTTTCTTGACCGGTCGCCTTCGTACATCGCCCTCAGCTGAGGGAGCATGACGTGGGATTCATCTATCATTATGAGAAAATCTTCAGGGAAATAGTCTATCAGGGTATAAGGTCTGGTGCCTGCCGGCAGCCCGTTGAGGTGCCTGGAGTAATTCTCTATTCCCTTGCAGCTTCCTATCTCTCTGAGCATTTCAAGATCGTATCTGGTCCTCTGCTCTATTCTCTGAGCCTCCAGCAGTTTTCCTCTGTCCTTGAACCACTGCACTCTCTCCTGAAGTTCCTCATCTATGGTCTTTATAGCTTTTTCCATGTTCTCCGGAGAAGTGACATAATGTGAGGCCGGATATACGGCCACATGCTCTCTAAGTCCTGTTATCTCTCCCGTCACCGGATTCATCTCTTTTATAGAATCTATCTCATCTCCGAAGAGTTCCACTCTGACTGCCGATTCAGCCCCCGCAGGATATATGTCGATTATATCGCCGCGGACTCTAAAAGATCCTCTTTCAAAGGATAAGTCGTTTCGAGTGTACTGGATGTCCACAAGTTTCCTCAATATATCTCTCCGGCTCTTTTCCATGCCCGGCCTGAGAGATAGCATC
>ENA-OPSV01002346-OPSV01002346.1-human-gut-metagenome-genome-assembly--contig:-NODE-2346-length-11255-cov-2.629643_pt1 | contig 11255 bp, 10 predicted proteins | sample MGYA00241460_ERZ501912 | MGnify/ENA primary metagenome ERZ501912 (study PRJEB25962, sample SAMEA2042402) | human gut metagenome | biome: human gut; feature: human-associated habitat; material: faeces...
TATTGTCTATACACTGTTCCTGAAGCGTTAGTCATATACCAGCCATCTGCAGTACATCCTGACAAAGTTAATGTTGGTATTCCCATTTGACTAAAATAGTTTCTTGCACCGCTATAAATTGTTTTAGACCATGTTGTTGAACCATCACTGAATGTTCCACCATTAGCATAGAATGTTGCCGTATAAGTAGTTGTTGTTGGAGCTACGCAATTTGCAGCTGATGTAATTGTACTTGATTTATACCAACTACCTGAAGAACAAGATGTTGATGGTGCGCTTGTCCCCCATTTATATTCTCTATTACCACTTGAATTAGCATCACATATCCAACAACTATATGTTGGTGCCTTACAATTTTCATAAGTTAATGATGTTTTTGTACAAGCACTTGATTGTGAATAATTTCCCCAAACATAAGAACCTACTCCCTGTGAACTACCTCCACAAACATAACAAGCTGGTGCTTCAGGCTGTACTGAAGCAATCCAACAAGAACCAGCGGTTCCTTTAGTACCATAAGGACAAGTTTCATAATTACTACCAATAGATCCAGCTAATGAACATGAACCGCCATATGCTTTACCTCCATATTTATATTCTGGATTCTTAGGACAGCATGCTGTGTCAGATGAAGACCATGTATCAAGATAGTATCCAACAGGACAAACAGGACTAGTATCAATTGCATAAGTATTATTCATATTATTAAATAAACTTACTGTAATAAAACCAAATAAAAATGCAGATAAACCTATACAAATTGATTTTAATTTATTTTCCTTTATTTTTTGTATCATTTTTTTCACTCCTTATCACTCCTTACCTTATACATAAATAATAACATTTATTTTTGATTTTTGCAATACTTTTTAATCTTTTATCAAATAAAAAATAATTATCATAAATATCGATATTAAAAGATACAAAAAAGATAAGAACTTTGTCTGAAGTTCTTACTTTAAATATATATCTACCTTATAATTCATAATAGATTCTTCATTAAATACAAATTTATTTTCATTCTTATCAATAACAGAGTATACTCTATTATCTTTTATTTTTTCCATAAAACATTTATCTGCTGATGTTGACATTTTATTGATATTACTATTGATGTAATTCCTATACGTTTCTAATGAATTGAAATCATTTTGTTTTTTCATATTATCACTTAATAATGAATATGATGAATCTATATTATTTCTAATTCTATTTAAATAATCTGATAAATATAGGGAGCATATTTCTTCTTTAGTTACTATACTAGAATTATTTATCTTATTATAGTCATTACTTTCAATATTTATTTTCTTTATATGATCTATTACTTTTTTATAGTTTGTATTGTTAATCGGATAAAGTGATATTGTTAAATTCTCTAAATCTTTTAAGACTATCATTTCAAAATTATTAGTTATTTCTTCAGTAGTGCTATAATTATTTTGTATAATACTTCCCTTTAAATAATAGGCATAACTATTTTTAATATTTACCGAAGTCATTGTAGTTATTTTTACCGATGTATTTATTGGGTATATTGATACTTTATCTAATACATTATTAATAGTTACTTCATTATTAGTTATATATTCTTTATCTAGTAATGAGTATATGGCTTCTTTATTATTGGTACTTGTGTAATTTAGATATTTGTTTACACTGCTAACAATTGAAAAATAATCATTATATTCATTTACTACTTCTAGTTTATCACTATTACTTTTTATATTTAGTATTAATACAATTGCTAATGGTATACCACAAGCCAAGATTACCACTACTAATGTTTTCAAATCATCCTTTTTCATTTATATCACCCTTTATTTACAACCATTTTTAACATAGTCAACAAAGCTACTACTACTTTCTTTTCTTTTTGTACAAGTATTTTTTGTATCTGCAGGTCTTTCAAAATTATAACAAAAATCATATGTTAAATCGCCACTTGACGCATTACCATTGTTAAGATTATTATAAAGTGTAGAATAGCCATTTTCTAACTCATACAATAGAAAACTTATTTGTCCACCTATTGTATTATAGTTGTTAGGAAATGTTGTTTTTAAATTGTTCCATCTTTCATTATGCCACTGGCATAATCCATAACTTGTGGCTACACCATTACTATAATCTCCTAATGCTTCATAATTAAATGAACTTTCATGATTAATATTAGTCATTAATGCTATTACACCATTTTCTGATATTCCATTTGCTTTTAATGTTAGACATACACTTTGTTTATTTGAATCACCAGTTATAGTATTGCCATACTTACTTTTTGGTCTTGTGTTTGTTGCTGATATGTAGTTAGATGGATCAACATAACTACCATTAATCATAACTCCAAAATGCAAGTGGGCTCCAGTCGAAGAACCGCTATTACCTATTTTTCCAATAACTTGTCCTTGTTCTACCTTGTCTCCTGTTCTAACTATAATACTATTTTTGGCCATATGCCCATATACTGTGGTTGTACCATCGTCATGAGCAATCATTACATAATTACCAAATCCACCACCATCAGTATTTCCATAATAGCCATTGTCTTCATATTGTATATCGGTATCATTATTTGGATATATAATTGTTCCGGCTTCTACTGCAATTACATTTACTGTTCCTATTCCACCAGTACCTGGTGATATATCTAGTCCATTGTGATCACTCGTTCTAAAGCCATCATCACCACCATATTCTGATGTTATTGTTATACTAACTGGTTCTCCATCTGCATAAATTATTCCATTTTCTTCTCTTGTTTCAGAACTACCTACCGGCCACCAGTAAGTATTTTTTTCTTTTATCTTAGAATAATCATTATATGCATATGAATTTCCTGAACTACCACCAATTTCTAGATTATCTATCCAAAGTGGTGATGTTAATATTACAATAAATATTACTGGAAAAAAAGCAATTAATGTTGCTATACCAATTATAACTGCTTTTTGTTTAATACTTAAACCTTTCCATTTTTTTAATAAAACTTTCCACATTAATATCACCACCTAATGGAGAGTATTATAATCCTCCACCTGAGCCAAATGACTCTAATTCATCTTCTGTTACTATTACATTTATTTGCATTCTTCTGTTACCACATACAAATAATGCTTCACCTTGGCTAAATCTCTTTATACCTTCTTTTTCGTTATCATTTAAATCAATTAACATTGATAAATCTTCAACTGATTGTTTCTTTAGTCCCATAACTAAATAATATGAAGAGTTATCAAATATTGCTTTACCATGCATTAATATTCCATCTGCAACAAAGTCTGATGGCTGCTGGGTAATTATTATTGTTCCTGTATTATATTTTCTTGCTCTTCTTTGAACTTGCGCTAAGAATTCTGCACCTAGTTCATTTTTAGCGCCTAATAATACGTGAGCTTCATCTACTGATAATACTGTATTTTTACTTGGGTCTAAACATAATCCCCAAGCAAACTTAAGTACATTGAATAATAATGCATTTCTTATGTTAGCATCAGAATTCATTAATTCTTTTATATTAAATACTAAGAAATCACTATCAGTATTTATTGAAGTATGACCATTAAAGTAATATTGTAGTTCTCTTACAAATGGTCTTAATTTTAATTCTAGTCTTTCCATAACATCTCTTTCATGAGTTTTCTCAGTCATTGATGTTAATTTACTTGTTACTGTTACATATACATCACTGAACGTTGGAAATTGATTTGATGTAAACTGTGTAAAGTCTGAAGTGAATGTTATACCAAATCTAGCATATGTATCTTGTACTACTTCACTAAATAATGTTAATACATCATCTTCAATATCTGGAGCATAGTACTTCATAAATGCTTTTAATGATTGTAGTGTTTTATTAAGTACAGTGTATCCTAATCCTGTTTTAATTTCATTTTCATCGGCATCCATTATTATTTCAAGTGGATTTACCATTCCGTATTCTCCACCTTTACCTAAGTCTATGACATCTCCTCCATACATTCTTGTCATTTCGCTTATTTCACCTTCGGGATCAACCGCTACTATTTGGTAACCATTTCTAATGTGACTACGAAGTATTAGTTTAGCTGCTGTTGATTTACCTGAACCTGAAGTACCTAATATAATCATATTAGCATTATTCCTATTACTTTCTTTTCTTATTTGATATAAGAACTGATTAAATAGTACTACACCACCAGAGAAATCTACTCCAAGAAGTGTTGATAATCCATCATCTTTGATACTATCAAAGATGAATGGATACATAGCTGCCATTGTTGGAGATGGCATAGGTGTACCTATTCTAGTTTCTATTATTTGTTTATCAAATATAGGAAGTATAGATTTTAGTACTCTTTCTTGTTCAAATCTAAGAGGTATTGCTCTCATTTCCATAGCATCAAGATAGTTCTTAATACTAACTTTTTTATTTTCTAATTCTTCTTTTGTATCAGCAGTAATCATGATATGCATTTGAAAGTCAAATGTTTTTGCTTGTGAAGCAGTAAACTGCTGAATAAAATATTCTAATGAATCAACATCTTGTCTGATTCTTTCTTGAATAGTTCTATCTTTTTCTTGTTGATATCTACTTTTTAAGTCTGCTATTTCTTTATTTAACATTTTAGCAAGTACCGAAAATGGTAATGGAATATGTTTAATAACTACTTTTACACCAGACATATTAGTTAAATTAGATAAATATCCTGGACCAATTAATCTTGGATAAGATATTACTGTTAGTATTGTAGCATATCTATCACTAATAACAAAGTCTGCTGGATTAAATTGCAATCCTTTCGGAGCTAGTTCACTTTTAAAATTCATTATGCAATCACCGTCCCAAAATTAGTTGTCATTCCGCTATTAAGGAAATTATCAAGTATTATTCTTAAATCATCATTAGATACTTGCTTAGCTTCTAACCCTGCACTAGCAAGTCCTGTAATTAGAGTTCTAAGTCTTTTTTGAATTAAATCATCATTTTTATCTTTAAATAATATATAATACTCAGTATCAGTAATATTATTATTCATAAAATCATTAGCCTTGTCTATATCTTGATTAATTAATTTTCTAACAGCAGGATTAGGAGTCTGATTATATAATAATTGTAATCTAGCAAGATAATTATTTAAATCTACTGGTCTATCTGCAGATATTAACCAAAACTCAAAGTCAATTGTGTTATAGAAATTCTTTAAAGCTATTATGGTATTATCTTGAGTACCTTGATCTAGAATAAAGATATTTCTGGGTTTAATTTTGATTCCTGTTACTTTTTGTTTGTTGTCAAGTATTATTGCACCATTGGCAATACTTTTAATTGGTAACCAATCTTCAGTATACTTTGAACTATTTTTTGTCGTCGCCAAATTTTTCATAAAAACACCAACCTCTCCATATATAATTTCTTCTTTCTGTGAAAAATCTAAATATACTTTGTATAGCACATAAGACATTATGATAATTAGGTATTGGTACTACCAGTAGGCCTGTTACACCTACTGGTAGGCATGATAACAATATCATTATAGTATCATTAGAATCCACAAGTACTAATAATAATAGTGTTACTGCCATTCCTGTACCAAACATAATTAAATCAAATGGTCTAAATATATTAAATATTAATGTACCTCTTTTAGCATTAGCAGGTACTAAAAATCCATTCACTATGTATCACACTCCTATTTAATTTTACTCTTTTTATCCTGCATTTTTTGTTTTTGATATTGTTCAACAGTAATATCTCTAGCAAGAGTGGCATTCCTTGTTTTTGCTGCTGAGGCTGTTGAATCAACATCACTAAATGTTCTAATTGTTTTTCCAGAATTATTCTGTATCTTTTGCATATTTTCAGCTATTGAAGTGATGTTGGAACCATTAGTATCAACAAATCTTTGTGTTTTAGCATCAAGCTCTCTTTTATACGCTTCCTCCTGCATTCTTATATAATCAAAATTAATGTCTTGACCATTATCTTTTTCACCAATATGTTGCTTTAAATAATCAATTCTATTATTCATATTTATAAGATTATTATCAGCATATTTTCCACCTACTTTTAGTAGTTGAGATTGTGCTTCATCTTTGATTGCTTTCTCTGCGGTAATAATTTCATTATTATTTTGATATTCCTTATTTAATTCACTATTATCAATTTTATACATTTGTTTATCTAAGGCTCTTTGTCTTGCTGCTCTTGTACTACTCATGCCACCCTGTACATTTTTAAATATATTGCCTTTTGTTTTTGCTCCACCAGCAATTCCACGATTGAGTCCTCCAAATGCTCCTGCAATTTTGCCCTTTACACCATAGCCATTTTTTATGCCTGAAGCCATACCGGCTATTCCACCAGCTGCAGCACCAAGTCCAAAGGTAGCTGCACCTTTTAAGCCTGGAATATCATCAAGCATCTTTTTAGGGTTCTTAAGTCCAAAACCAAGACTGGCGGCTCCTCCACCAAAATTAGGAAATAAATCTTTTAATAACTCTGGTACTCTCTTCGCAAACATAAGTAAACCTAAAATTATAAATATTTTTACTATCACTAACAAGCCGTGGTCATCTGTTGGTATTCCAGTACTATCAAATATTATCCCAGATGCTTGTTTAAATTGACTTATAACATCATCTATAATAGCCATTATAAAATATATTATTGCTAATCTAATAAATAAATCTAAAAATGTTGTTGCACATTGCTTTAACCATTTTTGAAAAGCACCATCAGGATCGCTAATATATGACAATATTGGAACTGGTGCTATTAATTGTAAATAAGCTAATTGTATAACTCTTGTTGCTACTTGTATACAGTAAGTAAACATTAAATATAGAAAAACCACTCCAAATAGTAGCGATAAAAGCCAATCAAACTCAATAACATACTTTCCATTTTCTTGTATAGTTAAATAAGGTAAAGTATCAGAAAATGATAAATTACGATTTTCTACATCTGCTACTAAATTTTCATAATTGTCGGTTCTAAATCTATCATAATAATTAGCTTCACTTTCTATAATTGTATCTTTAATACCTTTATTTAAATTATTATCTTCATCCGTAAAAAATGAAAAGTATAAATTACTCGCAATTACTCTACCCATGGATTCAAAATCACCAGTCACATTTTTGCCAACAACAAGTTTATATATTATGTTGTCTTTATTAGAAGAACCAACTATGAAATTTTGAATTTTAAAGGCTTCCCTAAACAATGATGGTGTGATTCCTAACAAAACTATAGCAATTACACATCTCATAATAATTTGAGAAAAACCCGTCTTTTTATCAGTTAGCTTGTCAGGATTTATTAATGATTGAATCAAGGAAAAAGTAAGCTTAAAAATCATAAATAAGCCCAAAATCATTCCAACCTTTTGGTAAATTCCAGTAATAAAACTGTTATCTAATATTTCTGCCTTTGCCAAATAATTAAATAGTAAATACATATATTCAATTAATTCATATATTTTTACAACAATGTTGCCCATAAGGCTTCTAAAGGCTTGTGCGATTGTATCACCTATATCTTGAAATATTCCTAAAAAATACATTTTTATTACCTCCTATGTTTAATTTATACCACATGTGCTTGGTACAATGATTGGCCATACCTTATTTGCCAACGTTAATAACAAATTAAGAATTGTTGGAACAAAGAAAATTAATATTGCTATTGCTATTCTTTTGATGAATTGTTTTTGAGCCTTCTTCATAGTATCTTCATTTTCAGAAAAAATTGCTTTTGTGAATTCAATTATGCCAAATCCTATTAGTATTATAGGAACCGCTATTTTGATTATGTTTAAATAGCTATTTATTCTATTTATTAAACCTTCTCCTAACAATCCTTCGCAACTCGTTACTGGATAAATGTCTAGTACTTCTTTTTCTACTAGTGTCTCAAACTTATCTAATAATACTTTTATTCTTTCTGTTTGATCTGCGTTTAGAAAGTATGCATTGGGATTAGAATCCATATATGATACCGCATAGTAAAACATTGCTGTATACTTTTTTAAATCTCTGCTGGCATCTAATAAATTAATTTTTAAACCTTCTGACGAAATCTGCTTTGTTATTTCTTCATTTACCTGGTTAACTATCATTTCAACTATATAATTTTGATTGATCATATGCTCCATATCTCTGTTTGAAGAATTTCTTATCAATTCACTTATTTGATCTATTTCTAAATATTCTTGATATATTTTACAACTCGTAAATGATGAAGTAATTGATGTTCCTTTTTCTGTTGCACAATCTACAAAGTCATTTCCTTCCGCATAAGCATTTTCTAAGCCATCATATGCTTCTTCAATTTTAGAAATCATATTTTCTTTGCTAATTCTTTTAAAATTATATACTTTTCCTGATTCGGCATTATCATTTAGTGTTTCTATTTCAGATATAAATGTTTCATCGCTAACAATATTTGCAATTTTTTCAAATGCTTTAAATTTTTCATTATTAGTAGATAACCATTTTTTCACCCCGTCTTTTATACGACCATTACTATCATTACTATCAATAATGATTTCGTATCCATGATTTTTGCGGCAGTCATCTTCATCTTTGCACTTTGGCATTTTGTCTCCAAATGCAGTACTTGCACCTCTATTTGAAATTATTAAATTATTAAAATTTGTATCCACATCGAAAAAACTTAATTTTTTATCTTCATTAATACTATTTCTTAAAATTTCCACTTGATGATACAAAACTTCATCATTAAATGTCCTAGTTAAGTCGGGACCTATTACACAATATTTTCCATCCGAATTATATCCTTCTGCCACTTTTCTTATATTTCCTTTGGTATCAGTATATTTATAAATAACATACTTAGGTTCATCTAAATATAAAGTATCTGAAGTAAGTGTGCCATCTTTACCTGCTGGAACTATTTCACTACCCACCTTCTCATATCTAATGCCACTTGGACAGATGCCAGCAGTTAAGAAATCGAAATAGGTACTCTTCCCTTCCCAACCAATACTTCTGCTTTCTTTACATTTTTCGTCAATATTTGAATAATCATTTATCCAGCAATAATCATCACTTTCCAAATCACTAAGACCAATTGCAATAATCTTTGTTTCATTTTTATAAGCCTTAATCAAATCAAATGCCGAATCGTGTTGACCGGCAGCATATATTCCACCCCAATTAATATTTCCTTTGTTACTCGTATACCTAATAAAACTAGTGATATTGCAAGCCTCACTTGTGCACTGCTCAACATATCGGCAATTTAAAAGCATTATAGTTCTTGCTTCTGTTCTATTTGTAAATAACATTGTTGATACTAATATTGTTATAATCGCTAGCAATATTCTTTTATTTTTTTTCATATATATCGACTCCTTTTTAAAGTTAATTTATCACATTTAAATTATATCATACCAAGAAGAAAAAAGAAATCATTTTTTGATTTCTTTTTTTGTTTTTTTGTTTGATGGGGAATTATTTTCTATTTTAGAAAATAATTATAAGAAATTTCTGCTTTCTTTTAATTATTTCTTAGTATCATCATTATTCATTTTGTTAGAAATTGCATCATATAAAAATATATTTACTTTATTGTATAAATTATTTATTATATTTTTTTATTAATTATTGTTATATCACTTCTAATACTTGTTATTATGTCTAAATCTAAAATGAATTCTTTTGCTTTCATTTCATCTTGATATTTGGATCATTCTCCTATTAATCCTTCAAGATAGCCGTGAAATACATATTAATCATTTTATCTCTTCCAACAATTAATTCTACTAATTCTGCTACTGCTCTTTCGTATTTATACCCTGTATTTTTACCATTAACAATTAATTTTTTATCAACAACATATCTATTTGATAATACTTCCGTATATACATCATTTAAACCAATACCAACAACTGACATAAATGGTTTAATATAGTGCAGACAAAATCCGATTATAATTTGTCTACCATTTTTGAATCTTGATTCCACATGTATTAATTCATGGCTCATTATCTTTTGAAATACCTTTTTACCTTCTATGTAGTTGCTTATATTTAATTTAGTAAGAAAATAATTTTTCTTTATACTATGACTTAATGGATTATAAGCACCACCTGCTCCTCGAAAACATAATTTTATGCTTTTTATCCAATCTGAATTTACTTTAATACTTTCTATATTTCTTTTTATTATTTGCATGCTTTCATATGAAACTATTGGTTCAAATGATGTGTATATTTTATTTATTATTTGTTGTGTTTCTTTTGTTATATTAGTATTATAAGTTTTTTCTAATTGTATCATATATATCTGGTTTTTCTAGTACCCCAAAATTAGTAAATTTATTTGCCATTACTAACTTATATCTTTTGTTTTTGGATATGAATCTTCCTAAACTCCAAGATAATATTATTACTCCTAGTTTTGTTATAACTTCTATCATTATACTCCCTTATATTATGAAAGATTCAGCTTATTTCCACTGAATCTTCGTTAATTTCCTCTTATCTTACTCCAACAAGCAGTCCAACCTTCAGTAGTATTTTTATCTACTCCCTCAATACCAAGGCCAGAAACTATATTTAGTACAAATGTAACTAACCATACTACTGCAAATACTCCAACTGCATATAGAAATCTTTTACCAAATGCTTTAGTAGCTTTCTTTACTTCATCTTCTTTACTTGCTATTACTGCTTTACCTAGATCAATCATTCCTAATACTATTAATAGTATTGGAACTCCTATCATAATAGCATTTACTAAATACCCTGTTAATCTCCATACTGGGTCTAAGTTTGGATTTGTACATACATCTAACAAATACATAATTAATTCCTCCTCGTACTGACTATATATTACAATAAAAACTATAATTTGTCAACAGATATATAAAAAACAAATGTATGAATGTATGAATGATTCATTCACTTGTTTATTTTATTGTAATTCGTCAGTTCTTCCATGCTGGGTTGGATTTTGTACTTTTTGATTACCACTTGTACTATTATTACCACTACCAGTTAATGTATAATGACAGCCACTGTCATTAGTATCTCCGCTATTTGATTCTTCTCCGTTTGCTTTTATACAAGCCCAACATCCTTGCCAACTACTTACAGCAGCACCATCAACTTCATTAAGTCCAAGATTTGCTACTAGTGAAAAAACTGTCGAAACTAACCATACTACTGCAAATACTCCAGCTGCATATAGGAATCTTTTACCAAATGCTTTAGTAGCTTTCTTTACTTCATCTTCTTTACTTGCTA
>ENA-OPSV01002355-OPSV01002355.1-human-gut-metagenome-genome-assembly--contig:-NODE-2355-length-11226-cov-2.712738_pt1 | contig 11226 bp, 4 predicted proteins | sample MGYA00241460_ERZ501912 | MGnify/ENA primary metagenome ERZ501912 (study PRJEB25962, sample SAMEA2042402) | human gut metagenome | biome: human gut; feature: human-associated habitat; material: faeces...
GGCCTCGATACGATCCCACTCCCTTCCCGCATTTATTCGATCGGGAAGGAGGTCGATTCGATCCAGTCACCCTCTTCGCTACAGCCCTTCTTTGCCGGACTGGATTCGCTCAGGGCGGGGAAGGATACCGTATTGACGATCGTCCATTTAGGCGATTCCCATATACAGGCCGGTTATTATTCCGGTAAGGTGATGCGTCTTTTGCAGGCGCAGTTCGGGAATGCCGGACGCGGATGGATCGCCCCTTTCAAGTTGAGCCGGACGAATGAACCGGACGACTATTTCATCTCTTCTTCCGTCCGCGAATGGGTGACGGGACGCTGTATCCAGACCAATAAGAAATGTCCTGTCGGAATCGGCGGGATCGGTATCCAGTCCGTTTCGCCCTCCATCAATTTGGATGTCCGGATAGCGCCTAACAACGGAGCCGGCTATTCCTTCAACCAAGCGATCCTTTACCGGGGGGAGAAGGCCATGCCGATGTTGCCGGCCGGTCCGCTTAAAGATTCCGTACAGACATTTTGGGCTACGGTTCCGGCTGTCGCTGGTGTCCTGGCCGATACCTTCCGCATTTCTTATCCGGTTGATACGTTGCAGTTGCATAGTACCCGGAGGAAACAAGGTACGGATAAGCTGCTTCCGGCCTCCACCTTCAAGAATATTTATTACGGTTTCAGCCTGACGAATGGCAATCCGGGCGTCCTCTACCATTCGGTCGGTGTGAATGGAGCGATGTATGTCAATTACACAGACGAAGCCTATGTCCGACAGTTGGCCCTGCTGAAACCTTCTTTACTGATCATTTCGTTGGGCACGAACGAGACTTTCGGTCGCCGCTTCCGTCCGGAAGAATTCGGCGGGCAGGTACGCGCGTTTGTTTCCCTCGTCAAGAAGCAGATGCCTGAAACAGCTATTCTGCTTACCACTCCGCCGGAATGCTACAAGCGGACGTATGTCAATAAGAAGCGGACGTATGTCCGTAACGCGAATACCCAGCTTGCCGCAAAAGCAATTGTAAAAGCGGCCCATGAAGAGGGCGTAGCCTGCTGGGACCTTTTTGCCACTACAGGAGGGAAAAGTTCTTGTATCAAATGGCATAAGGAGAAACTGATGGGGCGTGACCGCATCCATTTCACAAAGGAAGGCTATCGCGAACAAGGAACCTTGTTATATCGTGCCCTGATGCAATCTTATAATCAAATGTTGAAAATCAGAAAAGATGATGAATGATTTTATAAATAAAATGGGAGAATATTGGTCTCAGCTCTCATTCGACAAACTTGGCGATATATTGACCTACCAGCACAATGCACCGATACTTTTCAGTAGCGGATTGTTTTTCTTCCTTTTTATCGGTTTCCTGATTATTTATATGTCGCTCAGGAAGCACCTGCTGACACGTATCATTTACGTTACGTTGTTTTCCATCTATTTCTATTATAAGAGCAGCGGATTGTTTTTCTTTCTCCTGCTGTTTGTCGCGACATCCGATTTTTGTATTGCGCAGTGCATGGCCAAGACTGCTTCCCGGTGGGGACGCAAAGCATGGGTCGTCCTGAGCCTGTGTATCGACTTAGGGTTGTTGGGATACTTCAAATACTTCAATTTCCTGAGAGAGATCGTGGCTACCGTCGCTCATGAATTGGGGTATCAGTTAGGGAATGCCTCGTTGCAGAACATCACTTATCAGCCATTGGATATCTTTCTGCCGGTTGGTATCTCTTTTTTTACTTTCCAGACCATCAGCTATGTAATTGATGTGTACCGGGGCAGGATAGAACCCCTCCGGCGTTGGATCGACTATGTTTTCTATGTCTCCTTCTTCCCACAGCTGGTAGCCGGTCCGATCGTCCGGGCACGCGATTTCATTCCCCAGATTTATAGGACTCCGGTTGTTACGCGGGCGGAGTTCGGGGAAGGGCTTTTCCTCGTCTTGTGCGGGCTTTTCAAGAAAACGGTCATATCCGACTATATCAGCCTGAACTTCGTTGATCGCATATTCGATGCCCCATTGCTTTACACAGGGGTGGAAAACCTGTTGGGTGTGTATGGTTATGCTTTGCAGATCTATTGCGATTTTTCCGGTTATTCGGATATGGCGATCGGGATCGCATTACTGTTAGGGTTCCGCTTTAACGTGAACTTCGATTCGCCTTATCAGTCGGCGACTATCACAGAGTTCTGGCGGCGCTGGCATATCTCGCTTTCTTCGTGGTTGAAAGACTATTTGTATATTTCACTCGGAGGTAACCGGAAGGGAAAAATACGGACATACATCAACCTGCTGATAACGATGTTGCTGGGCGGTTTATGGCACGGGGCTTCTGTGAGTTTTATACTCTGGGGCGCTTTGCATGGGGTTGCGCTGGCCGTTCATAAGTTTATGATGAACCGTTTCAGCAGTTTCAAACCGTTAGGGGCGGAAATGAAACCCTGGAGAAGAGTGATAGGGGTCCTGGTCACTTTCCATCTGGTATGTTTCGGCTGGATTCTGTTCCGTGCCGACTCGATGCAGACGGTAGGCGAGATGCTGACGCAGATTTTCACGAATTTCCATCCGGAGGTCTTCACGCAGTTTGTGATGGGCTATAAGGGTGTGTTCATCTTAATGGTGGTGGGGTATATCCTGCATTTCATGCCGAAATCGGCGGAAAACAGCTTGCAGACGGTCGTCACTCGCTCTCCTTTGCTTGTGCAGGCGGTGATGCTGGCGATTGCGATTTTTGTTGTCGTTCAGTTTAAGAGTGCCGGCGTACAACCGTTTATTTATTTCCAATTCTAAAGGCTCTGTTTTTCCGTTCGGAGCTTTCGTTGTGTCTTTTTGTTCCTGTGCTCGACATGGGATCGCATTGAACCGACTTCTTCTACGTTCCCATATCAAACATAGGGGAGGACAAATGAACGATTTAATAAGTATCCGCTAAACTCTCGCTGCGAAGTTGCTTGTCGAAAGTATCCTTATCCAGACTGGTCGTGACATGGATTGTGACCGGTTCGCCCGGCAACAGATCGAAATAGTTGTCGGAGAAGAAATTGTCTATGCCGTCAAGGCTTAAAAATACGCCGCGTGCAAAGACATCGCTGCTGACCGTCAGGTCGTAGCCGTCTCTGGCAGGAACGGATGTGATCCGGATATCGGCTTTCGGGAAGTCGATGTTCTTATAACGGTCGAAGAAATAGTTGTTCGTGACGATCTTGCCCTCTTTTCCGTTTTCGGTGAAGCGGGCGTTTACAAAAACTTCGTTCGGTTTCTTTCCGCCTAAGACATTTTTGACGGGAGCGGAGAACTGTATCTTGCTTGTGTTGGGGGGCAGTGTCACATTTTTCTTCTTTTCAAAAAGGAGATTGCCTCTGAGGTCCATCACACGGATATCAAGAGTCCCTTTTGTCGCTTTCAGGCGATCCGAGACGATATATATGTCCAGCGTATCGTTTTCGGCGATGGGAGAAATCAGGATGTCCTCGAACGCTTTCCTCGCAAAATAGTGCTGGGCCTTCCAGCGCCCGTAATAGTCGCGGCTCGACCAGGAGGCGACAGGCCAACAGTCGTTATGCTGCCAGAAAAGGCTTCCCATGTTGTAAGGCATCATGCGACGATGCGCCTCGATGGCGGTCTTGATGGCATCTCCCTGAAGGAGGATGCTCATATAAAGAGTACTCGGAAAGTCTTTGGGCTTACGATATTCGTCTGCTGTAATTTTTTCGATACGTGAATTGGCTACCTGGCCGCCACGCTGATGCGCCATCATCACATCGGAGTAGATATTGTGATCCCGTTCTTCCGGAGCATATTTCAGTACGGATTGGTATTCGGGAAACGATTGGAAGCCATATTCGGAGAAGAAGCGGGCTTTGATCTTGTTGAAATGGGCGACGGAGTCGATACCCTGCCATACCCCCCAGTAATGGGCGTCGCCGTTCGGGTTCCAGTTGACTGTCCCGCTTTCGCATTTGGCGTCCGGATCGCCTCCGTATGGGGAGGAAGGGAGGTAGAACGTTTTCGGATCATATTCCTTTACGACTTCGGGGAGCAGTTTGTGGAAGAGCTCTTTGTCGTCTTTGCGCATTTCCTCTAATACGCCTAACTTCTCGTATTTCTGCATCCAACCCCAGTTGAACCAGGCGGTATGGTTCTCATTGTTGCCGCACCAGATAGCAATGCATGGGTGGTTGCGCAGGCGGACGATATTGTCGATGGCTTCCTGACGGATATTCTCCAAACGTTCTGCTGTCATCGGATATGTGCTGCAAGCGAACATGAAGTCTTGCCAAACCAGAATGCCGTATTTGTCACAAAGGTCGTAGAAAAGATCATTCTCGTAGATGCCGCCGCCCCAGACACGGAGCATATTCATATTGGCATCGACCGCATCGAGGATTGTCTTTTCGTAGCGCTCGGGGGTGACACGCGGCAGGAAGTTATCCAGTGGAATGTAGTTGGCTCCTTTGGCAAAAAGCGGTTTGCCGTTCAGTTCGAAATAGAACGTCGTTCCCGCTTCATCTTTATCGCGAACGACGCGGAGGCTGCGGATGCCGATGTGAGTTGTTTCCGTGTCGGCAATCTTTCCATTCATCGTGATGGTGGCTGTGAACGGATAGAGATGCGCTTCGCCCAAACCGTTTGTCCACCATAGTTTCGGATTGTTGATGACAAGATCGGTTTCGATCAGGTTCTTTCCTTTCTTTACGGGAACAGTTTTCAACCAGGTGTTTTTGAGACCGTCGACTTTGATCATGAGGGTTGCTTCCCCCTCCTTGTCGGCCGTTACTTCGACACGGGTTTTGATATCGGCCCGTTTGGCGTTGACCTTTTCCTGGATATATTGGATGTTGTCGATACGGGCATCGTTCCAGCCGATCAGATAGGCGGGACGCCAGATACCGCTCGTGACAAGGCGGGGGCCCCAGTCCCAGCCGTAGTGATACCCTGCCTTCCGGGCGAAAACGCTTACTTTCTTATCGAAAACGCCACCGTTTTCGGATTGGTCGTTACCGGCTTCGATCGGGTGCTTCAAGGCGTCGTAGTTCGGTAGGTCCGTTTTGATGGGAGAGTGGAAATAGATGCGTAGTTCGTTACCGTCCTTTTTCAACAATCCTTTTACGGGGATCAGCCATTCACGGAACATATTGTTCGCTTTCAGGATGCAGGAGTCGTTCAAATAGACATCGGCATAAGTATCGAGTCCTTTGAAGTCCAGGTCGATATTATCCTTGTCGAATACATCGGGAGCGACGTTTAAGGTCGTTTTATATTCCCAGTCTTCTTTGTCCACCCATTGCACGCTCCGTTCGTTCAGGCGGTAAAAGGGATCGTCGATGATCTTGTTGTCCATAAGATCCGTGTGAACTACTCCCGGCACAGTTGCCGGATACCAGTTATTGCCGCGGACCTGCTTGAAAGTCCAGCCGCTGTCGATGTTTTGTTTGGATACACCGTCCGCCATCGCCGGAGCTGTTGCCCAAAAAGCAAAAGCCAGGGCGATGGTGGAGGTTACAGTTTTGTAATGCATAATTATTTAGTTTAATGGCGTGATATGGCGATTTGTGAACCATATTGGGTTGTTATCCTAACAATAACAAATGAAATTGTGTTTTTGTCAATCTAATGCCTTTTTATTCTCTTCATTAAGCGGATTCTTTCCTTCCGGCGTGTAGAGATGGTCGATACGGGAGGCATACGCTTTTTCTACTTTCCCGCGGACGATCTTCATTGTGCTGTTGACCATGCCGTTCTGTTCGGTGAATGGTTCCGGCAGGATAGCAAAGGCTGCAGGCAGCCAGCGGTCGGGGAAAAGGGCGGACAGATCGCCTCCCTTACGGAAACGGTCTATCTGGGATTGGATGATCCGGATTGCCTCTTCACGACCTTTATCGGATGAAAGATCGAGATGCTGGTGTGCCAGATGCTTTTTCAGCCGGTCTTTGTTAGGGACGACGAGGGCAACGGTATAAGGACTCTGGTTGTTATACAGGATCAGCTGGTCGATGCAGGAAGAATGTTCGACGAGCGCCTCCTCGATCCCTTCCGGACTGTATTTCTCCCCGTCACTACCGATCAGCAGGCTTTTGAAACGTCCGAGGACGTAGAGCAGGCCGTCATGCCCCATATATCCCATATCCCCGGTGTAGAGCCATCCGTTGCGTACGGTTTCGGCAGTCGATACCGGGTTCTTCCAGTAGCCGGCCATCACATTCTCGCCCCGTATGACGATCTCTCCCTTTTCGCCTGCCGGAAGTTCTTTTCCGTCGGCATCGCATATTTTCAAATCGAGCGGACGAACCAGCACGCCGCTGCTGCCGAAGGTATGCCGGTGCGGGCCGTTGGTGGAAATTACGGGAGTCGCTTCGCTTAGTCCGTACCCTTGGTACATCGGAAGCCCGATTGCGTAGTAGAATTTTTGCAGGTCTTTATCGAGCAACGCACCACCACCGATGAAGAACTTCAATTGTCCACCGAAGTTTTCGCGGACTTTCGTGAAAAGCACGCGGTCGAACAGGCTCACGAGCGGTTTCAGCAGGAACCGGGTGCCGCGTCCCTTGTCTTCTCCGCCGTCTCCGTTATAGATGTAGGCCACTTTGAGGGCAAAGTTGAACAAACGGGTGACATGCTTGCCTTGGGCACGGATGCCCTGTTCGATATTCTTTTTGAAGTTCTTGGCCAGTGCCGGGACGCTCAGGATCAGGTAAGGCTTGAACTCTTTGATGTTGACCGGAATGTTCTTTAATGTTTCCAGCCCTGTCCGTCCGACTTGTACGGTTGCTACGGATGCTCCTTTCGACATGAAGATATAGAAACCGACCACATGCGCGAAACAATGGTCGAGTGGGAGGATTACTAATGTGCGCCATGTATCGTCGATATCGACACAAGATAGGGCTTGTTCCACATTTGCCGTGTAGTTACGGTGCGTCAGGATGACGCCTTTCGGGTCGGCCGTCGTGCCTGAGGTGTAGGTAATCGTTGCATAGTCGCCATTCTGCAAGGATTGTCCGACGGCAAGGAAGTCTTCCAGAGAATGAGATGCCAGATATTCTTTACCCATCCGGAGTACTTCGGACCACGATATTTCCATATCTTTATGTTCCGGCAGTTCGTCTATCACGATTACTTTTTCTACTAAAGGCAGTTTGTCCATGATAGACCGTATCTTTTTGAGCTGGTTGCCGGAAACTAGGATATATTTCACATCGGCATGCACAAGACGGAACAGCAGGTCGTTCGCTTCTTCGAGCTTGATGGATAGCGGGACGTTGGTTGCGCCGGCGTAGAACATGGCCAGTTCGCCGATGATCCATGCATTACGGCCTTCCGAAAGGAGTGCCATATTGTCGCTCTTCTTCACTCCGAGAGCGATCAGTCCGGCACCGGCAGTATAGACTTGTTGCTGAACTTCCTTATAAGTGGTAGGTTCGAAGGCATTCGTGGTTTTTTCCCACAGGAAAGGGTTATCGGGATATCGTCTTACTGAACTTTCGAAAAGGTCTATAATTGTCTTCTTCATATTTAATTTATTTTTGTATTTGTACTTTCCCGATCTCATCTAAGTAACCGCAAGCCGTTTCTACTGTCGGTACGTTTTTGATCACGATACTGCGTTTCCCGTTTTGTTCGCGAAGTGTGCATTCACGCGGATGCTTTTGGATGAAGCCGAGTAGTTTGTCAAAAGCTTCGCTCTCATAATAAGGACTTTCGGGATTGGTGACGAGAAAGATGCTCATCTGTCCTTTTTTCAGAATGACTTTTTCCATACCCAACGTCTTTGCCATACGGCGAAGGCGAACAACACGGATCAGCTCTTTCCCTTCTTTCGGTACTTTCCCGAAACGGTCTTTCAGACGTTCGGTAAAAGCGAGGATATCACGTTCTTCCTCCATCTTGTCCAATTCACGATAGAGGGAAACACGCTCGGAATCATTCGGGATATAGGTTGGTGGGAACATCAGTTCCAAATCACTTTCGATATAGGTTTCACGGACATATTCACTACCGGTGTCGGGTCGCTTTTCGGTGGCATCAGAATATAGGTCGGCAAATTCTTCCGCTTTCAGTTCGTCAACGGCTTCTTCCAGGATTTTCTGGTATGTTTCGTAGCCCAAGTCGGCGATGAAACCGCTTTGTTCAGCTCCTAACATATTACCAGCTCCCCGGATGTCGAGGTCCTGCATGGCGATATGGATACCGCTTCCCAGCTCTGAAAAATTCTCGATTGCCTGCAAACGGCGGCGTGCTTCCTGCGTAAGGCTTGACAGGGGCGGAGAGAGGAGGTAGCAGAAGGCCTTCCGGTTACTTCGTCCGACACGGCCGCGTAATTGATGCAGATCGGACAATCCGAACTGTTGTGCATTATTGATGATGATCGTATTTGCATTCGGCACGTCGATGCCACTCTCTACAATGCTCGTAGCGATCAATACGTCGTATTCGTAATTGACGAAATCCAGAATAATTTTTTCCAGCTTGTCCGGCTCCATCTGTCCGTGGCCGACGGCGATACGGGCATCTGGCACTTCGCGTTTGACAAGCGCCTCCATTTCATAAATATTCTGGATGCGGTTGTTGATGAAAAAAACCTGTCCGTTACGGCTCATCTCGAAATTGACGGCGTCGGCAATGATTTCCTCGTTGAAGGTATGCACCTCCGTCTGGATGGGATAACGGTTGGGTGGCGGAGTCTGGATGACACTCAAATCACGGGCACCCATCAGCGAGAACTGCAAGGTACGGGGAATGGGTGTAGCCGTCATGGTCAGCGTATCCACATTCACCTTCAATTGGCGAAGTTTCTCCTTGACAGAAACGCCGAACTTCTGCTCCTCATCAATAATCAACAAACCAAGGTCTTTGAACTTAACGTCTTTTCCCAGGATACGGTGGGTACCGATAAGAATATTCACTTCCCCTTCGGCAAGCCCTTTCACTACAGCCTTTGCCTGAGCAGCGGTGCGGGCACGACTCAGATACTCCACCCGGCAAGGCAAGCCTTTCAATCGCTCCTTGAAGGTCTGGAAATGCTGATAGGCAAGTACGGTAGTGGGCACCAGTACAGCCACTTGCTTATTGTCCGCCACAGCCTTGAAAGCGGCACGAACAGCCACCTCCGTCTTGCCGAAGCCCACGTCACCGCACACCAGGCGGTCCATCGGACGGGCACTCTCCATGTCGGCCTTCACGTCGGAAGTAGCCTTACTTTGGTCGGGGGTATCCTCATAGATGAAGGAGGCTTCCAACTCCCGTTGCAGGAAGCTGTCGGGACTGTATTGGAAACCCTTCTCCTCGCGGCGTTGCGAGTAGAGTTTTATCAAGTCGCGGGCAATATCCTTTATCTTCGTCTTGGTGCGGTCTTTCAGCTTCTCCCAGGCTCCGGTGCCGAGCTTGTTGAGGCGGGGCGCTTCACCCTCCTTTCCCTTGTACTTGGAAACCTTGTGCAGAGAGTGGATGGAGACAAACACCACATCTTCGTTCTGATAGACAATCTTCATCACCTCCTGCGTGGTGTCACCGTTGGGGATACGTACCAGTCCGGCAAAACGCCCCACACCGTGGTCGGTATGCACCACATAGTCGCCGGGGGTGAATTGGTTCAGCTCCTTCAGGCTCAAGGCCACCTTGCCGCTGCGTGCCTTGTCGCTCTTCAAGTTATACTTGTGAAAGCGGTCGAACAGCTGATGATCGGTAAAGATACAGATACGTAAAGTGTCGTCGGCAAAGCCTTCGTGCAGTGTCCGTTCTACGGCGGTAAAGGATATGTTGTCTCCACGGTCCTCAAAGATGGCACGGATGCGGTCGGTCTGTTTCAGGCTGTCGCTGCATATGTAGATGGTGTAGTGACGGGAGAGGTATTCGCGGAAACTCTCCGCCACCATGTCGAAGTTTTTATGGAAGATAGGCTGTACCGTAGTATGGAACGAGACGGTGGCATCCGGTGTTCCGGTGGGCTTGTTGCCAAACTCCATCCGGCGGAAATCGAGGGCGCGCAGGGTGAACTCGCCACCATCAATCAGCTTGCCTTCCAGCGTGATGGCTCCATTCTCCTCCGACTCACGGGCAGCGATGGCCTGTGGGGTGAGCGATTCGTCGTGCACGGTCTGGATGCGTTCGCGTAGCCAGAGGAAATCGCGCATGGCAAGCAAGCTGTCCGACGGAAGGAAATCGAGGAACGACACCATGCCGCCGCTTCCCCTTTTTTCCAGGCTATGGCTCAAGTCGGGAACTATCACGATGCTTTCTTTCCTCTCCTTCGAGAGCTGTGTTTCCACCTCGAAGGTACGGATGCTTTCCACCTCATCGCCGAAGAAGTCTATACGGAAGGGATATTCGGAAGAGAAGGAAAAGACGTCGATAATACTGCCACGAACGGCATACTGCCCCGGCTCGTAAACGTAATCCACATATTCGAAACCGTAGCTGCGCAATACGTCCGTCACAAAGTCCATATCCCCCCTCTCGCCTGCATGCAGTTTCAGTGTATTCTCCCCCAGTTCCTTACGAGAGACCACCTTTTCGGCCAGCGCATCCGGATAGGTCACCACGCAAAGCCCCTCTTCTCCTTTTTGCAGGCGACTCAGCACTTCTGTACGGAGTATTTCGTTTGCCGCATCCTTCTGCCCGTACTTGATGGCGCGGCGGAACGAAGAAGGAAAAAACAATACCTGCTCCGTCCCCAATATCTGCGTCAAATCATGATAGAAATAACCGGCTTCCTCCATATCGCCCAGAATGAAAACGAGCGGACAAGTAGCCCGCTGAACCAATACAGACGAAAACAAAGAAGCGGCAGAGGCATATAAACCTCCGCAATATAGGTGACGGACAGAGTTATCTTTCAGAAGCCTGCACACCCCCTCTACATTGGGATGGGAAGCATAAGATTGTTGCAGTTCAGTTATATTCATTGCTTTGCGCTTTTTCCCCCGGTATTGCCCCTCATAAGGTATCCTACCGAAATAAATTCGGTGCAAAAATACACAAATAATCTTTAGCTTTGACCTGTCGGCAACTATGTTCTCTGAAATAATCTTTCTGCTGTCAGCCTGCACATCCTTCACCTTTTTTCTGTATCGCCCTATTTATCGGGGAAGGCAATGAAACTTCTTTTCCTCCAATTATGAATAACACAGCCTGCACAATCCCTATTCAGGAGTTATGTTACACAAAGTTTATCCCCAGCCTGCGGACATGTATCCCAGGGGTTGAGGTTGTGTCAAAATGCTGACACAGCCTTTTTT
>ENA-OPSV01002357-OPSV01002357.1-human-gut-metagenome-genome-assembly--contig:-NODE-2357-length-11218-cov-2.787781_pt1 | contig 11218 bp, 9 predicted proteins | sample MGYA00241460_ERZ501912 | MGnify/ENA primary metagenome ERZ501912 (study PRJEB25962, sample SAMEA2042402) | human gut metagenome | biome: human gut; feature: human-associated habitat; material: faeces...
GATTGCAGGAATGATTTTTCAAACACGCTCTAGTATAGCCTGCCACTATATCTGCAAATGGTTAGACAGGAATAAATAACAGCAACCAGCCTCGGTTCGTGTACCGTAAAAGCACACAAAGAAAGCCCTCGGTATTGCAGTACCGGGGGCTTTCGCCTGTATTAGACATTTATCGAGAAATCTTCTGTCACTCGAAAGAGATAAATTTTGTTCCCTTGAATGACAGTGTCCCTTTCGTTTCTTCCAATAACGTATTGTATATTGAATGATCGACAATAAATTCTTTCCTTTCACCGTCCTCGATTTCAAAAGACACATAGTATGTAGTATTCATCACCACAGTATAACCATGTGCCCCAGACAGATCTCCGGCATTTGGCTGATTTCGTTTGATGATATCCGTTCTCTTTCCCGCAACCTTTGCGGGAACGCTAAGCAAAGGAGCTTTCTTATTGTCATTTATTTCTTTCATACTTTTAAAGAAGGCCAATATGATAACTGCAATTGCAGCAATAATCAGAATGGGAACAATCAGATCCATTGTGTCATACATTCGATTCACCTCCAGCCTGAAGTCAGCATCGCATTTCAAATTATTTTTAACTACCGGAGAGACCATCATCCAATATGACCGTCTAACCCCAATGTCATGCTGTAAATCTACATTTCTCTTTAGAGTCAAAGGATATTCGCAATCCGCTTCGCTACTTGCTCATAACCGAATAGCTGCTGCGTAGCTTATCAGAAGGGGCTTGCACCCCTCCTGATACAAGCAAGTCCCCACCCACTGCTTATTGCTTTTCACAATTGAAGCAGGGGACTTCCTTGTTTTGGTTAAATCCCATATTCCTTATATAACTGCTCTCGTTTTTCAGGATCTGTCGATGCCATCTGGATTTCTTCCATTCTCTGATCCTGAATCAGCCGGTTAATCAGATCTCCTAAACGAGCTTCTCCTTCCGCCTTAAGCCTTTCTGATTCCAGTTCCAGAACTTTTCCTCCCATAACATCACCTATTCCTTTCCGGATATCCTCTTCTTCATAGTCAACATTCTGCGACAGCACCAGATAATCACCTTTTTCAAAGGTATCAAAACGGATGTCCATATAAATCTGTTCCAACTGATACTTGCCAAAAATACGGGCATCTGAGTTTTCACTACTCCACAAATACTTATAAACATCTGCCCCTAACACACTTTCCGGATATTCTGTTTCCAAATCCTTTGTCAATTCCAACACTGCAGGATAATTTCCGGCATACAACTCCAATTCCACTTGTAAATATGCCACCGCCTTATCCGACAACCAGTAGACATTCTTCTGTGTATTATCAACATTTCTTGCCTCATTCAATAAAGTACGAATTTCCGTCACACACTCTTTTACAGAAGATCGAGGCAAGAAATCCAACTCTACCCGTTTTTTCAAAATAATGCCGTCTTTATTTTCATTTCCTTCATAACGGGGAGCAAACAAGCGCAATAAATCAAAATAACACCATGATTTCAAAGCTTTTGCCTCACAGACAATCCGCATCTTTTCCAATTTTTCAGTCTCATCCAAGGTCACCACTGCATCAATGCGTGCCAACAAAGCATTCACCTCCGCTATCACCGCATAATACCCTGCCCACAACGTTCCTGCCAATTCTGTCATCTCCACTTCCCTCCAATTATAAAGTCCCTGTAAAGACATATCTTTATTCAAATGTTGGGAAGGACAAAAATCATCTGACAAGACTGACAACTGAAATATCTGCTGTGGCATAGCTTTATAGGCAGAAGCCAACAATGAACGGGCAGACAATACATCCGTAATAGCATCAGGATCAGAAAACTGATCTTCCAATGGTATATTAAGCGAGCAACCTCCTATCAAAAAGCAAATTGCACATATAAACATTCTCCATTTCATAACTCATATATTAAAAACTAACACTCAATTTCAATGTAAACACCGGTTGTTGCGTACCTACTAACGAACCGGATTCCGGGTCCGACTCCTTATAATGAGTCCAGGTAAAAAGATTAGATGCCTGAAATGCAACAGAAGCATATTGAATCACATTCTTTGTTTTTTCTATCCATTTGTACGGCAATCTATACCGCAATGACAACGATGACAGTCTCAGATAATCGCTTTTTCCTATAGTACGACTATTGGCATACAATTTCAAGTTATCCACAGCCGAAGAAGAGTAATATGGGCGGTGATATATTTTTCCCTCATCACCCTCTTGAAACCACATATTATTCACCTGGCCTACAATGGCATTATAACGAGCATTGTCGAACCCTCTGACATAAGAAAAGCTATATGCTTTTTTTCCGCCAAACACAAAATAGAAGTCCACATCCAAATCAAAATTCCCATACGACAAAGAATAAAAGAAACTACCGGAATATGGTGGAGTCGAATGCCCCAATGCCACTATATCATCTCTGGTCAACCGTTCGATAGCAGAGATTTCCCTACCGTCACCTCCTTTAAAAACCGGTAGTCCGGTCATAGGATCAATACCTAATGAAATAGGTCCATAAATCATATCGTATGATTTGCCTACTTCAAAATCAGGAACAATACTTTCCTCTGATGTAAATAATCTGTCTGTATGGTATAAATCGACCACTTTATTCTGGTTATAAGCCATACTCAATCTTCCGGACATTCTCCATTTAGGACGGTCCACCATCTTCACAAACAACTCACCCTCAATACCGTTATTTTCAAGAATACCGATATTTCGTCTCAAAGTCGTAAAACCATTGGAAGCCGGGATAGGCACATCCAACAAGGCATCCTTTGTCCTCCGGCGATACCAACCTGCATTCAACGTCACACGATTCCACAAACCCAAAGTAATGCCGGCATCAATATCAATGGTCTGCTCCGGTTTCAAATCAGCATTATACAACCCAACCAACGAAAGCAACTGATCATTGCCATAAGTATCTTCAGAATACTGAAATGTTGCGACAGCCGAAGAAGGCGACACTCCTTGCAAACTCGCAGTGCATCCATACGAAGCTTTAAGTTTCAGTTCTGTTAGCGTCCCATTGTTCCGCAAAAAAGAATAATTGCTCAATGTCCAACCACCCCCGACAGCCCAAGCAGAATTCCATCTCTTATCACTTGGCAAAACAGATGAAGCATCGCTTTTATATGTTCCGAACAAATCATAAATACCGTTCCATGAATATCCGGCCAATACACCGATACCCAACTGTGCTGTTTTTTCATTACGCGAAGTAAATGAAGGTTTTCTATTTCCCTCAATAGACTGATTGACTCCCGAAGGCGACTGCATCTTTTTACTCAAACCATACCCTGTAATACCCAAATTATCAACATGGTCAGAATAATAATCAAAGTTAGCACCTAAAGTCAAATCGTGTTTACCGAACATCTTATTGTATGTCACACGCACATTAGATGACAAATTCATTTTCGTATTCTTATCCTTCGTCAGGATACCTCTTTCCCGTTCGTCAGCTCCACTTGTCAATTCCGAATATGCTGTCGGCGGAGTAATACCCAAATTTTCAGACAGCACATAATCAACTCCGGCTACTGCTGCAATCTCCAATCCTTTAATACCGGAATAATTAAGACTACCGGAAATGCCTGCTCTTTTATCAGAAGTCTTTTCACTATACTGATTAAACAAATCTGCATAAGTCCTTCCGGGGAAAGAGACCAGTTCTGCATTTACATCTTTCGTCTCATAAGGATTCAACTGGTAAATCAAATCCGTCGGAGAATAAGTCGTACCATTCGGAGTGTTTGTCACAGAATATCCACCATTTACACTCAAAGAGGCATACAACTTACTGGTAATCTCCTGATCAACGCTCAATCGTGCTGTAACGCGCTTGATATCATTTCCCGGAATACGCCCACCCTGCTGCGAATAATTCAAAGAAGCGTAAAAACTTGTTTGCTCCGAACCTCCTTTAGCACTCAGATTATGTTCCTGATAAAAATTATTGCGCAACAACTCTTTGAACCAATCCGTATTAATATTAGCCAGCGAATCCAGTTTCTGTTTTCCCTGAGCAATCAAAGCTGCCAAATTTGGATCGTTTGCATGATATCTACGATAATAATCCTCACTATAACGATAACCCGGTGTCGCAGTATTACCCAAACGTCTTTCCAATTCCAATTTCTCCTTTGAATCCATCATCTTCACACCCCGACGTCCTCGTAGAGTCACACCACCACTGAAACTATAGCTATACACCATCTTACCTGCAGTACCTCTTTGCGAAGTGATTTCCAACACACCATTAGCAGCCTTAATACCATACAAAGCACAAGCAGCAGCGTCTTTCAGAATTTTAATTTCCTTAATATCATTTGGATTCAATGTCAAAAAAGCATCCGATGAAATCACCTGACCGTCCAACACATACAAAGGCTCATTGGCTGCATCTCCTTCACGCAAAGAAGACGTACCTCGGATACGGATTTCCGGTTTGCTTCCCAAATCCCCTTTATTGGTCACAATCAGACCGGGTGCCATTCCCTGCAGAGCCAATGCCATATCCATCACCGGTTTATTGTTCATTCTTCGCACATCCACCTCACTGACAACTCCTGTTTTTGCACGAACATCAATCTCATTAACATTTGCGCGCGCCCTGACCTGCACCTCCTCCATCTCATTATAGCTATCCTTCAAAACCACATTCATAAAACGGGTTCCCGAATATTTCACCTCCCGAGTCTGTTTGCCAATAAAGGTAAACATCACCTCCATACCCATCACCTCCGGAACCACCAGAGAGTAATTACCATTCATATCTGTCACGGTTCCCACTGTCGTACCCTTAATAAAAACATTCACTCCCGGTAATGGCATTCCTGCTTCATCATTCACCTGTCCTTCAATCTTAACGGTTTTATTACCGGCTTCAGGGGCATCTCGCGAATACAGAATCACCGTATTATCCTTTATCTTATAAGTAAGTTCAGACCCCTTCAGAGCCAGATTCAATACAGAATCAATAGACACCTCATTCACTTGTATTGTCAAACGCTTTAAATTCGACAACATTGCATTGTTAAAGAAAAATGTGTACTTCGATTGCTTTTTAATCAGGTCTGTCAACTGAGCAAATGAACCATTTTTCAAATCAATCGTCAACTTCTTCTGTTGTGCAAACAAACTACCACAACACAGCACCAACAGCACTATCCACAACATTCGTCTGAAAACATTGTTACCTTCCATAATCGTAAATTTTTCAACAATAGTTCGTTTTAACTCGTCATGCTAAATCCGAAACTTGAGTTAGAAATAATCTCTGATATCCTGAATATTTTTTCTTCTTTTTTCATAAACAAAGCGTTCAACAAATCCTTCTATTCCTGTTCTTGTTTATTAAGAAACACCTCATAAAACAAAACGGGGGGATAGGATTTCAAAAAAAATAAAAATCCGGCACAAACTTATTGTAAAAGCTAAAACACAAGAATACCTTAAATCAGGTATTATGGCAGGTATTATGAGAAAAGAATACCTATCAATATTGAATAGACATTATATAGATTAAATTGTTATATGACTCATTTTGTAACTGATTCTGAAGTTGTGTAATCCACAAGCAATAAGAATCACCATATCTTCGAAACCGAATTTATGGCATCTGAATCGTTCTTTGACAATACGGCATTTTTTCATACCACCTATGGCATGCTCCACTCTAATCCTGATTCCGGAAATCCGCTTGTTCTCTTGCTTTTCAACAGCAGTAAGCTCTTTTCCTTCAGGTTTCTTTTTGGGCATGCATATTTCAACTCCATCCGGCCTGTGTCCGATGAAACCTGTATCTTGCCAGAGCCTGATACCTTTGGGGAGTAGAAGAGGTTCTTCATCACAAATCTTTTTGTCATGGACATGACCTTCGTATGTGGAGCTCAGCCATACAATCCTAAGTTGGTTGGTACATAACAAGTTATTCTTTATGCTATGAGTTTTTTTTACCACTATAGCATGCTGACTGCCTGTCTTCATCCAAAGGACGTTGAATAGGTCGCTCTGTTCCGTCCAACAATACTTCTTCGCATCCTTGAAGAATGTGTATCAGACGTTTGGAATTACGGTCCGGTAATTCACCAAGCGTTTTCAATGTACGCCGGAGAATATCAGAAAGAAGGTGAATCCATCTATTGGCCTGGGGCTGGGTCATCTCAAACTGAATAGCATGGAGTTCCTGAAGAGGATTAGTCTTCAAATATACCAATATGAAGAACAGTTTGTCCTGAATCAGAGGCAATACACTGGTCTTCCTGTTGTAAGATATACGTTGACGCACTTTACCTTCCAAGGTAAAATGGCTGTAATATTCATCCCAATGGTACTTGAAAGTTGTTAGTAAGGCATCAAACTCAACAGTAGTTAATCCTGTAGCTGCAAGCACTTGGTTATTACGGTGGCGAATCTTGTCGTAATACATCAATTGAACTTTTTAGACCACAAAGATAAGTCAAAGAACGCTTTAATCAATTATTCAATATAAACTCTAAATTTAAATAAAGAAGGATGGAAATGAAATTTTGCCAGAGTTGTGGTATGCCCCTGCAGGCCGAAGACCAATGGGGTACGAATGCCGACGGGAGTTTGAACGAAGAATATTGTTGTTATTGTTATCAAAAAGGTGCTTTTACCCAGGATTACACCATGGAGGAAATGATCGGGCACTGCCTGCAGTTTTTGGACGAATTCAACCGGGAGGCCGATGTTCCCAGGACCAGGGAACAAGCCTTGGCAGAAATGAGACAATTTTTCCCCGCACTGAAACGTTGGCAACAAAAATAGACGGAGAGCGGATGAGAAATGTTGGATGTTTGTTTCTATTATCGCTGGTGTGCCTGTTTGCCTGTAAGGATGAGACCCGGGAAAATCCTCCCTTAAAAGGGGATGCTTTTTGGTTGGCTAATCCCTGGAAATTTTATTTTGTAGATGCGGAAGGGAAAAGCGTACTCCGTTTAAAGGCGGGGGCTGTCCTGCCCCTGACGGGAATGGAGGTCCCCGGCGACCCCGAAGTGATTCCGGCGGATTTTGTTCCTGACCGATCGGGAGAATACAATTATAAACACAATAGCGTAGGCTATGATCATGAAAAAGGATTGTACTATTGGCGAACTTCCGTCCCGGGAAACATTTGGGTCACTCCCAGTCGGTTTTATGTCAGGTTCGACCGGAACGATGTAGATACCGTCCGGGTACTTTTCAAATTTACTTCCGGTGCAGCTGTCGGGGGAGACGGGATCGAGGTTTCCGTCCGGGAAATGTATTATAACGACCGTCTGATCATTAAAAATAGCGATTACAGCCGGGAAGAAGGGATTGTTATAATGAAAAGGTAAAAGGTAAAAGGCTAAAAGCTATAGGCTAATATAGGCTATAAGCTATAGGCTAAAAGCTATAGGCTATAAGCTATAGGCTATAAGCTAGGAGCAAAAGGCGAGAAGCGAAAGGTCATAAACTAAGAGGAAACTTATATTATATCGTTCTTTACTTTTTACCTTTAGCCTTTAGCTTATAGCTTTTAGCCTTTTACCTTTAAAATTCCTCCATCTCGTTCATCATCTGGTTATTTTCGTCGTGATCGGGACGTTGGGTTTTGTTTTTTCCGGCTTTCATATTTCCGAAGCTGTAGGTCAGGGTAAAGCCTATCGTGCATCCTGTCCGCCAGTTTGAAGCATATTGGCGGAAACCGGTCCCTGAAGTTTCGGTTTTCCATTTCCGGGAATTGAACAGATCACGTCCATTGATGCTCAGACTCAATTTCCGGTTGAGAAAAGCTTTGCGGATTCCTGCATCCAGACTGTAATTCGATTTTCTATATCCCTGTGCGATCAATTGACGGGAATTATAATTACCGGTCAGTTGGAGAGAGAAAGAAGCCGGGAGGATAAGGTTAGCGATTATCTTGGCATTCCATGAAAAATCTTCATTGCTCTTACCGGTCACCGGTTGATCCGCACCCGCCGGCAGATAAGAGAAACCGTCGAGTTTGTTGTAATATAAGTTAACTGTCGTGGTCAGATCCAATATAGAGAACAAATGGTTTTTTCCTACGATTTCTACACCTGCAGATTGGGTTTCAGCCACATTTTCGAACGTACTTTTCATGATATTGTCTTCCAGGTAACTGATACGCTGGATGACATCGTCGGTATTGCGGTAATAGGCAGAAACGGAGAGCGTGTGTGCCTCCCAGTTTTTGATATAATTCAGTTCCATCGAATTGGAATATTGCGGAGTCAGATAAGGGTTACCGAAAGAGATATTGGTAGAGTCGGTGATATTCAGGAAGGGGTTCAGCTGATGCCCCCAGGGACGGTTGATCCGTCGGCTGTAATTCAACTGGATTTCATTTTGGGCAGGCAGGGTGTAAGTTAAGAACACACTGGGGAAAATGCTGAAATAGTCGTCTTTATAGGGAGAGACTTCGCCTTTTTCCTGTCCATAGGCCAGGGAACGCGTATCGGTATGGGAATATTCGCCCCGTAATCCGGCTTGGTAGCCGAAATTACCGAAACGTCCCGAATAAGTCGCATAAAGGGCATGGATATCCTGATCGTAATAGAAACGGTTGTAAAGTTGTTCGTCGGGCCGGGCGTCTTCGGCCGTTTCGCCGCTCTTGGTCTCTACCGGGCTTTCCTGGCGGGAAAAAGTACCTTTATATCCAGCTTCGATCTTGTTGAATTCGTTGAATGCATTGACATAATCGGCCTGTAACTCCCAATTGTGGGATTGCATTTTATTCTTTTGCCACTGATAACTGTGTGTGGTTTCTTCATTTTCAAAAACAGAGCTTTGGAGATAGGTACTCTTTTGATCCATATTCCAGGTGTTCCACGAAGCTACTACATCCAGATTACTGGTTTTACTGAAATCGTGTTTATAACCGAGTTCGACATTGCCTCCTTTCATCGGATTGTCCGAATCGGAAATACGCTCACTGGAGAGAAAAGAATTAGGGATATCGCTTAAATAGTTGATTGTATTGGTTTGTTTACGGGTTCCGAACATTCCGAAAGCGCCGAGATTCAGATGGTCGGACTGGGTCAGATGCCAGGTCAGGCCGGCACGGACGAAAGTTTGTCCGCCATGGCCGTCATTGTCGGAAGTCTGATTGAGGAAAGAGACCGGATTACCCGAAGCATCCGTATTGGTCCGATTGGAGAAACCACCGCCGTCTCTTTTCCGTTCCCGGTAGCCCACTCCGGCATACATCTCCGTTTTATTACTGCTGTAGTTGACATTGCCACTGGCATTCCAGCCGCCGCGGGTGTCGACTCCGGCTTGCAGGCTACCGTAGTAACCTGCTCTGCGGTCTTCTTTCAATACGATATTAATGATACCGGAAGTTCCTTCGGGACTGAATTTGGCCGAGGGATTGGTGATTACTTCGATCCGTTCGATACTTTCTGCCGGTAATTGTTCCAGGATTTGTGCCCGGTTGTCGGCCGAAAGCCCGGAAGCCCGGCCGTTGATCCATACGGTGACATCACTGCTTCCCCGTAAGGATACTTCGCCTTCGTTATCGACTTCGACAGAGGGAATATTGGTCAGGACATCACTGGCCGTTCCTCCCGTAGAAGAGATATTTTGATCGACATTGAATACTTTTTTATCGATATCGAATTTCATTTGGGAACGTTGGCCGGTGACCTTGACTTCGCCGAGCAATTGACTGTCCTCTTGCAATAGCAGGTTACGGAAATTGACTCCCGGTATCTGTTTGGAGAGTGTAAAGGGCTTTTCGATTGTTTTATAACCGATAAAAGAGATCGAAAGTGTATAACTCCCTTCCGGCAACTGGGCGATATGGAAAGTGCCGGTTTCATCGGTCACCATGCCTTTCAGGGGTACGGTGGTGCCGGCTTTCCGCACACTGATATTGACAAATTGCATCGGTTCACGGGTTTTAGCATCGATTACTTTCCCCCGGATAACACCGGCCTCTACCGGTAACGATTCGGTCGGTTCTGCCTGGAGCTTCACTCCATAACCTATCAGCAAAAAACAAAGCATTGCTGAGATCAGGATTCTTACATTCATAGTTTATCTATTGTATTTTGTGTTTTTCAACTTTGCCCAAACTAAAACCTCAGACCAGATTTTATAAAAAGAGTTTAGTGTTGAATGGATTATTTAACAGATTTGACTTTTCCTTCACAAAATAGCGATAGATTCTTTCAGAAATATTTAAGTATTGGGTTGAATATCGTCCCAGGCTGCCCCCTTGTTGGCTCCTGTTATCCAGTTGAAGGTATAATGGCGTTCCATGACGATTCCGCCGTCCAGCAGGTCCGCATGGGCGACCGGAGTAAATTCAGTCAGTTCACTTTCCCCTTCCCGTGAAAATACCAGCTTGCCTTCTCCATCGTACAAGTGCATATTGGGATAAAGCAGATATCCCTTCACCTGATGGGCCAGGTCGAAAAGGGTATTGATGAGATAACGGGTGCGGTCGTTGTTATCGTCGGTTTCGAATACGATCCCTACAACACAATTGAAACAGCGGATCTGGCGCAGCACGTTTTCTTTCAATGCCGGGTTACTGGTTGCTGCCTGGGCGAAATAATTGGCCATTCCTTCGATGTGCATCTCTATAAATCCGGCCTTTTCCCGGACATGGGAAAGGTGGAATACGAGTAGGCTGTCATCCTGAAGAGTTACTCTGATCTGGTCTGCTTCGGTATCGACCGACTGGATTACCGGTGCAAATAAAGACTGTATTCCAGTCAAAATATGCTGAGGGGATCCGATTACCGTATAAAGTGTCAAATGTGCTTTTTCCATAATAAACCGCTTTTTCTGTTTTTTTAATTTCTCTCCTTTTCCGGTTTCTCCTTTCCCTTTCGCTTTTCGCCTCTAGCCTTTCGCCTCTGGCTTTTGCCTTTTACCAATAAATCACCAACCCCGCCACTCCTGCGAGGCAGATCATGAGAATAGGATGTATTTTATATTTCCAGGTAAGTAGAAAAGCGCCGGCGAAGATCAGGATACTTTTATAATCGATAAAGTTTTCTTTATTCATCAATAAGAGGGCAGCAGCTCCGATCAGCCCGACAGTCATGGGGCGTAAACCGGTAAAGGCGGCGGCGACATATTTGTTGTTTTTGAATTTGGCATAGAAAAATGAAATCAACAATACCAGTAAAAAAGAGGGCAGACAGACGGCAAAGGTGGCGA
>ENA-OPSV01002365-OPSV01002365.1-human-gut-metagenome-genome-assembly--contig:-NODE-2365-length-11195-cov-1.833124_pt1 | contig 11195 bp, 11 predicted proteins | sample MGYA00241460_ERZ501912 | MGnify/ENA primary metagenome ERZ501912 (study PRJEB25962, sample SAMEA2042402) | human gut metagenome | biome: human gut; feature: human-associated habitat; material: faeces...
TCGAATCCATCCCTGCCCACCATAAAAACAAGGAAACTTGTTTTTATTTTTTACCAGTAAAGCGAACTAATGTTTTTAAAATACAGATTTTAATTCAAATAAAAATAAATTTAAATTGTTTTTACTTAAAATTTATGGTATAAATAAGTAAATATAATATTTATATCATAAATTAAAAAAGGAAAAAATAAATATGAAAATAGCAATCATATCAGATATACATGGAAAGTTTGAAGTATTAAAAGAAACATTAAAGGACATCAAAAAAGAAATGTAGATAAAAAATAGTAAAATGAGTAAATTTAAAAAATGCATAAAACTATATTTATAATAAAAAACAATAAAAATTCATAAAAAACAGTTGATATTTTTATGCATTTAATATAAAATTTAAAAGACAAAAGGAGGAAACAAATGATAACCTTAAAAGATATTAAAGAAAATCCAGAAATTGATGCCTTAATACGAGGTTCTCAAAAACAATTAAATGCATTAGGATATACTGAACATGGACATAGACATATTTCAATAGTTTCAAAAAGGGCAGGAGATATATTAGAAAAATTAGGATATCCAGAAAGGACAGTTGAACTGACAAGAATAGCAGGATATATGCATGACATTGGAAATTGCGTGAACCGTGTAGATCATGCACATAGTGGAGCAATTTTGGCATATAACATATTAAAAGATATGGGAATGCCAGTAGAAGAAAGAACAGAAATCATGATGGCAATCGGAAATCATGATGAAAAAACAGGAAATGCAATTAGTGATATATCTGCAGCATTAATATTAGCAGATAAATCTGATGTACACAGAGATAGGGTAGTAAATACCAATTTATCTACATTTGATATTCATGATAGAGTAAATTATGCAGTAACAAATGCTGAATTAGACATAAATGCAGAAGAAAGAAAAATAATATTAAAACTAAAAATTGACACACAAATATGCCCAGTTTTAGACTATTTTGAAATTTTTATGGATAGAACAATGATGAGTAAATATGCAGCAAAATATTTGAAGATTTGGTTTGAACTAATTATAAATGATACAAAATTATTATAATTCTTTAGTCAAAGTTTAGAAAAAATTTTGACTGATGATGAACGAAGCAAAGCCCGAACGATTCGTCAGACAAATTTTGAAAAAAATTTGACTGATGATGAACGAAGCGAAGCGAAGAGAAAGGAAAATAAAAATGAAAAAAACAAATAAGAAAAATAAAATGAAAACAATAAAAATAACTACAATTATTTTAGCAATTATATTAATATCAATAATTAGCTTTTTTGGAATCTATACACAAAACAAAAATAAAGTTAGCAATAGTGTAAAAGATTATCAATACGCAATGGATATCAATGGAGCAAGAACAATAAAACTAAAAGTAAACACAGACACAAAAGAAGTAATAAAAGATAAAGATGGAAAAACTATAGATAGTGCAACAGATGAAGAAATAGAAAAAAATGGATATACAAAAGAAAATGTTCCTAATAATAGTGAGGATATCTTAAATACGGAAAATTATAAAAAAGTAAAAGAAGTAATAGAAAAAAGACTAAAAAAATTAAATATACAAGAATATAATATTGCAGTAAATGAAAATAATGGAGAAATTACAATAGAAATACCAGAAGATACTACAACAGATACAGTAGTTAGTAATTTAACTACAATAGGAAAATTTGAAATAATAGACAATGACACTAATGAAGTACTATTAAATAATGATAATATAAAATCTTCTGATGTTTTATATAACACAACATCAAGTGGAACAACAATTTATTTAGAAATTGCATTTAACAAAGAAGGAAAAGAAAAATTAGAAGAAATTAGTAAAACATATGTAAAACAAGAAAACAATACAACAGCAAACACAACAGGAGATACAAATGTAACTAATGAATCAACAAACGGAAAAACAAATAATACAACAAATAATACAACAGAAACATCAGGAACACAAAAACAAATAACAATGAAAATTGATAATGAAACTATAATGACTACAAGTTTTGATGAACCAATAACAACTGGAAAAATTCAATTATCTGTTGGAAAAGCATCAACATCTTCAGAAACTATTCAACAATATGCAACACAAGCAAAAAATATTGCAACTGTATTAGATAGTGGAAATTTAGTAATTAAATATGATATAGAAAAAAATCAATATATATTATCAGATATAGAAAAAGAAGATTTAGTAAAAATTGAAATAGCAGTAGCTATAGTAATATTAGTAGGAATAATAGCACTTATAGTAAAATATAGAGTAAGAGGAATTTTTGCTGGTATAGCTTATGTTGGATTAACAGCTATTTATATGCTATTAGTACGTTATACAAATGTAATAATTTCATTAGAATCAATCTTTGGAATTATAACAGTTCTATTATTGAATTATTTATTTACTCATATTTTATTAGAAAATATAAATAAAACAGAAAAAGAAGATATAGAGAACATTATAAACAAATCAACTGTAAAAACATATAAACAATTCTTTGTGAAAATTGTTCCAATATGCATTATGGTAATAGCATTTTGCTTTATAAAATGGATACCAATTAGTAGTTTTGGAATGATAGCTTTTTGGGGAATATTATTGATAGCAGCATATAATGCAGTTGTTACAAGAACTTTATTAAAAATAAAGACAGAAGAAAAATAGGAGGTAGGAAGATGAAACAAAAAAACACAATAATATTAACAGTTCTTATTGCTATTATTCTAATAGTTGGAGCTATAGTGATTGCTACAAAAGGACTAGCCTTTGAATTAAAATATCAAGATTCTCAAAAAGTAGAATTAAATATAGGAAAAGAATTTAAAACAGAGGATGTAAAACAAATAACAAATGAAGTATTTGATAATCAACCAGTAAAAATTCAAGCAATTGAAGTATATAAAGATGCAATTAGCATTACGACAACAGAAATATCAGAAGAACAAAAAACAAATTTAGTAAACAAAATAAACGAGAAATATGAAACAGAATTAAAATCAGAAGATATAACAATTGAAAGTATACCACATACAAGAGGAAGAGACATTATAAAACCATATATAACACCATTTATAATAATAACAATAATAATCTTGGTATATTTAATGATAAGATACTACAAATTAAATTCATTAAAAGTTCTAATAGAATCAATAGGAATAATAGCATTATCTCAAATGGTATTGCTAGGAATAATGGCCATAACAAGAATGCCAATTGGTGAATTTACAATTCCGATGGTGTTGTTAGTATATATGATATCAACATATATTTGTACTGCAAAATTTGAAAACAAATAACATATATCACAACTGTGTGAACTCAAAAAGTAAAATTTTTGAATAGCACAGTTTTTATTTGTTTAAAAGATTGTTTATAAAAAATCTTTATGATATAATAAGCACAACTATAAATGAAAAAATAAAGCACAACTAAATAAATCTATTATAGATAAAAGTAAGGAGATTTCAAATGGGAAATATCGTATTATTAGATGATTTAACAATAAATAAAATAGCAGCAGGAGAAGTTATAGAAAGACCAGCATCTGTTATAAAAGAAATGGTAGAGAACTCAATAGATGCAGGTGCAAATAATGTTACAGTAGAAATAAAAAACGGAGGAATTTCATACATAAAAGTAACTGATAACGGAAAAGGGATTGCACAAGATGATTTAGAAATTGCATTTGAAAGACATGCAACTAGCAAAATAAGAAAAGCAGAGGACTTAGATGTAGTAACATCTATGGGATTTAGAGGAGAAGCTTTAGCAAGTATAGCAGCAATTGCAAATGTAGAAATGATATCAAAAACTGCAGAGCAAGATACAGGATATAAAATTATAGTAGAAGCTGGAAATATATTAGATAAACAAGAAGTAGGATGTCAAACTGGAACTTCGATTACAGTAAGGAATTTATTCTTTAATACACCAGTTAGATACAAATTCTTAAAGAAAGACTATACAGAGTCAGGATATGTAGAAGATGTTATTACAAGGATTGCATTAGTTCATCCAGAAATTGCAATTAGATTAATAAATACAGGAAAAACAGTAATTCAAACAAATGGAAATGGAGATATAAAAAGTGTTGTTTACAGTATATATGGAAAAGATGTAGCAACAAGCATTTTGCCTGTAGAATATCAATATGATGATATCAAAATTTCAGGAGTAATAGGAAAACCAGAAATAGCAAGGTCAAACCGTTCTAATCAATTATTTTTTGTTAATAAAAGATACATAAAAGATAAAACTGTTTCTGCAGCAACAGAACAAGCTTTTAAAGGTTTAATACCAATAGGAAAATTTGGATTTGTTATTTTAGACATGGAAATGAATCCAGCAAAAGTTGATGTCAATGTACATCCAGCAAAATTAGAAGTAAGATTTGAAGAAGAAAATAAAGTGTTTCAAGCAATTTATCATGCAATAAAAGATACACTACTAAAAAATGAATTAGTTGCAAATACTGAAAAAGAAGAAAAAGAGATAAAAGCAGAAACAAAAGGCTTATTTGATTTTAGAAAAAATGAAATCCAAAAAATAGAGAATTATACAAATGAAGAAAGTAAAATAAAAACAAATACAAATCATTCAAATAATTTTATGGAAAACAAATCTGTAAATTCAAATAATGCAAATCAAATAAAAACAGGATTTAATTTTGGTCAAGGTGGACCTGTAAATACAGCAAGTGTATTAGAACAATTAAAAAAATTACAACAAGATATTCAAAAAGAAATAGATGAAGATCCAAGCTTAAAATTAAACCAAAATTATGTAGAAATGCAAAATAGACAAAAAGAACTAGAAAAGAATAATAACAGTGATAACCAAAAAGAACCAGAAAAAATAGAAGAAACAAAAAAAGAAGTTAATGAAATAGCAGAAAAAATTGAAGGAACAGAAGTTACAGAAAAAACAGAAATAACAAAAGATATAGAAACACCAGAAGTAGCAAAAGATGCAGAAACAACAAAAGCAACAGAAACAATAGATAAAGAACAGTTAGATGAAAAAATAAACATAACAAATGATGAAACAATAAATGAAAACCAAGTAAATTTAAATGAACAGAACATAAACGATAATCAAGAATCAAAAGATATAGAGACAGAAGAAATTGAAAAAACAGAAAAACAACAGCAATTGGAACAAATACAAGAACAAATCGAAAAATTGGAAAATGTACAATATGATGAAATTCCAGAAGAAGATTTTAGTACAATGTATGAAAAATTATTTGGAAGAAAACCAATTTTAGATGGAGATACAAACATTAATAATTTAGATACAAAAATAGAAAAAGAAGAGAAAAAGAATGACGCAGTAGATTTATTAAATGATAATGTATCTGTATTTGAGAATACAGAAGAATTTCAAAAACCAGTATATAAATTTATTGGAATTGCCTTTAATACATATATAATAATTGAGATGGACAAAGAAATGTACATAATTGACCAACATGCAGCACATGAAAGAATTATGTATGAAAAAGTAAAAGAAAATTATTATCATGATGGTTCAAAAGACTCACAAATGTTACTATTGCCAGACATTATCACATTAACACACAAAGAAATGGAAATTGCAAAAGATAATATGGAAATGTTTGAAAAAGCAGGATTCTGTTTAGAAGAATTTGGAGAAAATACAATAAAATTAACAGGCGTACCAACAATATGTATAGACTTAGATAATAAAGAATTATTCCTAGAGACATTAGACGAAATAAACACAGTAGCAAGGACAGCAAAACAAGAAAAAGAAGAAAAATTTATTGCGACAGTTGCTTGCAAAGCAGCAGTAAAAGCAAATATGGTATTAACAAAAGAAGAAGTAGAAAGTTTAATGAATCAATTATTAAAATTACCAAATCCATTTACTTGCCCTCATGGAAGGCCAACAGCAATAAAAATGAGTAAATATGAAATAGAAAGAAAATTTGCAAGAAAATAAAACTTCTAAAGGAAGGAGACAGATAAAAAATGCCAGTAATCATATGTATAATAATTGTAATGTTTTTAGTACTTTTAGGATGGACATGGAGTAGCTTAGAAGATATAGAAAAAACAAAAAAGATAGAATATATAATAGTAGGATTTGTAGTAGTATATATTATAACAATAATAATTTATCAAATTTCAAAAATAGGAATTAGCTATGAAAACAGAGAAATTATGAAAGCAATACAGAATATATTAGTATTGGTATTTTCAATTGTTAATGGATATATTTTACTACCATATATATTTAAAAAGATAGTACAAATACAAAATGATGAAATAGATGATAAAAAATTCAAAAAAAGTATAGTAATTTTAATTGCAGTAATAATTATTTTAACAATTATAGAAAGCAATTATTTGGCTAATGCACAAAATGAAACTTTACAGATTATAGATAGATTGAAAAAGTAAGAAGAAAAAATACAATTTGATTTTAAAACTAGTTTTAATTGGTTTTATGGCTTGAGAAAGGAATACAAATAATATGAAAGAAAAAGTAATTGTCATATGTGGACCAACTGCATCTGGAAAAACAGCATTATCTATAGAACTTGCAAAACAAATAAATGGAGAAGTGGTTTCTGCAGACTCAATGCAAATTTATAAAGATATGGATATTGGAACTGCAAAACCAACAAAAGAAGAGATGCAGGGAATAGAACATCATTTATTAGATTTTGTTTCACCAGATCAAAGATATAGTGTTGCTGACTATCAAAAAGCTGCAAAAAAAGCTATAAAAGAAATTCTACAAAAAGGGAAAACACCAATAATCGTTGGGGGTACAGGACTATATGTAGATAGCTTGATTTATGAAATTCAATATCAAAATATAGACTTTGATGAAAAATATAGAGAAGAATTGGAAAAAATTGCTGAAAATCAAGGTTTAGAAAAATTATACGAAAAAGCGATAGAGATTGATGAAAAAGCAATGCAAAAAATTAGTCCAAATGATAAAAAAAGGATAATTAGAGTTTTAGAAATTTATCATGCAACAGGAAAAAATAAAACAGAACAAGAAATTGAATCAAGAAAACAGCCAATAGAATATGATTATAGAGTTTTTGCAATAAATTGGGATAGACAATTACTTTATGAAAGAATAAATAAAAGAGTAGACATTATGATAGAACAAGGACTAATAGAAGAAGTAAAAAAAATAAAACAAAAATATAAAAAATTTCCGACGGCAATGCAAGGACTAGGGTATAAAGAAGTTGTAGATTACTTAGAAGGAAAATGTACAAAAGAAGAAATGATTGAAAAAATAAAAATGGAGACACGAAGATATGCAAAAAGACAATTAACATGGTTTAGAAAAAACAAACAAACCATATGGTTAGAAGGAACAAATGAATTGCAAAATAATATAGATATTATTTTGGAGGGTATAAATTGAAAGAAGAAAAAGATAGATATAATAACTTTATAAAAAAACAAATAACAAATAATAAAAATATAGAAAAAGAAAACAATATTGAAGCAACAAAAGGCAATAAAAGAAAAATAAAAAATAAAAAAATTGCAATAATAATTGCTTTAGTAGTGATTGTAATATATATGCTATATGCAGTATATATGTTAGTAAAACAACCAACAGATAAATTCACTGTAGAAGAAGGAACAGTATATTCAGAAGAAACAAATGTAGGATATATAATCAGAGAAGAACAAGTTGTAAAAGGAAATAACTATAAAAACGGAATGGAACAAATTAAAAGTGAAGGAGAAAAAACAGCAAAAGGAGAATCAATATACCGTTATTATAGTAAAAATGAGGATAATTTAACAAAACAAATTGCCGATTTAGACACCAAAATACAAGAAGCACTAGACGGACAAAGTAGTATTAATAATTCTGGAATAAAAGTATCTGATATAAAATTAATTGAAACTCAATTAGATGGACTAATTGAAGTATTAAATAAAACTACAGATATATCAAAAATGTCTGAATATAAAAAAGAGATAAACACATTAATAACAAAAAAAGCAAAAAGTGTAGGAGAACAAAGCAAAGCAGGAACTTATTTAAAGGAACTTTACAACCAGAGGACAAAATTAGAACAACAACTAAATTCAGGAGCAGAATATATAACAGCACCAGTAAGTGGAATTGTTTCTTACAAAGTAGATGGATTGGAAGAAAAATTAACACCGAATAATTTTTCTACATTAAGTAAAAACTTCTTAGAAGGACTTAATATAAAAACAGGTCAACTAATAGCAACAAATGATGAATGTGGAAAAATTATAAATAACTTTTCTTGTTACATAGCAACAGTTTCTAATTCGGAAGAAGCTAAAAAATGTACTATAGGGAATGAAGTAAAAGTAAGACTATCTAATAACAAAGTTATTCCTGCCAAAATTGCATATATATCACAAGAAAATGATGATGAAACATTATTAGTTTTAGAAATAAATGAACAAATAGAGGAATTAACAAATTATAGAAAAATATCTTTTGATCTAATTTGGTGGAGCTATTCAGGGTTGAAAATCCCAAATGATGCAATAGTAGAAGAAGAGGGACTTAAATATGTAGTTAGAAATAGAGCAGGGTATTATAGTAAAATACTAATTAATGTTGAGAAAACAAACAAAAAATATTCAATTGTATCTAATTATGATACAAATGAATTAACTGAATTAGGATTTTCAAAAACAGAAATAACTAATATGAAAAAATTGTCAATATATGACGAAATAATGATTAAACCAGACTTAAGTAAAGTAGAATAAAACAATAATATAGAATATTATTACAAAAATATTACAATAATATTAAATTATTATTACTTTTATATAAAAGTATTGACAATGGTAAAAAAAAAGTAGATACTTATAGCATAAATTGTAAAAAGAGATTTTAGGAGGTTTTTTTATGTCAGGAGCATTAATGAACAAGGTGTGGGATTTATTTGGAATGGATTCTGCAGAACAAGAAGATTATGAAGATGAAAACGTATATGATTACGAAGATGAAGAGGAAGAAGTAGAAGATAAAAAATTATTTGGAAGAAAAAATAACAACAAAGTGGTAGCTATGCCACAAACACAAGGACAAGCTATAAAAATGGTTATATCACAACCTACAACATTTGAACAATCAGATGAAATTTGCAGTTTCTTAAAAGAAAAAAAATCAGTAATTGTAAATTTAGAATATGTAAATAAAGATGTTGCTAGAAGAATTGTTGATTTTATTAGTGGTGGAGTTTATGCATTAGATGGATACATTCAAAAAGTATCTAACTCTATATTTTTAGTTGCACCATCAAACTATGAAATAACAAATGAAATGGCAAGAGAAGAAATAAAAAATAAACTATCTGTTTCTTGGCTAAAAAATAATAATATAAATTAATCTTTAAAAGAGAACGGAGGCTATCTAATATGATTACACCATTAGATATAGAAAATAAAAAATTTAGCAAACAAATGATGAATGGATATAATGTAGATGAAGTTGATGAGTTCTTAGATCAAATTATGCAAGATTATGAAACAAATTATAAAGAATTAGCTTCTATGAAAACAAAAGTTGATGAATTGAACAATGCTTTAGAACATTATAAGAATATAGAAAACACTTTACAAAACACTTTGGTAATGGCACAATCAACAGCAGAAGAAGTTAAAAGTGTTGCAAAGCAACAAGCTGATCAAATTATATCAGAAGCTCAAAAAGAGGCTGAGAATATACTAAGAACTTCAAAAGAAGGTGTTGCAAAAGATCTAGAAGATATTGATCAAAAAATAAAAATGAAAGAGCAACAATTCAATGATGTAAAAAAACAATTTGATGTTTATAAAGCAAAGATGGAATCTTTGTTGATTTCACAATCAGAGATTATAAAAGAAATAAATAAAGAAGAAGACTAAAATGGGGTTTGGGAAAGAAAAATTTCCGCCCCATTTTTGTTATTTTTCTAAAAAGTACTTGTAAAAACAGTGTTACAATGTTACAGAAATATTAAAACTATATTACAATTTAGTTAAAATACTTGACAATACGGAAAAAAAGAATAAAATATTAGTATAAAATAAGAAAGGCTGAATTTGGCAGAATGAGAATAATAAGTGGGAAAGCAAAAGGAACTAAACTATATACATTAGAAGGTACTAATACAAGACCGACATTAGATAGAGTAAAAGAGTCAATATTTAATATAATACAAAATGATATTGAAGATGCAGAAATATTAGATTTGTTTGCAGGAAGTGGAGCGATTGGATTAGAATTCTTAAGCAGAGGGGCAAGAAATGCAGTATTATGTGATAAGTCAAAAGATGCCACTGAAATAATAAAGAGGAATGTACAAAAAACGCATATGGAAGAAAAAACACAAATATTAAATTTGGATTTTGAAACATGTTTAGATAAAGTTAAAAATCGACAATTTGATATAATATATATAGATCCACCATATGTAACAAAATATATACTAAAATCAATAGAAAAAATTATTGCACAAGGAAATCTAAAAAAAGAAGGAATTATGATTTTAGAAACAGATGATGAACAAAGAATATTGAGAGAAATTGAAAGCGAAGAAGTTAGAATTGTTGACAAAAGAAAATACGGAAGAGCAACAATAATATTTCTTAAATTAGGAATACCTAGAAAGGGGTAAGAGATGGAAATCTTTACATTATTAGAAACATTAGAAGACATGTTAGAAAATAGCAAAAAAGTACCATTTACTACTAGAGGAATGGTTGATAAAGAAGAAATGCTTGAAATAATCAAGGAAATAAGAATAAAATTACCAGATGAATTAAAACAAGCTAAATGGGTGAAAGAAGAAAGACAAAGAATATTAGTTGAAGCTCAAAAAGAAGCTGATGGAATTGTTAAAGAAGCAGAAAATAGAATTATTTCAATGATAGACGAACATGAGATAACAAGAAAGGCATATGAACAAAAAGCAGAGATTATTGAAACTGCAAATCAAATGTCAAGAGAAATATCACAAGGAACAAAAGAATATGCAAATAATTTATTAGATTCAACTGAAAAAGTGTTAACAGATACATTAGCAAAATTAGAAAAAAATCTTGCAGAAATGTGCCGGTTTGTGAAAAATATACTATATTTGCACTCCGAAACGCTACGGGGTGTAGCTCAGCCCGGTTAGAGTACG
>ENA-OPSV01002372-OPSV01002372.1-human-gut-metagenome-genome-assembly--contig:-NODE-2372-length-11158-cov-1.993966_pt1 | contig 11158 bp, 9 predicted proteins | sample MGYA00241460_ERZ501912 | MGnify/ENA primary metagenome ERZ501912 (study PRJEB25962, sample SAMEA2042402) | human gut metagenome | biome: human gut; feature: human-associated habitat; material: faeces...
CGATAAGCATATCGAGGTTATCGTTCGCCAGATGTTGAAGAAAGTCCGCATCGAAGAGAAGGGTGATACAGAATTCCTTCCGGGAACAATGGTTGACGTTCTTGAATTCAATGAAGTAAACGAGCGTCTTGAAGAAGAAGGAAAAGAGCCGGCTATAGGCGAGCAGATCATGCTTGGTATTACGAAAGCTTCACTTGCTACAGATTCCTTCCTTTCAGCCGCATCTTTCCAGGAAACAACGAAAGTTCTTACCGAAGCGGCAATCAAAGGAAAAGTCGATCATCTTGTCGGTCTGAAAGAAAACGTAATTATCGGTAAACATATTCCGGCGGGTACGGGTATGAAAAAATATCGTGACGTAGCGTTAAATACAGATGCCAGAGCAGAAGCGATGCTGGCAGAGGAACTTGAAACTGAAGAGAGCGCAGAAGGAGAGAATGCAGAAGCGGAAAACGCTGAGGCAGTAAGCGCAGATGCAGTAAATGAAAGTTTGGAAAACGAAGAGACAGCGTTGACGGATGAAGTGATGGATACAGAAGAAGCAGATGATGAAGAGGCTTTTGTCACAGAAGAATAAAAGATCATTGTTCTGCTAAGCAAGAAAGTGCAAGAATAATAAACAAGAAAGACAAAGAATAAGATAAAATAAAAACTCCGTATACAGATTCGGGATAAAACCCGGTGACGTATACGGAGTTTTTTGTTCAGCTCTGTAAAAAACATGCATAAGATAAGAAAATCATTGATTTTATTTAATCATAAAGAGAAGCTCCGAATCGAATTTTTCGATAAATCTTCAGAAAAATTATGACAGGAAGGCTGATCAGAATGTAGAGTGTAGAAAAAACTCCGACAGAGCCTCCGATTAGCATAAGTAAAATTAAACCGATATTCATTGTAGGTCACTCCTTAAAATAAATTTTGCGGTTTTACACAAAAAAATAATTTTCTGTGCAAAACAAATGAAATAAAAACAAATCAGTCTCTATTTTAAAGGAGCAAAGTGTAAAATGGAATAAAGCGGCAAAAACCTTAGCGGGTTTTTAACATTTACTCATCTTCATCTTCAGCCATACGATAGCCGACTCCGACTTCGGTAAAAATGTATTGAGGCTGTGCGGGATCTTCTTCGATTTTTCGGCGGATATTGGCCATGTTGACACGAAGAATCTTATTGTCATTATCAGCGTAAGGTCCCCATACATTTGAAAGAATCGATGCATATGTAATGACTTTTCCGGAATTTTGCGCCAGATATGCTACAATCTTATATTCGATCGGAGTCAGATGGACAGCATTGCCGCGAATCGTGAGCAGCCGTTTGGAAAAGTCAAGTATTAAATCCTTATGTCGGTAAGGACGGATATAGAAGGTGCTGTCAGTGAGCAGACGATTGCTGTGTCTGAGGGAAGCGCGGATCCGTGCAAGAAGCTCGGAAGTTCCGAATGGTTTTGTAATATAATCATCAGCGCCCAGATCAAGAGCCGCAACCTTTTCCCGTTCGGCAGTGCGGGCGGAAATAACGATGATCGGAGTACTTGCCCATGTACGGACGTCCCGGATAATAGAACAGCCGTCCATGTCCGGAAGTCCCAGATCAAGAAGGATAAGATCCGGGCATCGGGAACGGATCATTTCCAGTCCTTGCTTACCGGTATCGGCATAAAGAACCTGATAGTCATGACGTTTTAAAACCTTTCCCATGAAAGTTTGTATATTTTTTTCATCTTCAATGATTAAGACTGAAAATTTAGGCATTTGCTTCAACCTCCTTTTCTTTTGGAAGTGTAAAAATAAATTCGGCGCCGTGTTTGTGATTGACAGCGGTTAATTTCCCTCCATGAGCTTCTATGATCGTCTTACAGATTGACAGACCGATTCCGATTCCTTTATGGTGGTCTGAATTTTTTCCGGAACTGCGCTGACCTTCAAATATATAAGGAAGCTGTTCGGGATCGATTCCCTTTCCGTAGTCACGGACAGAAAAAGAAACACACTCTTTTGTCTGTGTAATGATCAGATCGATCTCTTCCGTACTTTCAGAATGAACGGAAGCATTTTCCAGAAGATTAATGAGAACCTGTTCGATTAATGTGGCGTCCATGGGAATCATAAGAAAATCATTCGGCATATGGACTTTGATACGGACGTCCGAAAGCCGTTTTCTGAGCCGTTGTATAGCCTCTGAAACGACTTCTTCGACGACTTCCGGAGACTTCTTCACTTTGTCTTGAGAGTTGTTGTCTATGCGCGTGATCGTAAGAAGATTCTCGACCATATTCAGCAGCCATTCAGAATCCTCTTTAATATTTGATACAAGTTCGGTTCGTTCATATTCGGTCATATCTGATCCGTTTTCCAAATAAGAAGAGGAAGAGCCGATAATACTTGTGAGTGGTGTTCGCAGATCATGTGATACGGCACGTAAAAGATTTGCACGCAGTTTTTCTTTATCAGCTTCTGCCAGCGCTTTTTCTCGTTCCGCAGCGGCTTTTTGATGTTGTTTTAAAGAAGTTGTTGTTGCGCTTGTGATTAGTGTGATCGCGAGCATCCCGATAAACGTGACAGGATATCCGTCCAATGAAAAATTAAATTTAAAAAATGGATAAGAAAAAAGGAAATTAACGGCGATGACGCAGAATAAAGAGGCGACAATGCCGTATACATATCCGGACGTCTTAAGAGCGGTCAAAATGAGCGCAAGCGTATAGATCACAGTGATGTTTGCTGAATTTTTATTTCCTAAGTGAAAGAAACAAAAAGAAACAGCAGTCGCAGTGAAGAGCATGAAAGCTGTAAATAGTGTGTCAGAAATCGTTTTTTTTCGTTCTGTTTTGTTGTTTTGTCTGTTCATAGTAATTTATTCGCTTAAAGTATGAAAAAAGCATGGAGAGCGGTCTTAGACCGGCTCTCCGTTTTTGTATTTCTGAAGAACATGCTGGATTCTTTCGTTCGGACTTAAAATAGAACTAAGAGATCCGTCATGATTCAATGTATCGATGATAAGAGCAATATATTTGCTCATATCACAGTTGATGTAATATGGTTTAGACAAAAGCTCCGGTGTCTGGTAGATCAGGTTTGTCGTAAGGATACCGTGAATAATACCGTCTTCATATGCTTTGTCGAATTTCTCCATACCGTTTGTAAACAGACCGAATGTAGCCGCAGCGAAAATCCGGTTTGCTTTACGCTGTTTCAGTTCCGTAGCGACATCTATGATGCTGTCTCCTGAAGAAATCATATCGTCGATGATGATGACATCTTTTCCCTCTACGGAAGAGCCAAGGAATTCATGAGCAACGATCGGATTACGTCCGTCTACAATCTTTGTGTAATCGCGGCGTTTATAGAACATACCCATGTCAAGGCCAAGTACGTTGGCAAGATATACGGCACGGTTTGTTCCGCCCTCGTCAGGACTGATCGCCATCATATGATCTGCGTCGATCTGTAAGTCTTTGACATTGCGCAGAAGCCCTTTTATAAACTGATATGTCGGAGAAACTGTTTCAAATCCGCTCAGCGGGATCGCATTTTGTACACGTGGGTCATGAGCGTCAAAAGTAATGATGTTTTCAACTCCCATGCGTACAAGTTCCTGCAAAGCAAGAGCGCAGTCGAGTGATTCACGGGAACTTCTTTTGTGCTGACGGCTCTCATATAAAAACGGCATGATAACATTGATACGTCGTCCTTTTCCGCCAATGGCAGCGATAATTCTCTTTAAGTTCTGGAAATGATCGTCAGGAGACATGTGATTTGTCTTTCCCGCAAGAGAGTAAGTAATGCTGTAATTACATACATCTACCATAAGATACAGATCTTTTCCGCGAACGGACTCTCCGAGAACTCCTTTTGCTTCTCCTGAGCCAAAGCGCGGAACGCGGGCATCAAGAAGATAAGAATCTTTTTCATATCCCGAAAATGCAATATCGTCGCGAAAAGCATTTCCGCTTTCGTGTCTCCATTTTACAAGATAGTCATCTACTTTCTTTCCCAGTTCTTCACATCCCGTGAGGGAAATAAGACCAAGACTTCCTACCGGAATATTTTCCAAAATTCGTTCTGTTCGGCGTAACATTAATGTACCTCCCTATTTTTTAATTTTTTCTTGATTCGTATATCATCACCGATTATCTTTAACAATGCATAGCTGCTTGTGATTCTCGAGAAAGAGCGCTCGGTATAAAGATTGGCAAGCGATTCAAGAGAAAGATTTGTTGAGATGATCGTTGATTTCTTGTGAATGAGACGTTCGTTGATACATGTAAAAAACTGTGCGGCAATGAACGCATTTGTGTACTCGCTTCCAAGATCATCAATGATCAGAAGATCACAGTTGAATATATAGTCATTCATATTTTTTGAATCGACGTCATTGCGGTCAAATTTTGTCTGCGTAAGTACACTGAAAAGCTGCGGCGCCGAGAAATAGAGAACCGAAAATTCACGTTCCATGATTTCGCGGGCGATACAGGTGGAAAGGAAAGTCTTTCCGACTCCGACGCTCCCATAGAAAAAGAGATTGTTGAATTCCTTTCCGAAGTTATTTATAAAGCGATGGCATATATTTAATGTCTCTTCCATCATAGCGCGGGCGTTTTTTCCCGTTGTTTTATCATACTGGGAAGCCGGATAAAAATCAAGGTCAAAATAGTCGAAAGATGCTTCTGTCGGAAATTCTTTGATATTGGACTGTTCATATAAAAGCTCAATAACGGAGCGTTTGAAACAGTGACATTTTTCGTTTCCGATATATCCGGTGTCCATGCAGTCGGGACAATCGTAGATCGGTTCCAGATAATCTTTGGGAAATCCGGCAGAAGTAAGAAGGTTCTTTTTGTTCTGCCGCAGGATTGCAAGCTCTTCTTTGAGAGAAGACAATGCTTTCGGATCGCCGTTTAGCATTTTTTTGCCATACTGCACTGAAAGGATGGAAATCGATTCATCCAGTGATTTGAATTCCGGAAGTTTTTTGTAAACTTCTTCATAACGCTTCATTTGAAGATCGTGATTTTTCAATCTGGTTTGTTCGTACTCCCGCATCAGTGCATAATATTGTGAATTTTTAAGTGCCATGGAGATACTCCTTCTACTTGCCGTCTGGCTCAATGATAATCGTTTTGTTAATTGCTTTTCAGCAGTTGTTCTTCAAGTGATTCCATATCGTAACTGCGGCGCTCAAAATTGTTCAGATTCTTTGTTACAGGTTTTTGCCGCGCGGCAGTTCTTACGGCAGAGTTCTGTTTCTGATGAGCTTCGTCAAGCGCCGAGATCTCTTTTAAGTGACGGATATTGTGTTCATGCCACTTTGTCAGAATAGAATCGGCATATTCAAAGCTCGGCTGGTGTGTAGAGGTAATCGTGCGTCTGCACGCCTCTGCGATAATGTCAGAGGAAAATGCATACTGCTCAGACCATTTTTTGATAAATTCAAGTTCTGAGGCAGCAGGTCCTCTGCCTTTGATACCGAACGCATTCAGTACAGTGTAGCAGCTTCTGGAATAGAGCATAGACTGCTCTTTTGCCTGAGAGACTGTCTCGATTCCTTCTTCGACCCATGAAAAAGCGACCTTTTTGATATAGTGGATGCTTTTATGTCCGTTTTCTACACAAGATTCGATCAAATACTCAATCAGATCTGCCGACATATGCAGTGTATCATAAAAATAAGTAATTGTCTCCATTTCAGTATGTGTTAATGTTTTTCCCAAATATTGTTCTGCAATAAAGAGGAGAGATTTTATTTCTTTTTGTGCCCGAAATTCGTCAATAGCGACGGCTTTTTGAATGGATGCATTTGAAGCGGATGCTGTCTGGCGTGAAGCTGTGTGCAGCCCTTCTTTATTATGTATAGAGTGAACCGGATCTGTCAGACCTGCAGATAAAGAAATATCTGACTGAGGCTGAGAAGGAAGATTCCGGTCGGACACATTTTGTATCGTGGAGCGGACAGTCTGCGGCGCAATGCCTCCGGCAGGAGAATCGGTATTCCGGGACGCGGGAGGAGTCCATGCACATGCAAAACTTTGCAGTTCGAGAGATGTGATTTTTCCGTCCGCCGCATATTCTGATCGGAGCAGTCCTTCGGATTCCCAATATCTAAGCGCCCGCAAGATGTCTTTTTCCGTATTGTTGAGACAATCTGCAATCATAGAAAGTGTCAGCGCAGGATTGTCGTCTTCGGCATGCCGCAGAAGAAAAAGATATACTTTTATAAATTCGCCGTTGGCATTGACCATGTAATTGTCGATAAAATCGTTTGGCAGCAGCGTCGCGTTTGTCTGAAATTTATTTTTTAATGTCAGTGTTTTCATACTTACTCCATCCTGTTTCATTATTCTTAAGTGTTTTGTGAAGGTCAAAGCGGCGCTGCCGCGTTTTTCCCGGTTCAGCCCGCGCCAATCGCAAACGCGTCCTGCGGACTCAAAGCGGCGCTGCCGCGGTTTGCTCATGAAAAGGCGCTCACTCCATCTCGGTACTTGTTCGCAAAGTCATACGAGTATGACTTATGCTTACAAGCACGGAGATGGGCTGAACTGGGGTTAACAAAAAGCGGACATGGAATCCGCTTTTGTCAGGTGTTTCTTATATAGTATCATTTTACTGCCGGGTAAAAAAGGGCTTTTTTGTTGGTAACTTGCTCTTTTTTGTAGATAACTATGTGGAGAACTTAAAAATAGCTTCTACGATGTTTGTTTTAGCAGATTTTCACCGATTGTAACAACGTCTCCGGCTCCCATTGTGATGAGCAGATCACCGGGACGGCAGTTTTCTTTCAGGAATGCTTCAATCTGTGCAAAGCTTGGGAAGTAGTGCGTATCTGTTCCGAGTTTTTCGGTTTCTTTCGCCAGATCTGCCGAGGAGATGCCGAGAGTATCTGTTTCTCTTGCAGCAAAGATATCGGCAAGTACGAGGTGGTCTGCATGAGAGAGCGCCTCTGCGAATTCATGGAAGAACGCTTTTGTCCTTGTATAAGTATGAGGTTGGAATACACACCACACACTGTTGTGCAAAGAGTGCTGCGCTGCTTTTAATGTGGCAAGAATCTCTGTCGGATGGTGTGCATAATCATCAATAACAGTTACTCCGTTAAATTCCCCTTTATATTCAAAACGGCGGTCTGTTCCTGTAAAAGACAACAATCCTCTCTTAGTGATATCTATAGAAAGACCAAGAATATCAGCAACGGCAATGGCGGACAGAGCGTTTGAAACATTATGGTCGCCTGTTACCGACAACTGGATATGATCCGCATATTCACCGCGGCGGAACAAGTCAAATGCGACATGTCCGTTTTCGTCATAAGTAATATTTTTCGCGCTGTAATCAAAACATCCGTTTGTTCCGTATGTCACGACATTGCAGGAAAGACCTTCGTATATCTCGGCATAATCTTTGATCTCGGCATTGATAATAAGAGTTCCGTCTTCAGGAAGCAGTTCCGCAAACTGATGAAATGAATGACGAATATCTTCCAGATCTTTGAAGAAATCGAGGTGATCCTCTTCGATATTAAGGATTACGCTGATTTTTGGGAAGAAATGAAGAAAACTGTTCGTATATTCACATGCTTCCGTAATAAACGTACCTGAATTTCCGACACGGATATTTCCTCCGATCGCCTTCAAAATACCTCCGACTGAAATCGTCGGGTCGAGATCTCCTTCCAGTAAAATATGAGAGATCATGGACGTTGTCGTTGTTTTCCCGTGAGTTCCGGAAACTGCGATCGGCGTATCGTAGTTTTTCATAAGCTGTCCGAGCAGTTCTGCGCGGGTCAGCATCGGAATTTTCAGCGCAACTGCTTCGATCAGTTCAGGATTATTTCGATTGATTGCCGCAGTGTAAACGACACAACCGATATCCCGTGTGATATTTTCCGCTTTCTGACCATAGATAATATGAGCGCCTTCAGAAACCAGTTTCTTCGTTAAAGGAGATTCCTTTGTGTCGGAGCCGGATACAGTGAATCCTTCTTTTAAAAGGATTTCCGCAAGTCCGCTCATGCTGATACCGCCGATTCCTATAAAATGGATATGGATCGGTTCGTTAAAATCAATTTTATACATAATGCTTCCTCTTTTCTTTCACCTAAATGGGTTGAAAGTAACAGTTTCGTCTGCGCCATTCGTAAAATCGCGCTGTATAGCTGAACTGTTACAATTAAAATGCACCGTTATTTCTATGTGTAACAATCGTTTTTTAAAAATTAGTCATAAAATATCATAACCTACTATATTATACTATATATGCAAAAAATTGAAAGAAGTTCTTTTTGTGCGAAATAAACAAAAAGTTAAAAATGTTAAAGAAAAAATTGTAAAAAATGATTGGATAAACATGAAAATATGATATAATAAATATATCTAACTAGAAATGAGGTGACGTAATGTTTAAAAAAGAGATGATTGCAATGCTTTTAGCAGGCGGGCAGGGCAGTCGATTGGGGGTTCTTACAGCAAAAGTTGCAAAACCTGCCGTAGCATTTGGCGGAAAATACCGTATTATCGACTTTCCGCTGAGTAACTGTATTAATTCAGGAATTGATACAGTAGGAGTGCTGACTCAGTACCAGCCGCTGAGGCTGAATACTCATATCGGAATAGGAATTCCGTGGGATTTAGACAGAAATGTCGGAGGTGTATCGATACTTCCTCCTTATGAGAAGAGTTCTAACAGTGAATGGTACACCGGTACGGCAAACGCGATTTATCAGAATCTTGATTATATGGAGACGTATAATCCGGATTATGTTCTTATTCTTTCAGGCGACCATATTTACAAAATGGATTACGAAGTGATGCTTGATTTTCACAAAGCGAATCATGCGGATGTGACGATCGCGGCAATGCCTGTTCCGATTGAAGAGGCGAGCTGGTTCGGCATCGTTGTTACTGATCATGAGAGCAGGATTAAAGAGTTTGAAGAAAAACCGGAAAAACCAAGCAGTAATCTGGCGTCGATGGGTATTTATATCTTTAGCTGGCCGGTGTTAAAAGAAGCTCTTATCAAGTTGAAAGATCAACCGAATTGTGATTTCGGAAAACATATTATTCCGTATTGTCACGACAAAGGGGACAGGCTTTTTGCATATGAATATAACGGTTATTGGAAAGACGTAGGAACATTGAGTTCGTACTGGGAAGCCAATATGGAACTGATTGATATTATCCCTGAATTTAATTTATATGAAGAATTCTGGAAGATCTATACGAACAGCGCGAATATCCCACCTCAGTATATTGCGCAGGACGGAGTGGTAGATCGGTGTATTATCAGCAACGGAACAGAGGTGTACGGGGAACTGCATAATTCGGTTTTAGGCGGAAGAGTGCGCGTCGGAAAGGGAAGTGTCGTTCGTGATTCGATTATTATGCAGGGAGTAACGATTGGAGAGAACTGTGTGATAGACAGGGCGATCATAGCAGAAGATACGGTAATCGGAGATAATGTTGTGATCGGAATCGGAAGCGATGTGCCGAACAAGATGAAACCGAACATTTACAGTGGAGGACTTGCTACGATCGGCGAGAACTCTGTGATTCCGTCAAACGTGCAGATCGGAAAAAATACTGCGATCAGCGGAGTGACAGCGGCGGAAGATTATGAGGACGGCGTACTTGCAAGCGGCGAAACCTTGATAAAGGCAGGTGAGAGAGTATGAGAGCAGTAGGACTTATTTTGGCAGGAGGAAACAGCAGGAAGATGCGCGAGCTGACTGCAAAAAGAGCGGTGGCTGCGATGCCGGTAGCGGGAAGCTATCGTGCGATTGATTTTGTACTCAGCAATATGACAAATTCTCATATTCAGAAAGTTGCCGTGCTGACACAGTACAATGCCAGATCGCTGAACGAGCATCTGAACTCATCAAAATGGTGGGATTTCGGAAGGAAACAGGGAGGATTGTTCGTGTTCACGCCTACGATTACGGCTGACAACGGATATTGGTACAGAGGAACGGCAGATGCCATTTACCAGAATCTGGATTTCCTGAAAAAATGTCATGAACCATATGTGATCATTACTTCTGGTGATGCGGTTTATAAGCTGGATTATAATAAAGTGCTTGAGTATCATATTGCGAAGAAAGCAGACATAACGGTTGTGTGCAAGGATCTTGAACCGGGAGAAGATGCCACGAGATTTGGAACGGTTCGCATGAATGAAGAATCAAGGATCGAAGAGTTTGAAGAAAAGCCGATGGTGGCTCATTCGCATACGATTTCAACAGGAATTTATGTTCTCCGCAGAAGACAACTGATCGATCTGATCGAGCATTGTGCGGAAGATGAAAGACATGATTTTGTAAACGATATTCTGATCCGTTACAAAAATCTCAAGAGAATCTATGGATACAAGACAGATGCTTACTGGAGCAATATTTCTACCGTGGAAGCATATTATCGTACCAACATGGCTTTCCTGCGTCCGGATATCCGCAACTATTTCTTCAGACAGGAGCCGTCGATCAAGACCAAGATCGATGACCTTCCACCGGCTAAATACAATCAGGGGGCAATTGTTAAGAACAGTCTTGTTTCAAGTGGTTCGATCATCAATGGAATCGTCGAGAATTCTGTTTTGTTTAAGGATGTCTATGTAGGCGACAACTGTGTGATCAGGAATTCTGTGATTCTGAATAATGTTTATATTGGGGACAATACACGTATCGAGAACTGTATTGTTGAGAGCAGGGATACCATTCGTGCGAATTCCTGCTACTGCGGCGAAGATGGGATTAAAATCGTCGTTGAGAAAAATGAGAGATACGCATTATAATGCGAACTCATAAATGCGTATGAAAATGAAAGGGGCAGACACGATGAATATTACAGACGTACGTGTAAGAAAAGTAGCAAAAGAAGGAAAGATGAAAGCAGTTGTTTCTATCACGATTGATGAGGAATTTGTAGTTCATGATATCAAAGTGATCGAAGGCGAAAAAGGACTGTTTATCGCTATGCCGAGCCGCAAGGCTACAGACGGAGAGTACAGAGACATTGCACATCCGATCAATTCCGGTACGAGAGACATGATCCAGAAACTGATCCTCGGTAAATACCAGGAGATGCTGGATGTAGAGCCTGCTGAAGCAGTGGAAGCAGTAGAGTAAACCGAAACAGAATGTATGGGTTGGGATTAAATAAAGAAA
>ENA-OPSV01002373-OPSV01002373.1-human-gut-metagenome-genome-assembly--contig:-NODE-2373-length-11149-cov-2.789526_pt1 | contig 11149 bp, 10 predicted proteins | sample MGYA00241460_ERZ501912 | MGnify/ENA primary metagenome ERZ501912 (study PRJEB25962, sample SAMEA2042402) | human gut metagenome | biome: human gut; feature: human-associated habitat; material: faeces...
TTGACAAGCTTAAGAGTTGCTACAACAACATCCGGTGCATTGTCATCATATCGAAGAGTTACATCGTGAGCTGTTTCATCAAGGATATATCCGTCAGCTGCTTTTGTCTCAACTACTGTATAATGGATATCTTCCTTGAATGATCCATCCTCGTTGTAAGTACAGATAGGAAGCTCCTTGCTCTCTGCATGACCATTCTTGTCAGTAGTGAGTGTATCAAGCACCTTTCCGTCCTTATCCCTTACTTCAAATACAACACCCTCGATCGGCTTTCCGGTTACTTTGTCAGTTTTCTCAATGACAATCTTACCGACTGCCTGTTCATCTTTCATGGATACCTTCTGGATTTCTGCTGTCTCCTTTACTTCAAAGGTTACATCACTTGCCACCTTATATCCATATGGTGCAGATTCCTCTCTGAGTGTGTACTTTCCGACAGGAAGTCTCTCAATCATATGAGTCTTTCCTGCCTCTGATGTCCAGCTCTCAACAAGCTTTCCATCAGCATCAATAACCGAAAGCTTTGCTCCAGGCAATTCTTTCTTGCCTGTGATATCAGTCTTTGAAATTTCTACCTTGATCGGTGCATTTTCAAATGCTGCCTCAAACTCGATAACCTTTACCTTATCTCCCTGATATGAAGCATCCACATCAAAAATCTTATCAGACTTCACATAGCCCTTTGGTGCCTCAATCTCTTTGACATAATACTGTCCAAGTGGAAGGTCAGAAGTAAATGTTACTTTGCCATCCTTTCCAGTAACACCTCTCTCAATCTGTGTATCTGCTTTGACAATGACTTTTCCATCTTTATTTACGATATCCTCTTTCGCAAATAAGCCGAATACTGCACCTTCAAGAGCATTCTTCGTCTCTGAATCAGTCTTTGTGACAGTAATCTGCACCTTCTGTCTCTCATTGGTTACATCCATTCCCGCAAATACAACCTTTGTATTCTGGTCGATATAAGAAAGGTCTGCATCAATCGGTGTATCATCCAGCACAAATCCATCTAATGTCTTTGTCTCTACAAGATAATACTTTCCAAGTGGAAGGTCATCAATTCTTGCAATGCCCTTATCGTTCGTAACAATGGTTGCTACCTTGTCACCAGCTTTGTGGTATACAGTTCCAAGTCCGTCTGCACTCACAATATCCTCTTTTGCATATACATCAAAAGTTACTCCTGCAAGGCTGTCCTTGAAGAAATTGAAGATAAAGTCATACCAGTAACCCTTCATAAGAGTAGTGTCTGTTACAAATTCGCCATCCTTATTGATGACAATGGAACCTGTAGGAACTTCATCCTTCATCTCTACATGCTGCACTTTGCCTGTATCCTCTACTGTAAACTGGATATCAGTTGCCTTGAGGTATCCGTAAGGAGCAAATTCCTCACGAAGAGTGAAAGTCTCTCCAACTACAAGTCTCTTGATCACATGTGCTTCCTTAGCATCAGATGTCCATGTGTCTACCACATTTCCATCCTTATCAAGTACAGTAAGTGTTGCACCTGTAAGCTCTGCACCGCTTGTGATATCTGTCTTTGTAAACTCAAAGGTTGTAGGAGTGTTTTTATACTCGCTGTTATATACAGCAGTCTTAACATCCTGTCCCTGATATTTTGTATCAAAGTTTACTGCTTCCTCATTTGTCACATATCCGGCAGGCTTTACAAGCTCCCTTGCAACATATTTTGCAAATGGATAATCCTTAACAAAAGCAATCTTTCCATTCTCATCAGATGTTGCCTTCTCAAGAAGTGTACCTTTCTCGATAATAACCCTGCCATCAGCATTCTTGATATCCTCATCTGCATAAAGACCAAATACTGCACCTGCAATCGGTGTGTTATCTTCTGCATCAAGCTTAGTCACTGACATATCAAGCTTCTGTCTGTCATCAGAGAAAGTAAGACTTTCCTTGATAACAGGTGTCTTATCATCCACATATGTGAATGTCACTTTCTGCTCATTCGGATTTAATACATATCCGTATGGAGCAGATGCTTCCACAACTCTGTACTGTCCAAGAGGAAGATTCTTAGCTGTTGCCTTTCCATCCTTGCCAGTTGTAAGAGTTGTCACAAGGTCTCCCTTGCTGTAATACTTAATGCGGTTTCCGTCTGCATCCTTCTGGTTGTCTGCTGTGTAAATATCCTCGGCAGCATAAACTTCGAATTTTGCTCCGGCAAGTGAGCCTTCCTTATAAACAAACTCTTTCTCATATGAGCTTGCAAGAAGTCCACCCTTAAATCCGTCAAGTACCTCTCCCTTCTTTTCTACAGTCAGCTCTCCGACTGCAGGGGCATCAGAATATTCCACTGTGATGATGGCATCATTGGTATCTCCATCAGTCTCAAATGCTGTGTCTGTATCAACCGAAATGTTGATATAGTTATCGTTTACCACATATCCGAATGGTGCTTTTATCTCTTCAATGCGGTAGTTTCCGATTTTAAGTGCTTCTGGTAAGATTAAATCGCCATCCTCATCCGTAAAGAATGAAGTATGCTTAACCTTTGACGGATAAGTCGTGTACTGGGTTACATATTCGTTCTTATCAAGATTGAAAATCTTAAACTCAGCATTTGGTACAAGTACTGTCTGCTTTGTGTCAGAATCCTTCTTGATTACACGAAGCTTTGCTGTAAACTCCCTGTCTAAGAAAACTCTCCATGTCTGAGGCTCTGTTGGATGGTTCTCCTTAATCTTTACCTCAAATGGCTTGATAGTTTTCATGTTGTGAGGAGTCTTTGATTCAACTACCACATAAGTTCCATAAGGAATTGCAATGGAAACTGCATGTCCCTTGTCATCGGATGTGATTGTTGTTGCACCGTTTTCTCCGATTATTACAGGTGTTGCCTTATCAAAGTCATAGCTTCCATCTTCCTTTACAGGTAAAGATGATTTTAAATAAGCTGTAAACTCTGCTCCTGCAAGAAGTCCTGCTTCGGTGTCATCGCCATTGTCCGATACCTTGATGAGCTGGAATGGCTGCTTGATGACCTGCTCTGCTGAGGTTGTGCTTCTTGATACCTCTGCTACAAGGTCTCCCTCATAGTCGCATACTACATCGTGCTCCTCTTCGTCTAAAAGATACCCCTCTGATGGAGTGATTTCTTTCACATAATAGTTTCCAAGGTAAAGGTTATTGACCTCTGCTTCGCCATTCTTATCTGTTGTAAGTGTTGCTACAAGGTCTCCTGCCTTGAATACGACTCCTGTTGCTCCGTCCGGATGCACGATATCGTTTCTCGCATAAAGACCATAAACTGCACCTTCAAGGCTTGCATCACCCTGTGGAACTGCTTTGCCCGATTCCTTATCTGCCTTGTAAATATGAATCTTTGCTGTGGTTCTGTCATTCTTAAATGTGTGGCTGAATGTTGCCTTTGCCTGTGTTTCAGGCAATACATTGAAGTTGAAACTATACACATCAGACTGGTTTCTGATATAAGCGTATGGTGCCTGTGTCTCTGAGATATAATATCCGTTTGAAATAGGCAGATCCACGCTGTAGCTTGCACTTCCGTCCTCACCTGTAGTTACTGTCTCAAGGGCTGTACCCTTTGTTACAATGACCTGTCCTGCATAGTTCTTGATGTCGTTTCCTGCGTAAAGTGTGTACTTACCGCCATCAAGAGGGTTCTCTGTGTCAGAGTCCTTCTTTACGACAGATACATCCGCTTTCTGTCTTGTATTCTCAATCGTAGTTGATTCATACTGTACTGTCACAGTCTGGTCCTTATACTCAACTGCTACTGTCTGAGGTGTGGTATTGATTGTATACCCGTCAATGCTCTTAATCTCAGTTACCACATAAGTTCCAAGATGAAGGTCAGATAATACCACCTGTCCGTCAGTTCCTGTTGTAAGGCTTTCTGCTACAACATCGCCAGCACTATACACCTTTGTACCATCTGCCTTATAGATATCTGCTCCAGCAGTTACCTTAAAAGTTGCTCCGGAAAGCTTCTTTTTCTCATAAGTGAAGTTGCTTCCATTCCATGAGCTAAGCACCTCACCCTCTTTATAGATTGTGATTGCTCCAAGCTGCTCCTTATCTGTAGCAGAAATTCCCGTTGTCTGTCCTGCTCTTACAGTGAGAGTATGAACCTTATCCGAAAGAACATAGCCCTTTGGTGCTGTAATCTCCTTAACATAATAAGTGTCTGCAACAAGAGCTGCCGACTTCGCATATCCATTTCCATCTGTTGTCATGGTCTGTACTCTGTTTGTGCATCCGCTGTCAGAATAGATTCCATAAACTGCACCGGAAAGCTTCACTCCGCTTGACTCATCTGTCTTTGTAAGCTCACCATATCCGATGTTCTCTGTCTTGACCTTGATATATGCTTTGATAGGATCTGCTGTCGGTCTTTCAGAAATAAACTCCTGATATCCGCTCTTTCCTGTAAGCCAGAATACACAGCTTGATGTTGTCTCAACCTTGCCAGCATTGGATGTGAATGTTCCTGTTGTAGCTGTGGTATTCACGCTCGTTGAAGAGATTGTAATACTGTTGCCATTCTTATCAACAGAATATCCGCTGATGCCAAAATCAAAGTCTGATAAGACACCATTGCTGTCAGATAATGTTGTTTCAAATCTCTGACTTCCCTCATTCCACTTCAGCTCATAAGTTGGTGCCTCACTGGTTCTGCGTGATGCAAAACTTGGAAGTGTTGCATTGTAGGAGCTGCTGATATTGTCCCTGAGTCTCTCATAATAGCTGTATGAAGAATCAGGACTTGGTGCTGTGTTACAGAGCTTTCTTGCTGCTGAATCACCGCTTCCAGTTCCAAAGATATCTGCTACAATAACCCATACCATTGCCTGAGTTGCGATATACTCATCGCACTGGCTGTTGCTTGGTGCCGCCTTTTGTGTACTGTTAAATCCATAATAAAGGCAGTAACTTAAAAGCTTTCTCTGCTGTGCTGACATTGATGTGCTCGCATCATCGTAGCTGTTCATAAGCTGACCGCCATCTGCTCTTAATCCGAAATTCATACAATATGCAGAATTTCCGTCAAGAATTGAATACAGAATCTTGCCATGATTATATCCGGGCTTCAGCTCACTTACTTCTCCGGAATTTTTGACTGACGCATTCCAGAACGCAATATTTGCCTGCGGACTGGCTGCAAATGCTGTTGTTCCATTCGTAAAAAGTGTTCCAACCAGTGTGAGCATAGCCATAAATCCTGCCATAAAACGCTTTAGTTTCTGTTTCATGTGCTCTTTCCTCCTTAATTTACGCATAAAAAAAGAAAGACATAAGTTTATGGCTTACATCTTTCTTCCTTCTGCTTCTATTCGTTTTTATTTATCTGTGACATCGAAACTCGTAATAGTCTGTGCCGCCTGTCGTGTAAACTCCATCATAACTGATGTAGAATACCGGATCTGTTTCCAAAAGTAACATACTTGCAATATATTCTGCGATTGCATCCTCAGATGATAACCGCTGTCCATCAATGGTACTTGCTTTGTTGAGGTCTGTCTCTACAAACACACTATAATAAGAGCCTTCCATACCATCGTAAGGATAATACTCATTGTACTCTTCCTGCGTGATACTGCCGTCATTCAAATGATTCTGTAAATTCTGCTGTGTGGTAATCATCCCTCCTGCCTGACACTTTGCTGTTGCAAGTGACACAACATTCTGTGGACTGTACGCCACGGATGCAGGCTGTGGATTGCTCACATTGTCTTTCGGACTGTCTGTAGTCTGACCACCATAACCTGCATTACTCTGATTTCCACCAGCTTCCTTATTACCACTTGCAGGAGCTTTCTGTTCCGGCTCGTCATTCTGATCTGACTTTTCTTTCTGCTTTGAAGCAGTTTCATTATCAGCAGACCGGTTATCTTCCTTATCAGTCTTCTCTTCTGAATCTTTAACCTCGGCAATATCTTTCTCTGTCTCTTCACTTCCAGCTTCGGTTGTGACCTCTGTGACAGCTTCCGTTGCCATTTCTGCTTCTTCAGTTGGCTTTACGCTTTCCGTCTGTTTCTCTGTCTGATTATCAGCCTTTTCCTTACCACCATTACAGGCAGCCATTGAAAAGACCAGTACTGCGGATAATAAGATAATACTTATCTTCTTCATAGTAATCACCCATCCCTTCTCCGCAAGAGGGACGGGCTTTGTGTTCCGTGCCATCCACCCTTGCGGTGAACTATTTATCTGTAATGCACGGGACACATAGGACTGTCCCGTATTCTGTGCATCTTAAACTCCTTTCATTATACCAGCTCTCTTATTTTAAAGAAATACTGCATAAGTCTTCTGTTTTTCTTATAATTTAAGAATAAACCCTTTACCTGCATACGCTCACCTCCTCTCAGAATGTGCCCATTCTTACGAATGAAAGAAATACCCTTGCCACCATAGCGAATAGAAGAAGAATTATTCTGGCAAGTCCTAAGACCAGCTTCAACGCTCCAAGAATTATCCTTAATATCCACTTGAGTATCTCTAAAATCACTGTTCCTACGGCTCCCATAACTCTTCTCATAATAATCAGTCTCCTTTCGACATCCATCCCATTGCAAGTCCTGCAACATCTGCATCGTCCATAACATCTTCTGTAGGTTCTTGTGCTTCACTATTGGCTGCCTGCATTATTACCGGCTGACCAACATTCATCCCGGATATCACTCCGCCTAACAGCCTTATGACCTCTTTCCTAGCCTCATTGGTTGCTGCTTCAATGACTTCTTCCTTAATGTCATCAATATCTTCTGACCGGATATATTCAGCCCTCTCTTTTTCCTTCTTCTTGATAACAAAGGTTTCTTTTCCATAATTATCAATATAAAACTGAATCGCATCTATGATGAACTGATTCTTAGATTTGAAAATCTTCGGATCAAGATTCTGAATCACATCATTGATTTTCACATGCTGAGGATTGCTCATGTTGAGGCGGACAGAAGTTTTTACTTCATATTCAAGTCTTCTTCCCATCATCTGCCTCCTTATGATAATCGCTTAGTGCTTTTAAGTCCCATCGTGGCAAGCTGCTCATATCCTCTTGCATTTGCCTTTACATCAAGGTTATAGGAAATGTTCTTGGCATCGTGACTACCAAAATTTTTCATCACAACTGCCCCGCCTCCGACAAATACAATCGGTGTAGTCTTTAAGTTATACCCAAACTCACGGATTGAGTTATATACCTTATCAACAAAATCCTCTATCTCTGCCTTGATAATGGCAAAGTATTCATCATCAATATCTGACCTGCCATATCGCATGATGTTCTGTATCTCTGACTCGTCTACCTCTCCGTTAAGTTGTCTTACACATTGTTCATTGATAGAACGCATACAGGTAATAAGACCTTTTGGTATCGTCACACACTTTGATTCATCCGGTGACTTGTTGATTACCGGCATAATGTCGATTGTCCAGCTACCGATATCTACTATCAGCGTTTTCTTTGCCATTGTAGGAATCTTATCCACTACTGCTGCATAACACTGAGGGAATACTGCCACATCATCAATTTCAATATGATATGACTCATTCTCATATTTGAAGTTTACACGCTTATTCTTTGTCAGGTACTTGATAAAGTCATTCTTCTCAGCTCCAAATCTTGTAAGTGGAAGTCCTACAGCAAGAAATACCTTTGCCTCTGCAAGACCTCTTCTTTTAAGTTCCTTAGCAACTGCTGCAAGAGTGAGAAGATAAAAGCTGTCATCTTCGACCTTTGTATCCTTTACTTCCTGCCTCACAGTTCCAACCTTATAGAACTTTCCTTCATACTCAAGTACATCGCCAAACAATGCTGGAGTTGTTGTAATCTCCTTAACACCTGTGACAAATACCTGAGAGATTGTTTTCATCATTGACCAGCCATGATCAATGCCGATTACTTCTAACTTGTTATTCATGTTCCTTTCACTCCTTTTCTGTATTGTCTGCATTATTGTTTTGCAAAATTTCATATAATTACCCACACCCTTTCAAGTGCTCAGTTTTGTCAGATGCAGGAATATCATCAGACCTGCCATAAAAATGCTTTCTCATTAATTCCTCATACAGTTCATCACTCTCTGCCTTAACTTTCATAAGACAGTAGAGAACCACTGTACTAATAATGATTACGAACCAAATTAACACTTTGCCCATTCGACCACTCCTCTCAAATAAAAAGAGGACCAAACCAGCTGATGGAGTATTCCATCTCAAGTGCTAATTTAGTCCTCACTAAATGTTTTTGATATAAAATTGTACCTAATCTAAGCACACAGATTCACTCTCAGACTGATTGCGGACATCTGTGATACTGACTTGGATTTTCGGTTTAATATTGCAGCGCTGCCCTATCTTTACCGCTAAAATGGTATAAAAATAAGGACTAAATTAGGCATAACCCCTTGATTTTACTGGGTTTCATCTAACTTGGTCCTATTATAACTCAAACACCGTTTTCCCATCTACTTACAGCCTGTGGTGTTACACCAATATGTAATGCCAATTCTTCCTGTGTCAAACCAATCTGCTTTCTAATTATTTTTATATTGTTTCCTATTAAATTCATATTTTATCACTACTGTCTGACAGCTTTCTCCTCTTAATTTTTCGGTACCGTGACTAAAATATAACACTGAAAATTTATAATATCAAACAATACGATATTTATGAAAAACAATTAAGCATTGATTTTAACATATGAAATGATTTGCTGTTATAAATTTTCCAAATAAAAATTTGCTTCTTCTCTTGATTTAAAAATCACAACTTCTTTATCTTTGTATTTTTCAAGAAGCTGATATATTTCAGGGAGACTTTCATCTGAAAATTCCTGAATCCATTGTTTGAATTCTCCCTCAAATGTTTCCTCAGTTTCCACCCAAGGCATATCTTCTCTTTTTGTACCTATTCTTGATTTTACGCTCTCTAAGCATACTTTTGTCGGCAAATCGAATAGTATTATCAGGTCACATTCTTTCATTCTGACTTCCAAAGTTCTTTGATAGTTTCCATCGATTATCCATTGACTTTTAACAAGTATTTCCTTTAATTTTTTGTCAAATTCTTCTGATGAAATTGTAGTTCTGTCCGGTTTATGTTTTATCATATCTAAGTAAAACAATGGCAAACCTGTTTTGTCTCGTAATTTTCTTGCAAAGGTGCTTTTCCCTGAACCGGGACTGCCAATTATCATTATTTTGGTGTGCATTTTGAATCTCCCTAAAATCTAATTTATTTTTTATATATTATTTTTCTCAGTGCCGGTCCACAATACTGATGCGGCACAAGTTTGAATCCCTGCTTTATGTAAAATTGTTCTTTACCTGCCTCTGCTAACAATTGTACGCTCACTCTACTTCCATCATACATATTTCTTTCAATATAATTTAAAATAGAGTTTATTATTGCCGTTCCTATTTTCTTGCCCTGATATTCAGGTCTTACCACAATATCTACAATGGTGAAATATATGCCATCGCCCACAACTCTTCCCATACCAATTGCATTTTCATTATCATAAATCACAATTGAGTAATAAGATTTTTTGAGTGCTTTCTGTGCCTGTACCTTGCTCCAGTTATTCCATCCAACTGATTCTCTAAGGTTGTAATATGTTTCATAATCCAATTGATTTTCTTTTATTGTATATTTCATAAATGCTCCAATTTTTCTATTTACCAGCTAAAATATCTGCAAATTTATTTTCAAGGAAAAATCTATAATCCGGTGCCAACAAACTATTAGCAAACTCATCTCGAATAGTTTTCTGTAACCATTCTTTTCTCTTTTTTATAAATTCATCATATCGGCAAATTGTTATTAAGCCTTCCTGTTCAGCCTTTATTATTTCATAATATGCATCTGAAACATATTCGCAATGTTCCACTTTTGTTGGTCGATCTGAAATATATGCATTAGGAATTTGAATATTTAACTCTTTGTATGTTGATATACTGTCGCATGAATATATATATCCTTTAACTCCACTATACGTTTCTTTCAATGCATTTGGATAATATTCTTCCAGGCACAACCTACCATCTTTATCAAATCCATACGGTCCCCATTTATGCCAGAAGCCCTCAAACTTAAAATGCTTTTCCTTACAAAATTTTTCAATAGCATTGCTTAAATACACCAATACATTCTCTCTTTTGTCTGAAAAGTAAATTAAAGGAATATTGTGATTTGATATATTTGGTTTTAAAATTTTTATATTTTTCGTCTGTGATGCATGAAAAAAAGTCATTGTTCCTCCGTTTTTATTATTTTCTCTTACCTACAAATTATATTCCCTAATGGCTTCCAACGTTCTCCTTGCTGCCAGTTCATTCTCATCTATTTTTTCAAAAGTTTCCTTATCCACCCACTTGTAATCTATTGTTTCACCCTCCTGCAAAACAACCGAGTTTTTGTCGAAATCAGACACACATAAATATATAATGTAAAGGGAATGATGACCGTCATGTACAACTCGTGTAATTTCCTTCATTTTATCAGCGTTCAAGCCTGTTTCTTCTTTCAATTCCCTAATTGCTGCTTCTAATCCGTTTTCGCCTTGCAAAGCAGAGCCTCCAGCTGTAACTTCCCATTCACCACCATGATGTTTGCGTAAATCACGTTGCATTAACAAATATGAACCGTCTGTATGTTTTACTATTACTTCGCTAACCAAATGATAAATACCATCCGGGATTGTTTCTCCTCTAACTAAAGTCGTATTTTCTATTTTATTAAATTTTTTATCATATGCATCCCATAATTCGGCCATAATAATCTCCTTACACAATACATCTTATCTCTGCACATGTTTCCATATATTTGATGTACTAACAAAATATAATCTATATATATTCAATTGGCAAAGCTATCAGGTTTTCTCTTAAATATGTTTTTTTATCTATCAGACAAAGAATAATTCCCATACCTCTTTTTTTATCAGGTATCTTGTCAAGGACCTGATTTGTGGCTCCCATAATAGCCTTTGGATTACCTGACATTTTTATTTCAACAGGATATAATACTCCATTCTCTTCGATAATTAAATCTATTTCATTTTCAGTATGTTTGTACTACAAAATACCATTGATGATACTACCCAGAATCACATTCATAAGATTATATCTGTAGATCAGTGAAAGCCAGATAC
>ENA-OPSV01002374-OPSV01002374.1-human-gut-metagenome-genome-assembly--contig:-NODE-2374-length-11147-cov-1.886675_pt1 | contig 11147 bp, 9 predicted proteins | sample MGYA00241460_ERZ501912 | MGnify/ENA primary metagenome ERZ501912 (study PRJEB25962, sample SAMEA2042402) | human gut metagenome | biome: human gut; feature: human-associated habitat; material: faeces...
CACGACGCTCGCAAGCGTGCCGAACACGATCACCGGCCCCGCGATGACGAACATCTTTGCCGCCATGCCGGTGATGATGCCCTCTGGTTGTGTCAAGATAGACATACAGTTTTTTCGGAATTTTTTCAGCTACCTCCAAAGTGGGGGGCGCTTATTGTTTTAGCTTGCCGTTACAAATTCAAACCCGCTCGAAGTACGCATATCTATCTCAATCTCTCCTGAAGGGTACACACGAACCCGCTCTACAAAATTTCTAATTATTTCCGGATCATAGTCTTTAAGCAGGATGATCTGATCTGCTGTTCTTTTTCCCGCCGCAAGATTACCTCGAGACTCATAGTGCTCTACCAGAAGCCGCTTGATCTCTTCAGCTCTACTTGAGAGTCTTGCCAGCTTCTCTGAATCTGTCTTCTGGATATCAGCAAATTTCTCTCTGCTTATGCGACCCGCTCGGTATTGCTCATATAGTTCAGCCTTTCTACTTTGGAGCCGTCTTGTCATATTGGTGTTAGCATCAAGCTCCGTTTGAATACTTGAAAGCTTTTTGTCAATGCATGCCTGCATCAAACAATGCTGCTCAAGGAAGCTCCTACTTTGTTCCCGCAGCATCTGAAGAACAGCTTGCTCAATTTGGGCCTGATTGACAAAGAGACCCGCACACTCAGCACCCTTAATACTGTCATTTTTCGGGCAAACAAGGTGTGGTTCCTTTGCTGGATTCTTTCGGAGCTTCCTCCCGCAGCAGCCACAAACAAACAGATTGTTGGCTCGGTTTCCGGCAGTATTCTTATTAACGTTCCGAATACGCCCTTGGAGCGCATTCTGTGCCGTTCGGAACAACTCCTCCGAAATGATTGCTTCATGTGTACCTGGCACTATGATCCATTGATCTCGGGGCAATGATCGCATCTTAGGCTTTCCTACTTCTTCTGTCTCTCGAGTATTGGTAATCATCTTACCGGTATAGCGTTCATCAGTCAAAATCTTTCGAACAGCCCCCTTGAGCCAGATTCCAGTCTCTTCCTTGACCACCCCATTATAAAACCCGCCATTTCGCCGTTTATGCTCTAACGGGGATGGAATGCCCATATCATTCAGCATTTGAGCGATCTCGCTCGTGGTCATGCCTGCAACGCAGGACTCGAAAATCATGACAATGATGTCACGAACCTGCTCATCTACGATCAATCTCTTTTTGTTATGAGGATGGACTTGGTAGCCATAGAAGCCGTTTCCTCCCCAGTATTCACCACGCAGATTGCGGGTACGAAAAGCTGAGCGCACCTTGGTTGATAGATCTCGGCTATACATATTATTGATGAGATTGCGGAGGGCTAACTCAAGTCCGCCCGTGACACCTAAGTAGTCATCACTATCAAAGGCATCATTGATAGAGATAAAGCGGACCCCATAAAGAGGCAGGATCAGTTCGAGGTAGTTTCCCATCTCAAGAAAGTTTCTTCCGAAACGAGATAGGTCCTTCACCATAATGCAATGAATTTCCTGATTGCGAGCCATCTCAATTAGCTCATCGAACTTTGGCCTGTCAAAATGTGTTCCCGTGACACCGTCATCGCAGAACACGATCACTTTATAACCATGGAGCGATTCATGTGTATCATAGTAATCCTGGAGTAACCGCCTTTGGTTGAAAACACTGTTACTCTCATTCTTCAATGCATTTGTTTTGAGATCTCGGTCTTCACTCGACAAACGAATATAAAACGCCAGCACCTTATCCGGCATATCTCTCCGCCTCCTTTCCTCGGGTCGCAGCGACATAGAGGACCTGTTCAATCTCATCACGATGGCGGAATGCCACTTCAACATGGCCATCGTTAAACAAGGTAAGCGTCTCAATGAAGGCTGCTGCCATTTCAGCGTCAAGGGACTCCTGATTCTTATACTTTTCAATCAACAGTGCCCACTGCATTTTGCTGCCAAATCCCTCTGAGTACTTTTCCTTTTCCTTCTCCAATTCAGCAATAAAGATCCTCAAATCATCCGCCCTCCTAGAGTAGTCCTCGCTCAGATCTGTGTAATCTTGATGGCTCAGAAGCCCATCTGCAAAATCGCCATACAGGGCTGCCTTCAGCTGATTGAACTTTTCAATTTTTCTCTTTGCATCATCAATCTGGGTTTCATATATCTGATAGCGGGTCTGCGAAGAAGGCGTAGCATTCAAGTTGGCAATCAGTCTCTGGGCATCGGAGAATGCTCTTATCTGAGTTTGGATAAGCCGCAGGGCAAGGGACTCTACATCCTCCTGTTTGACCGCTTTCTTGGGACAAATGGTGGCATTGTAATTCTCATGGAGAGTGCAATAATAGTAATAACCGCGATTAGATTTACTGCGCAAGTACATACTGCGACCACATTCTCCGCAACGAAGAATTCCTTTGAACATACTTCTTCGTTTACTCTTGGAATCGTAGATAGTCGCAAGGCCCTGTTCACTTTGCCTAGCCGAGAGGATGTCCTGAACCTTATCAAAAAGCTCTTTGGAAACAATGGGTTCATGCATACCTTTATTGATAATCCATTCCTCTTCGGGCGTTTTAACTGTAGTCTTTGTCCCCCGCTCGCACAGCTGGCTTCTGTACTTTCCGGACACAATCCAACCAAGATAGACCGGATCGACAAGAATTTTCTTGATCGTTTGCAGATACCAGATGGCATTTTTGAACTTCTCCGTCTTCCGCAAACCAATATCGTACAGATAGCGTCCGGGACTGGGCACCCCTTGCTCATTCAGAGTTTTCGCTATGAAGTGGAGAGTATGATTCTCTGCCACCATACGGAAAATGACAAGAACGATTGGCCCCGTTTGCGGATCAGGAAATAGGTGGTACTTGTCATCCGGATCTAACATATATCCATATGGCGGAGTGCCAGTGGTCCACTTACCAGCAAGCTGCTGCGTCCGTTTCACCGCCCGAATTTTCTTGGAAATGTCTCTCGCATATGCCTCGTTTGCAAAATTTTTCAGTTGGATTGAAATGTCGGCATCATCCCGCAATGAGTCAAAGCGATCGGTAACGGAGATAAAGCGCACACCCATTCTCGGAAAGATCTGCTCAATATATTCACCGCTCTCAATCATATTTCGCCCCAGACGAGACAAGTCTTTGACAATCACACAGGTCACCTTGCCAGCTCGGATGTCATTCATCATTCGAGCGAATTCCGGGCGCACAAAGCTAACTCCCGAGATATCGTCATCACAATAGAGGTCAAAGACAACTAAATCCTGATGCTGGGAAACAAAGTCCTTCAGCAACGCAATCTGATTACCTATGGTGTCTGCTTCTCGCTTTTGTTCGTTCTCAACCGAGATTCTGGCATAGAGCGCTACCTTGTACTGGACGGGGCCTACAACAACTGCGGGTGTGGCTTGGACATTTTTTCTGCTCTTTCTTGCCATGCTTACATCGCCTCCCCTAGTATTCCACGCGCGGCATATTCCTGCAGGCTGCTCACCAAACGGGCATAGTCCTCGGAATGCTCAAAGATGATTTCCAACTTTTCGTCTTTGTGAATAACAACTTTTTCAATGCACTCCAGAACAACTGCCCGCGTGAGTGATTTCAATCCTCGATGTTCGGTAAATGTCTTCATCCAGTTGTTCGGGGACTGTTCGCCCGAGAGATAGATACTGAGTTCTCGGTCGATCTGCTCCTGAGCAATCAGCGCATCGGCAATTCTTGCATCATACTGACCTCTGATGTCACAGAAGTCAGTCTTCGAAATGAGTCCTTCTTTCATATCTTCATAGAGAGATGCCTTCAGATCGCGATAACGAGCGATTTCTGCCGCAAGTTTTTCTCTGCGCTGCTCACACTTGGCAACATTGATTTTCTGATATGGCACCTGCTGAATTTCAGATAGACACCGGTCGAGCTCAACCACCGCGCTGATATGCTCTTGCAATAGCTGAAGGACAGCTGCCTCAACCTGTGCCTCTGGTACCTGCTTGAGTTCACAGCGATCCTCTTTCGTGCGCACGCTGCAGCGGAAATAGCTGTATAACTTATATCCGTTGTTAATTGTGCTTCGAGTAACTGCGTTCCCGCATTCTCCGCATTCCAACAAGCCGGATAGCGGATAAACTGTCGTTGCTCGTGGTGCTGCACGCGTATCTATCAGAAGAGCTTTTTGAGCAAGATAGAATGTCCTCTTCGTGACAACAGGCTCATGGGCGTCGTGGATCACAACCCACTCGTTTTCTTCTGTTGGTATTGATTTCTTGATTTTATAGTTTGGTCTACGGCGAAGGCCTTGGCGGAGGGTTCCAATATAGATCGGGTTGGTGAGTATCCGGGCAACTGCCTGCGCTGTCCATTCGCACCGTTCCTTCATTTTGAAGCCGGAGAATAACGGCTCTCCCTTGTGGCGCTTATACTCCAGCGGCGCAAGAATTCCGCTCTCTGCAAGCCGAATTGCTATGCCATTGTTCGTCATGCCTTGAATTTTCCAGTTGAAAATATCCTGGACAACTGTGGCAGCATAGGGATCGGGCTCAATTCGATTGTGGTTTTCCTCGCACTTCTGGTACCCATACGGTGCAAACGGGCAAATAAAGTCACCATGTTTCCGCTTCACCTGCAGCTGGCTTCTGACCTTCACTGAGATGTCACGGCTGTAGTTGTCATTCATCAAGTTCTTGAGCGTGATGCTAAACTCGCTACTCTCGTCACGGGTAATCGTGTCGATGTTGTCATTGATAGCGATTAAGCGAACCCCTAAAACAGGAAATAGACGGTGGATATACTTTCCGGAATTGATATACTCTCTTCCGAAACGGGACAGGTCTTTTACGACCACGCAATTGATCCGTCCAGCCTTAATATCGTTCAGCATGCGCTGAAAGGCTGGACGGTCAAAATTCGTCCCTGTATATCCATCGTCTATACGAATGGAGACAATATTAAATTCAGGCTTATCCTTCAGAAAGTCCAGGATAAGCTGCTTCTGGTTGGTAATGCTGTTGCTCTCACGGCCAGATTGCGCCGCAACGATGTCTTCCTTGGAAAGACGCACATAGATGGCGGTATTAAACACAGCCATCTCATTCGCATTATTCTGCATAATCTCACTCCTTTGGCGTGGTCTGTCTGCCTAAGGAGTGAGTATGCTTGATTTAGTCCGAGGCTATTATACCACATCTATGGCCCTTTATCCAGATGAAAAACGGACCTGGCAAGAATTACATCATGCTCTGCTGCTGCAGCAGATGCTTGAACACTTCCTCAAAGGATGGCCCGTCCTCTTTGTATTTCACCTTGACAGCAAAGTTGCCCACTCGGACACAGTATGGATTCTTCACTTGCTTCAGATAACTGAGCACTCTTTCACGCACAGGCAAGGATTCATCAATGTGAACGGTGCTCAAGTCTACAAGCTGAGACTTGTCTACTGTCCGAATATCAACCGCCTTCATCGCTTCCCACTGCTCGGGTGTGATATCTCTTGGATCATCAGGGATTTCAGATGCGATATATGGCACTGTACCAGAAGTAATCTTAGGTTCTTCCATAATACCGATAGCACCTCCTTGGGATATTATCCCTAGTATTATTTGGATTATTCCAGCAGTTCACTCCTCATAATGAATGTAGAAATGAGGGTGTGTTTGACCACCCCCCCTCTACTAAAAATTTGTGATCTGCCCAAAAATCATTCCGGTCTCTCTACGCTGAAAAGAGGGATAATATCATAATTCCCATCTTCTGCAGTTTCGAGCCCCAGCTCTTCCAATACCTGTCTTTGAATGTCAGGTTTCAAGTCATCAATATAGATCTCAACGCTCATTTGTCTTCCTCCTGATAAGACTTTTTCAAATCAATCCACTTGCAGTCCGGATAGTTCCCTCGCTTACAGCCAAGGCAGTTGGTCGCAAGGCACTCCTCGAGCCAACAGGTGTAGCAGGTATCCATCCCAATATAGTCGCTTGAGGCATACCAAAAACCTGCAGGGGGGCTTAACAAGCCAACCGCCACAGATATTACAGTTTTTTTCTTCCCAAACGACCTTTGCAGATTTATCCCACTCAATCTCCTGGCCGCACATGGGGCAGAAGTTCCATCTCGGATGGTCATCATCGCCATCAAACAGAGCCTTCTCACAGTTCGAGCAGGTATAGACTGACTTGATGTTCGGTCGCTCTTGGCTTTCAATAGGAACCATATAGATCCTCCTCATACGCAGAGGGCTGCAGCTAAAATGCTGCAGCCCAAGTCATAATCATTTGTTCCGGAAAAGGTGCTTATAGAGATCATCTACGCCTTTCCGCTTTTGTGTCCAGGTAATCGGAGCCACCTCAAAGCCAGCAGCAACCCCCATTTCGATATAGCGATCACGCGCCTTTCGGACCTCTTCTTTGACCTGGTAGTCCGAGTCAACCATAATGTTGATTCGTACCACGCCGATAGAGTTAAGCTCTTCAAGCGCACGCTCGAACTGGGAATAGCTTGGCACTCCGGTAAGGCCGACAAAACCACTTTCATATGAGGTGCCAAGCGCAAAATTGTAGGCAATATCTGCCTTCATCACGCCTTCTGTGAGACAGACTACCTCGTCGCCTTCGTGAACCCCGACATAATGTGGACAGCACTTGGACTGTGTCCCATAGTACTGATCGATGCTCGTTAGGTTATAGAACTTCTGGTTATAAACCTTATCGAGTCGAACCTGAATGGCCTCAATTTGCCCATTAAGATTTCGATCCGGAAGCATGATTCCAGAACCTCTGATGTCGAGCGTCCACTGCCCGGTATCTTTCTGGCAGTAGAAACCAGGAACACCATCAAGGACACAACCGCGCTCCAGCAACTCAGTCACGATCCGTCTCAGGCGTGTCGTGGGGGTTGTTCGATAGCCAAGCCAGTCAATCTCATCTCGGGTCAGGCCTCGTTCCTTCAGCAATGCTTGATGTGTGGGGCACAGGGTCAAAAGTGAGAGCAGATTTGAATAGGTGTTATCTCGCACCTCAGCTGAGGCTATCGGCAGTTCCGCTGTCTCAATTATCTTCCGCCTTCTCTTATACTCGCGCGGTTTTTCATTTCTGTCGGGACCGAATATCTTACAAAGCTCCTCATAGGCCGTATGGAGGGTGACTTCGCAAAACTCTGCGTAAAGGTGGAGGATGCCCCCACCTTTGCCGCAGCGGTTGCACCGAAACACATTGTCTCGGATCTTCACATTCATATGAGCTTTTCGATCTGCACAGAATGGACACCTACAATGTAGTTGCGTGCCGGTATCTCTGATCACTTCAATTCCAAGCAAATCAACTACCTGTTCGATGTCACATGGCAGATCTGGTTTTCTGCCCATCATCAATCACCTCCCTCGGTGAGGGGCCCAATCAGCTGGCCATCTGACCAACAGCTTCCAGCAGCTTTGTGGCACCTGCCTTGAGTGCAAGGTTATGGCCAGAATAGTTCTTCACATACCATGCCAAATCTCCGGGGTTCTTCATAGCAATATCGCCCAGGGTCCAACCGTTAAAGCGGCCGAAATCAACCTTAACGGCCTTGGCCTGCTCGATGGTCATGACTCTCATATACTCATCAACCGTCTTGGGCGGTTCAGGCGCAGCTGCTTTCGGCTGCTGTGCGGGTGTCTGAGGCTGCATCTGCTGAGGTGGCTGAGACACCGGAGCACTCTGAGCCGGAACTGCAGGAGGCATCGGCTGCGCAGTAAAGCTGGCCGCTACATTTCCCGGATGTCCGGCGTCTTCATCAGGCGGCATTTTGATGGGAGCGTCAGCGATGATACTCGCCAGGGTTTCTCCATTCATGCAGAACTGCGTACCATAGCCGGCATCGGCCAGCGCGCGCCCTTTTGCCACCGTTTCTGCAATCTCCAGGAAGCGATCTCCAAAACGTTCCTCAGTAGGAAAGCGCTGAGAGTAGGCTTTCCCAATGAACTGGTCAGCAGGGTCAGCCTTGTCTGCGTAGACCTTGCAGCAGACAACAGCGCTCTTCTCGTCTAGATGAACAAGCTCCGGATCGATCTTGCCGTTCGGGCAGCGCAGCCGGAACCAGAGGAGTCGGTACTTGACATCCAAATAGAGATCGCTTTCACCTTCTTCTCCAACGGTGTTACGCACAAAGTCAGCAGGGTTAAATCCTTCAACGGCATTGATGGCCGGGATCGCGTTCGTGTTCAATTCACTCATGTTGAGTCTTCCCTTCATAATAAATGTAGAAACGAGGCGGCTTCTGACCACCCCGCTTCCCAAAAATCAAGTCACTCGATTGCTGAGCTCGCGGTTGTAGTAGGCCACGATTCGATCAGCGAGGACGGTGTTCCGTTGACCCACATCACATTTGTGGATCGCAATAAATACGGCTTGTTTCTGCCCAATCAGAATGACCTTTGCCTTGGCTCTGGTCACCGCTGTATAGAGCAGGTTTCGCCGCAACATGATATAGTGCTCCTTCAGAAGAGGAACGATGATGACCGGATACTCTTGCCCTTGGCTCTTATGGATGGTCGTACAGTAGGAGAACTCGAGATCCTCCAGCATTTCCTGCGTATATCGCAGTTCACGCCCGTCCAAGAGCTTGACGCAGACGATGGTTTCATCATCCTCTTTCTCCATGTCACTTATAATTCCCACATCGCCATTCGACACATTGATCCTGTTTACGGTTTGCATTATGCGATCACCTACACGGAAGACCCTGCCACCGCACTTCACTTCCTTTTTCAGGTTGTTCGGAGGGTTGACGAGATCCCGTAATGTCTCGTTCAATGCATTGGACGCCACAGCGCCACGCTTCCGAAACGGCGATAGGATCTGAACATTCTCTATGCCATGAATTGCAACTTCACGCAGATAGTTTTTTATGACCAGCTGCGCTGCATCTTCCGAGTTTTGCACTTCGAGCATCTGAAAGTCATCTCCATACTGAAGATGTGTGTCATTATGGTTGATTGCATGGGCGTTGGTGATGATCCGACTATTGGATGCCTGCCGGAATACCGTTTCCAAAACTGCCGTTGGCACCTTCTCGCTACGGATCATCTCCCGTAACACATTGCCAGCACCGACAGATGGAAGCTGGTCAGCATCACCTACGATGATCAGTTGGGCTCCTGGCTTGATTCGCTCCAGCAGCACATACGCAAGGCGCATATCCACCATAGAGAACTCATCCACCACGATAAGATCTGCAGAAAGCATTTCCGTATCGTTGAGTGGACTATCCTCTTCGGTGACCAGACCAAGAGCAGAGTGAAGCGTGGAGGCATATTTGCCCGTTTGCTCCGACATTCGCCGGCTGGCTCTACCGGTGGGTGCAGCCAAAAGGATCTCGTTTGACGGGAACGCTGCCTGGTAGATGTCTAAGATAAACCTTAGCGTCGTCGTCTTGCCGCTGCCCGGTCCACCAGTCATGATGGTTATGGGATAGGACAAGCACAGCTTCACAGCATTGCGCTGAGAAGGGGCCAGCCTCTGATGCAAGTTTTTTTCCGCCCGATCGATCTTTTCATCCAGGTCACGGATCTCATCGAACCCTTCCTGGAGGAGCATGGACACAATCCGCTTAGCAGCTTTGACCTCACACATACGCTCATAGCTCAGGTACACACGAGATCCCTCAACATAGACACGGGACTCAACACGCTCATTGGTGATGGCCTGTCGGATCTCCTCCTCGGAGACCACCTCTTCTTCACAATCCGAGTTGAGCAGGTCATAGCACTGACCCACAGTCTCATCAACGGTGAGAAAGAGATGCCCGGACACCCTGGCCTCATCCAGCACATAATTGATTGCGCCGGAGTAACGCATTGGATGTTTTAGGCTCACCTTTGTTTTGCGGGCGATCGAGTCCACAGTCATAAAGCCAAAGCCTTTGATCTTACAAAGCTGGAAGGGATCCGACTTCACGATCTTCAGGCTGTTGTCGCCGAACTCTTCTTTGATCATCGCAGCCTTCTTCATTGAAACACCAAACGGCGCCAAGTAGATCATAAGGTCGCTCAGGGCCATTGTCTCCTCATAGGAGGCGATGATGGCCTTGAGCTTCCTCTGGGCGATTCCCTTGATGCTCAGCAGCTTCTGTGGCTCCTTGTCCAGCACCTCCATGGTCTTATCCCCAAACCTTGCAACAATGGCTTTGGCAATCTCCGGGCCAACGCCCTTAATCACGCCACTACTCAGGTATGCGAGGATACCAGCCTGATTTGTAGGAACGATCTCCTTACACATCGAGACCGATAACTGAAGACCATGCTTCGAGTTCTCCCAGATGCCCTCCAGCTCTACCTCCACTGCATTGGAAGCCACGAGATGATAGCCGATTGCAGTGAAGTGGATTTTGTCGTCATGGTAGAACGATCGGTTGCGCGCTTCCTTGGGAACCGACTGATCTTCGGTGCTGTAGGAGAAGATGCAGAAGCCCTTATCCGACTTGAAGATGGTGCGCTCATATCGACATAGCATTCGATCACTCCTTATGCGATGGCCGTCTTGACCACCTTGAAAATTCTCAATTCTGTCTGATCGACGAACTCGTCGTAGATTTCCGGATACTGGGCTCTCAGCGCCGACAATCTATCCTTATTGATCCCTTCTCTGTATTGAGGATTGTAGGTTACTCTGAAGCACTCACTGCCGTGCTCACAGGACGCCTTACAGGCAGTCCCCATTTGCTCGACAATGGGGGCGTAGAGCGACTTGATGCGTGTCTCCAATGCTTTGGACTGCGCATCGATCACCTTCTTTTCCTCCTTCAGGTTCAGAATTTCTTTCAGGCTGCCAAGGAACTTGCAGTCCAAATCAACACTCGGCTCAGACTTATCGGCCGGCCCGAAATAACGACGAAGGGACTCCAGCACTGCATCCGGCTTTTCTACCAGAGGCGGTTCAACACGAGCCAGAACATGATTGCGCCAGAACGCCTCCAGCTCCATAATCGTATTCTCCTCCTCATCGAGGTCGCGCTCAATCTTCTGCCATACGAAGTCGTTCTCATTGTTGGAAAACAGGCATGCGATAAAGGCGACATCGATGTTCATGACGGCCATGTAGTGTCGCACCTGCAGCTCATAATGGCGTGGCACAGAGCCATTCGCCCACTTGAACTGCATATCATAGTGCGCGGTTTTGCATTCGAGGATGGCCTTTCGAC
>ENA-OPSV01002376-OPSV01002376.1-human-gut-metagenome-genome-assembly--contig:-NODE-2376-length-11142-cov-2.548300_pt1 | contig 11142 bp, 10 predicted proteins | sample MGYA00241460_ERZ501912 | MGnify/ENA primary metagenome ERZ501912 (study PRJEB25962, sample SAMEA2042402) | human gut metagenome | biome: human gut; feature: human-associated habitat; material: faeces...
GATAGACGTACTATTTATAATAAATTTCTTCATTACCAATACGTAGCAATCAATTTCGTTTTAATCTAGAATAAGATTCCACCATACTGTGCAATTACTGTTGCAAAAACAAGTGAAACAATTGTCATTAACTTAATAAGAATGTTGATTGATGGTCCTGATGTATCCTTGAATGGATCACCTACTGTATCACCAACTACGGCTGCCTTGTGTGCTTCGCTTCCTTTACCTCCGGCAAAACCACCTTCAATAAACTTCTTAGCATTATCCCAAGCACCACCGGCATTTGCCATAAATACTGCCATCATAACACCACTTACAAGTGAACCTGCAAGCATACCACCTAAAGCTTCTGCTCCAAGTAAAAATCCAATAACAAGTGGCACAAGAACTGCCATGATACCAGGAACAATCATTTCATGTAATGCTGCTTGTGTTGAAATACCTACACATGATGTATAGTCAGGCTTTTCTGTTCCCTTAAGTATACCTGGTTTTTCTTTGAACTGGCGACGAACTTCTTCGATCATCTTGTTTGCAGCCTTACCAACTGAAGACATTGTCAAAGCTGAGAACATAAATGGAAGCATACCACCAATGAAAAGACCAACTACAACGCTTGCATCTAAAATATTGATACCGTTCTTTGTGATTCCTGCTGTTTCCGCAAAAGAAACAAAAAGTGATAAAGCTGTAAGAGCTGCTGAACCAATAGCAAATCCCTTACCAATAGCTGCTGTAGTATTTCCTACTGCATCTAATTTGTCTGTAATATCTCTAACACTTTCGTCAAGTTCTGACATTTCAGCAATACCGCCGGCATTATCAGCGATTGGGCCATAAGCATCAACTGCTACTGTCATACCTGTTGTTGAAAGCATACCAACTGCTGCAAGAGCAATACCATACATTCCGCAGAAGTGGAATGCAACTAAGATTCCGATTGCAATAACAACAATAGGGATACATGTTGATTTCATACCAACTGAAAGACCACTAATAATGTTAGTTGCTGAACCTGTCTGTGAGCTTTCAGCAATTTCCTGAACGCTCTTATATTTTTCTGATGTATACATTTCTGTAACTTTACCAATAATAGTACCAACTACAAGACCTGCAATAATTGCGATAAATGCATTAAAGTTACCAAAGAATGTATTACTTAAAATAGCTGAAGCAATAATAACTAATGCTGTTGCTGTATATTCACCTGCATTAAGTGCTTTCTGTGGATCAGAACCGTCTTTTCCTCTAACAAAGAAAGTAGCGATAACTGATGCAACAATACCAACACCTGCAATTACAAGTGGGAATAAAGCTGCCATAAAATGAGATGCACTACCAATATTTGTTGCTACAAGACCAAGTGTAATAGCTGAAACTAAAGCTCCAACATAACTTTCAAATAAGTCAGCACCCATACCTGCAACATCACCTACATTGTCACCTACATTATCTGCGATAACAGCAGGATTTCTTGGATCATCTTCAGGAATACCTGCTTCTACTTTACCTACAAGGTCAGCTCCAACATCTGCTGCCTTAGTATAGATACCACCTCCAACTCTTGCAAAAAGAGCAATTGATGAAGCACCAAGGCTAAATCCTGTAAGAATACTTACTGCGTCTGTTGTAACTTCGCCTGTGGCATTAAGAATAATGAAGATAACACTTATTCCAATAATACCAAGACCTACAACGCTAAGACCCATAACAGCACCGCCTGAAAAAGCGATTGATAAAGCTTTGTTCATTCCGCTTTCTTTAGCTGCATTAGCTGTACGAACGTTAGCCTTTGTAGCTACTGTCATACCAAAATAACCTGCCAAAGTTGAGAATAATGCTCCAACTAAGAAGCAAACTGCTGTAAGCCAGCTAATTCCAAATCCTAAAACTACAAATAATACTGCTACAAAAATAACCAAAACTTTATATTCTGCAAATAAGAAAGCTCTGGCACCTTCAGCGATAGCTGAAGCGATTTCTTTCATTCTGTCATTTCCGGCTTCGCTCTTGTTAATAGTCATTGCCTTATAAAAAGCAAAAATCAATGCTATAACACCTGCAACCGGAGCTAAATAAATAAAACTGTTCATATTTATTCATTCCCTTTCTTTCTCGATTCTCAATTGTTGATTATTATCAAACTTGAGTACTTCCAAACAATTAAGATAGTATCAATACGTGAATACATTCTAAACAACCAAATCTTTTCATTTAATTGAATTCCCCTTAAGCTTTCAAATTATTTTATAGCAAATGCTTTCAATAATTAATCATCTTCTTAATTGTTAAATAAATAACAAGCAGTTACGTATTCAATACCTTACCACGTTTGAGAAAACTTTTCAACAAATTTTATTTCTATTCCCACAACATTTTTTCACTCAATATAGTGAAATGTTCAAAAACATGCGATAAATAAAGGTTGTGTAGATCTTTTACCAGGATTGTACCCGGTAGACAATCACATATTCTTGCTTCTATATACTTATAATCGCTTCGTAATGGCACACTAAAAAGGAGCTGTTGTTCTAACGATTGCTAAAATCATTAGCACACAGCTCCTTTTTTACAACTTCTATTATAAAAACAAATTAATTTATAAAAATATACTAAATTCTATTCTTCTTCTGTAGAAAGTGGAATTCCTCTATGTTCTACAGATGTTGAGAATACTATCTGAGTCTTCGTACTTCCGAATGTCTGAAGCTCTCCAATGAAGTGATCAAGCTCCTCAGTGCTCTTAAACATTACCTCAACAAGCATTGCATAGTCTCCTGTAACACAGTTACATTCAATAACATTGTTACAACTTTTAATATAAGGATAGAAATCCTTCTTCTGTCCCGGATTAACCTCAAGGTTTATAAATGCCTTAATATGATAACCCAATTCTGCCGGGTTAACCTTTGCAGTATAACCTGTAATAATTCCTGCCTGTTCTAATCTTTCAATTCTGGCAGATACTGCCGGTGATGATAAAAAGACCTGGCTCGCAATAGTTTTAAGGGGAATACGAGCGTTCTCATGAAGCAACTTAATAATCTGTTCATCTATATGGTCTAATTCATGTCTCATAAGTAGTACTCCTTTCAATATAATATTTTTCAGCATATTTTAATTTTATAAAGTTTTCACCTTATAAATATAAAGATATTATAGCACAGAGTTAAAAAAATTTACAATAATAAATTATTTATACATTATTTTTGTTTTTTCCAACAAAAAAACATCTTCAAACCCACAACGTCAGTTCAAAGATGCTTTAATTCAAAGATATTTTCACTCAAAAATATTGTAATTCAAAAAATATTACAATTCAAAAAAATTTAACCTCTTTAGGAATTTCCTAAACTAATTCCTTCTCACTCATTTCAAGTGCGGACGCAATAACTGCATCCATATCATAATACTTATATTCACCAAGTCGGCCACCAAAAATAATATTATCTTCCTTCTGTGCTAACTCTTTATACTGCTCATACAGAGCACCATTCTTTTCGTCGTTCACAGGATAGTAAGGTTCATCTCCCGGCTTCCATTCAGCACTGTACTCTCTTGAAATAACAGTCTTAGGCAAGTCATTACCTTCTTCATCCTTTCCGAACTCAAACCACTTATGTTCAATAATACGAGTCCAAGGTGTTTCAGAATCAGTATAATTAACTGCTGCATTTCCCTGAAAATTAGGAATATCAAGGATTTCATTTTCAAATCTTACTGAACGGTACTCTAAAGTTCCAAGCTTGTAGTCAAAATATGCATCAATAGCCCCTGTGTAAACTACCTTGGAAGCCATTGCATCATATTCACTCTTGTTATCAAAATAATCAACTCCAAGTTTTACATCAATGCCCTCAAGCATATTTTCAACCATCTTGGTATATCCACCTACCGGAATCCCCTGATAAAGTGCATTAAAATAATTATTATCAAAAGTAAGTCGAACCGGCAATCTCTTAATAATGAAAGAAGGAAGTTTATCGCAAGGTCTTCCCCACTGCTTCATTGTGTAACCCTTAATCAACTTTTCATAAATATCGGTTCCTACCAAAGAAATAGCCTGTTCTTCCAAATTCTTAGGTTCAGTAATTCCAGCCTGTTTCTTCTGCTCCTCAATCTTTGCCTGCGCTTCACTTGGTGTAACAACTCCCCACATCTTGTTGAAAGTATACATATTAAAAGGCAAGCTAAAAAGTTCCCCCTTATAATTTGCTACCGGTGAATTAGTAAATCTGTTAAATTCAGCAAACCGATTAACAAAATTCCAAACTTTCTTATTATTAGTATGGAAAATATGTGCCCCATACTTATGTACATTGATGCCTTCAATCTTCTCCGTGAAAACATTTCCTGCAATATTAGGTCTTTTATCAATAACCAAAACAGACTTTCCCTGAGCCTTGGCCTGATTAGCAAAAACTGCTCCATACAAACCTGCTCCAACTACTAAATAATCGTACATACTACTATTTTGCAATATCCATAATGCCACTCCCAATAATACCTATGAATACCGCCTGCTCCTTTCCCTGCCTAGCCCCAAATGAATCGCATCGTAAGCCAGTCCTTTTCATATTTACTGTAGTTTACTATATAATTCATTTGAAATAGTGTCAAGCCTACTTTCTCAATACAGCCTTAAGTTCTGCCATGGCTCTTTTCCAACCTGTGAAAGGAAGCTTAATAATTCTAAATAAATATCCAAAAGGAACAAGAACCTTATACCTACATATCAATGGATGATACTTCTTAAAACTTTTATAGTCTGGGAAAACTCGTCTAAAAACATATTTAAACTTAGATTTTTTTACATCATCGTCATCTCCAAGCTTATTTGCTACCAAATTATCCACATTTCCATATGTGCCTGCTCCCATAATATAATCAAGCATATTCTTTTCATCTGTTGTAAGACCTTCATACCAATCCGCTTTAGCATCAGATTCATTAACACTAAATACATCAAAACATAGCTTTCTAAACTGCTTTTCAAAATCTGCTATATTTAATTTTCCCAATTTTTTTTCAACATAAGAAAAATCCAACTCTTTATTCTTTATCAAATACAAATACACATCAAGAATTGTTCTAAGTCCCATTCCGCCGCCTGCATAATGCTTATATGTATGTACCATAAAATAAATATAAAAATCTTCCTCTTTGAATACATATTCCAGGCTATTCTCAGACTTCTTTGTTAACTTATCAAATACATTGTCAAAATAATTATTCCAACTTTCGTAATCATCTTTGTCAAAAAGAGCTCTGTGCATTTCAAAATTATATGCCGGTTTCTTTAAATACTCATCATGATTGCTGGTTCCATATCCTTTAATACTGTACCCTCTACCAACCATAAAGTCATAAATGTCCTTCATATATTTTCTGTCAACTAAAATATCATTATCTGACATCTCTCTTAAGGCAGGATTTGGATAGTATTCCCTAATAATCAAACCTTTCAGTAACAAATACCAAATATTCTTTTCTTCAAAGAATGCAATAATCTCCTCGCGCTCAACATCCATTAAAACATTCTTGTAAACAGCCTGATTCTTTTCCATCTGCCATCTTTGATATATCGGGCTCCTCTTGTCAACATCCGTTCTATCCAAAACTTCTGCCATAAGCGCTGTTAAATTATGTTTCTTGCAAATCTGATATGCTCCCGCCAAATTAGAACAAAATGCCTGGTCCATTTCCTCTCCATTAACATAACTTCTAATAGCATTTATAACATTTATATACTCTTCCAATAGCATTTTCTTCTCCTAATAAAATATTTTTTCAAGCATACATTCTTCCTAAATATCTATTCCGCCAATGCTTTCTGCTCACTCATCACCTTGTCATAATAAGCCTTATATCTATAGATAGTTCTTTCGCTCAATTTTTTTTCTTTTGCAATTTCAGCAATTGACATTCCCGATTCATATAAAACAACAAAATCATTATAAATAGACTGCCACTTATCGTTATGTTTCTGACGTCCGCTTACTTTTCTGGTTCTGTAATATTCCAATTCTTCATTCAGCTTCTGGTTCTCCGCCTCTAATTCCTTAATTCTTTCCAATGCCATTTCTAATGTTTCAATCTTTCTCATAGTAATTTTTCCTTTATCCTTAATACTATGATTTTATTATTTATCATCTTTTTTGTCAATATGATTCTGTCATTTAGGTTATTTTATTCAACAAATTCTCCTAAGAATTTTCAATCGAAAAAACTACAGCCCACGTTTCCGCAAGCTGTAGCCTTTTTAGTTAGATATTATTTTATTGTTTATAATTTTCTATTCAGCTTCTGGTTCAAGTAAGGCCTTCTCGTAAGCTTCAAGAACTATCTGCTGGATATTGTTACGGGTACCTGAGTTGATTGGATGAGCAATGTCTCTGTATTCACCATCTGCTGCTTTTCTGCTAGGCATTGCAATGAATAATCCCTTATCTCCTTCAACTACTTTAATGTCATGTACTACAAATTCATCATCAATAGTAATTGACACAACTGCTTTCATCTTTCCTTCTTTTGTCATTTTTCTAACTCTTACATCTGTAATATTCATAATTATGTCCTTCCTCAATTTTCTGCTTTGAGGTACAGGTGTACCTGTAATACACCTGCGCTTCCTTTCTATTATATTTGCCTAAGTATTTTTATGTACAACCCTTAGATTACTTCTACAAACTATATCTGAAGTTTCTCTCATTAATAATCTGTACTTCGCTATCTTCGCTTCCTAATTTCTCGTTAGGATTAATAGTGCTGTGGCTTTCAACTATACAATTCTCTATTACTGTGTTGTCTCCAATATAAACATCATTAAGAATAATTGAGTTCTTGATTACACAATTGTTTCCAATGTATGCCTGATGGAATACCACGGATCCGTCCACTTCACCGTTAATGATACAACCACTTGAAATTAAGCTGTTTCTTACTTTTGAACCAGGATTATATTTTGCCGGTGGCAAATCAGCCACTTTTGAATATACGTCCGGATACTGTTTAAAGAAGAAATCCCTTACATCCGGTTTAAGAAAATCCATATTACAACTATAATAGTTGTCTATGTTAGAAATATTCTGCCAATAAGAATCAAGATTATAAGCATATATTCTCTTTGTATCTTTGTTTCTGATAATTATGTCGTTTACAAAATCATAATTATCTTCTGCCATACACTGCTCAATTAACTGGATAAGTAATCTTCTTCTGATTACATAAATTCCTGTTGAAATCTTTGAGCTTGTTGTTTCGCCCGGCTTCTCTACAAAATCAACGATTCTGCCGTTAGAATCTGTTGTTACAACACCGTATGCTAAAGCCTTCTCTGTTGAACCGATATCCTTGCAGACAATTGTAATGTCTGCGCCTGTTTCAACATGTCTTTCTAATACTTTGTTGTAATCAAGCTTGTATACTGCATCTGCTGATGCAATAATTGCATATGGTTCATGGCTCTTCTTTAAAAATGCCATATTCTGTGCAATGGCATCTGCAGTTCCCCTATACCAGAATCCATTGTCTGATGTGATAGATGGTGTAAATACAAACAATCCTCCCTGTTTTCTACCAAAATCCCACCATTTAGATGAACTTAAATGTTCATTTAATGACCACGCATTGTACTGTGTTAAAACTGCTACCTTCTGAATATGTGAATTAGACATATTACTTAATGAAAAATCTATAGCTCTATAGCTTCCTGCTATAGGCATTGCTCCAATTGCTCTCTTCTTTGAGAGTTCGCGCATCTTACTGTTATTTCCACCTGCTAAAATTATTCCTATTGCTCTCATTAAATCTCACCTGCCTTAATAATATAGCCACCTGATGGGAGCTTTCCGTCCGGATAATCTGTAATTTCCGTCTTTCCTGATATTGCTACATTCTTTCCAATCTTTACACCATCCGGTATACTTGAACCTTCTCCAATAACAGCAAGTTCACAATTATAAATCTTCTGACTTAACAAGCTGTCTGCATATTCTCCAATGCCGATTTCGCAGTCCTGTCCAACTTCAACATTCTCTGCAATAATGGCATTGTAAACCTTAGTTCCTTTTCTAATTATGGTGCCATGCATAATAATGGAATCGTGAACCTCCGCTCCTTCTTCTATCACTACATCCGCACTTATTACCGAGTTATAAACACCGCCGTATATATCACAGCCCTCGCCTACAATACTCTTCTCCACCTCTGCACTGTCTGACAGATACTGTGGTGGTAAAGCATCATTCTTAGTATAAATCTTCCAAAATTCTTCATATAAATTAAATTCAGGCACAATATCAATTAATTCCATATTGGCTTCCCAATATGACTTTAATGTTCCTACATCTTTCCAATATCCTGTATATTCATATGCAAAAATTCTTTTTCCTTCTCTGTGAACATATGGAATAATATGCATACCAAAGTCACAATTAGGCTGGTCTTTAAGCTTAATCAATGCTTCTCTAAGAACCGGCCAGCTAAATATGTAGATACCCATTGATGCAAGATTACTCTTTGGATGTTCCGGCTTCTCCTGGAACTCTGTAATCTTGTGATCCTCATCTGTAACTACTACACCAAATCTGCTTGCCTCCTCAATTGGAACAGGCATTGCTGCAATTGTAACATCTGCCTTATTAGCCTTATGATAATCAAGCATAACCTCGTAGTCCATCTTATAAATATGGTCACCTGACAAAATAAGTATATAATCAGGATTATATGAATCCATATAGTCTAAGTTCTGGAAAATGGCATTGGCTGTACCTGTATACCATTCAGTGTTCTTACTTTTTTCGTATGGCGGAAGAACCGTAACGCCTCCAATATTACGATCTAAGTCCCATGAAATACCAATTCCAATATGGGAGTTAAGTCTAAGTGGCTGATACTGTGTTAAAACACCTACTGTATCAATGCCTGAGTTAATGCAGTTACTAAGTGGAAAATCAATAATCTTATACTTTCCTCCAAATGCAACTGCAGGTTTTGCAACTTTTGCTGTTAAAACACCGAGACGACTTCCCTGTCCTCCTGCTAACAGCATTGCAATCATTTCTTTTTTAATCATGTCCCTCACCTCGCTGCGAATAATTGATAGGTTAATTATAGCACTAACCCCCTTTCAATAAAAGAGTTTCAATGAATTTTATTGTGTATTTTTTCTCTAAATTTCTTGTTTTTTCTACATGTGTTATGCAAAATTACCAATTTCTTTATTACTTTTTCGTGTTTTTTATTATTTCATTAATTTTTTCATTATTTTTTCAAAAGAGTTTTTATTTTCCTGTTTTTTTTTTCTTTTTTCAGTCTTTAAAAATAAATCATTTAAGAGTATACTTAATTAATAAGTAGAAAGGCGTTTTCGTCTTTTAATTTTTTTCTTAAGTTTAAAGATAAATTTGTCATTTCATCAAATTCTTTAACTTTTTCTTCATAAATCCACTTAAAGATTTGTTCCGCTCTAAATGGTTTTTCTCCTAGTTCTATTAACTCTTTCTTTAAATCCTCTAAATTATAATCTTTTATGTTCTTCATTTTTTTCCTCCTTAAATAATTTTATATTTTAAAAGTTAATAACTCACTTAGATAAAGGATAACAATAAATGTGCTATTTGCCAACCAACTAATAATTTGAATTTCATAATTTTGTATTTAAGTTTCCTCATATTTCCAGTGTTATCTTTGTGTACTCTGGAAAGGTCTGTATTTTACATTTGTAACACTTTTTCTTTTATTTTTTATATTTTTCATTTATAAAAAGTGCACTTTTAGTTATATAAAATATTTTCTAATAATTACCACAAAAATATTATTTTACTATATCTGACAAATATTGTCGTAAATGCTTTATTTTTCCTAAAAAATATAGTATAATAAATATGTAGTCCAAATAAAATTAATTTAAAGGAGATGGTTTTATGTGGCAAATATGGCTACTTTTAGCAGGATTATTTTTTATTGGAGAAATGATAACAGTTGGCTTCCTTATTTTTTGGTTAGGAATTGGAGCTTTACTAGCAATGATTGTTAGTTTTTTCACAACAAATATAATTATCCAAACTGCTGTATTTGTAATATCTTCTATTATTTTAATTTTAGCAACTAAACCATTTGTCAAAAGATTTGTTGATGTTAAAAAAATAAATACAAATGTATTTTCTATAATTGGTAAAAAAGCTTTAGTTATAAAAGAAATTGACCCAATTAATGCAAAGGGTCAAATAAAAGTTAATAGTGAAATTTGGTCTGCAGAAAGTGAAAATGGAGAAAAAATTGAAGAGGGTTCTGAAGTTGAAATTATTAGAATTAATGGTGTTAAAGCTATTGTAAAAAAAGTATCTACTATTAATAATTTAGTAGATTCTAATTCTGAAGTTTCTACAATTTCAAAAAATTAATTTGTTAGTATTACTTATTTAAAGTATTAAAATATATTAAAAATATTAGGAGGATTTATTATGGTATTTTTATTAATCTTATTAGTTCTTATACTAATTATAGCAGCTAAATCAATTAAAGTTGTTAAACAATCTGAAGTGTACATTATCGAAAGATTAGGAAAATTTTATAAGGTTGCAGATGCAGGTCTTACAATTATAATTCCATTTTTTGACCATGTAAGAAGTGTTGTAAGTTTAAAACAACAAACTATGGATGTACCACCTCAAGGTGTTATTACTAAAGATAATGTTACAATTACAATAGATACTGTTGTTTTCTATCAAATAACAGATCCTGCAAAAGCAGTTTATGAAATTCAAAGTTTAAAGAAAGGTATTGAATACTTAGCAATTACAACTATTCGTGATATTATTGGTAAAATGGATTTGGATGAAACATTCAGTTCAAGAGATGGAATCAATAATAAGTTAAGAGTTGTTCTTGACGAGGCTACTGATAGATGGGGATGTAAAATTGACAGAGTTGAAATAAAAGATATTACACCTCCTGCTGATATTAGGGATGCAATGGAAAAAGAAATGAATGCAGAAAGAAATAAAAGAGCTTTAATATTAGAGTCAGAAGCTCAAAGGCAATCTGCTATTACTATTGCTGAAGGTAAAAAACAAGCTGCTATATTAGAAGCTGAAGCTGATAAAGAAGCTAGAATTACTAGAGCTGCCGGTGAAG
>ENA-OPSV01002383-OPSV01002383.1-human-gut-metagenome-genome-assembly--contig:-NODE-2383-length-11104-cov-2.018192_pt1 | contig 11104 bp, 9 predicted proteins | sample MGYA00241460_ERZ501912 | MGnify/ENA primary metagenome ERZ501912 (study PRJEB25962, sample SAMEA2042402) | human gut metagenome | biome: human gut; feature: human-associated habitat; material: faeces...
ACGGCAGCAGCACCAATCTCTGGCTTGGCACCAGCGCCCAGTCCTTTTGTAAGCTTCTCTCCGATCTGCACTCTTGTAGGTGCCTTACATAAATCAAGAGCCTGTTTATCCGTATTGATTCCAATCAGTTCTACCCCTTCGATAGCTTCGTCAACCATTCGGTTCACTGCATTGTTACCGGCTCCTCCGACTCCGATAACCAGGATTTTAGCTTGTGCTAATTCTTCGTTTGACATAATTTCCAGCAAGGTTTACTCCTCCTTATTCTATGTAAATATATAATTCATCCAATTTTACTTATCATAAATATATAATACGTTTTTTTATAGAAATAATCAACTAAAAAAATTGGATTTTTGCGTTTTTTTCTGACTTCTATGAAAATTCCCATAATTGCCTTGAAAAATCAGGAAAATATCGCCAGATGTTCTTTGTCTCTTACTTATCATTCTCTTTAAAAGTGACAATCGGTTTATCATCTGTATATAAATGCATATCAATGGTTCCTTTTTTGTAATTAGAAGAAACCGTCTCAAGTATAGAAGAAAGTTTTGACATTTTACCATCGAGATAAGAAGAGCTTCCTAAATATATCTTATATTTTGAAGAAGTTAATGTAATATCATCTTCCCCTTCAAAATGTATTTCTGAAACATTTAGTTTATATGTCGTAATTTTTTTCGTAATAGATACGATAGTATTAAAATAATTCTTTTTTACCGGAACTTTATTTTCAAGTATCTTTTTTTTCAGATTCATCTCATTGAATTTGACACCGGTTACAACCGGAACCCCCTCAAACAGAGTGTTTCTACTCTCCATCGCAATTCCATTTTCATTAAAATACACATATTCATTCATGTATTTAAAAACGCCTGTCCGAAGTTTCTCTTTCACTTTTACCTTCAGTATGTGACTGTCGTCATAACTCATTGATACTTTTTCGATAAATGGCAGATAGGTCTGATCAAAAATCTGATTCTGTGCAATCATCAGCAGCGTGTTATCTATATATCCATCCTCTTTCATCGCTTCAATGATTTCGGCATTCGTATAGGTATTATTTCCTGAAATCTGTATTTTCTGAATAGAAAAATCCGTAATAAGGAAATAAATACCCATCCCCAAAACAACCGCCAGACAGGCAAAAAGAAGAAGGATATGCCGCTTTCTGGGCTTATTATCTGCCACAAGTTTTAAATTTCTTTCCCCCATCTTTTTCTCCTATCTTTTACTTTTTCACGTTTATGTAACGGGATACTGACAGCACCAGTCCCATCTCTAATAGCATAAATACCAGCGAACTTCCTCCATAGCTTATGAATGGAAGCGGGATTCCTGTATTGGGAATCGTGTTTGTTGCAACTGCAATGTTGATAAATACCTGAATGCCGATATGGGCAATGACTCCAACAACAATCATAGAACCGTAAAGATCTGGTGCATTCACGGCAATCACCATAAAGCGCCATATCAGCGCAAAAAACAGAGCCAGCACGCACAACGCACCGAAAAGTCCAAGTTCCTCGCAAATAACAGAGAAAATCATATCATTATTCGCTTCTGGAAGGAATCCAAGCTTTTGCATACTCTGCCCAAGCCCCTTTCCAAACAGGCCACCGGAACCAATCGCATATAATCCCTGTATGGTCTGATGTCCCTTTTCAGAAGCTGCTGGATCAAGCCACACTGTAATACGCTCCATACGATATCCCTGTGTGAGAAGAAGTCCTCCCGCTCCAGCCACTCCAATAAGGCCAATAACAACGAAAGGCACCCACAGAGGTGTAGCCACAAAAATCATAATAAAAGAGATTGCAAGAAGAATAATACAGGTACTCAGATTCTCAATACCGACAATTACGATAATCGGTATTGCAAAAAGAAATGGAATAACCATCTTCTTCCATTGTCGCATTTCTCTTGATTTACTGCTGATATAAGCTGCCAGAAAAAGGATGATTCCAATTTTGGCAAGCTCAGAAGGCTGTAAACTAAATGGCCCAATCGAAATCCATCTCTGAGAACCATGGCTCGCTGCTCCAATCGCAAAAGTAAGAAGAAGCAGTCCGATGACTCCGCCATAAATCACCCAGGCAAACCACCATTTTTTCTGCCAGATATGATAATCTCTCGTAGCAATAAATAACATGCCACAGATTCCCATAGCAGCAAAAAGTGCCTGTTTTTTCACCCAGTATGTCGTATCATTATACAGGAGACTTGCCTTATAGGAACTGGTGGAATATAAAATTACAAGACCAAATCCTACCAGGAAAAGCACCAGAAATAATATGGAATAATCCATGGCCTGTGGCCGTCTTTTTGGTTTCTTCCAGGATTTCTTCTGCACAGCATTCACCCCTTAAACTTTCGGACGATTTCTTTAAATACCTTGCCTCGAACTTCATAATTTTTGAACATGCCCCAGCTTGCACATGCCGGTGAAAGTAAAACAGCATCTCCCGGTCTTGCCTTCTCTTTTGCAATGTTCATTGCTTCCTCAAAAGTATCTGCAAAAATGACGTTATGGAAACCGTGATTCTTTGCCGTGTCTGCAATTGCCTGTGCCGTTGCACCCATAACAATAAGATAACGTACTTTACCATGGAATGCATCGATCCACTCATCATAAGTAGACTTCTTATCATATCCGCCGCCCAGTAAAATCGTAGGCTTTGTCATAGCTGAGATTCCCTTGATTGCCGCATCCGGGTTCGTTCCCTTAGAATCGTTATAATAATCTACACCATCTACCGTATCCACATATTCAATACGGTGCTCTACAGCAGTAAACTTCATAACAGCATCCCTAATCTGTTCTACAGGTACTCCCATATAATATGTTATGCCGATAGCTGCCAGAATATTTTCATGATTATGAGAACCGAGTAATTTTATCTCAGAAGTTGTACATACAGGAAGCTCCTTTCCATCTTCTTTGATGATAAAAGTATCTCCTCTTAATACAATTCCCTCATCAAGTTCTTCTAAACGACTGAACATGACAGGTCTCGCTGTTGCTTTTTTAGCCATCTCTCTTGTGATTGAATCATCATAATTTAATACGATAACCTGCTCTTTATTCTGCTTTTTAGAAATGGAGAACTTAGTATCTGCATATACTTCCATCGTACCATGTCGATCTAAATGGTCTGGAGTTACATTTAATACTGCACTTACTTCTGGCTGGAAATCAATCGTTGTCTCTAACTGGAAACTGCTGATTTCTGCTGCGATCACAGAATCTTCTGTTGTATCTAATGCGACGGAAGTAAATGGAATTCCGATGTTACCTACTACAAATACAGACTTATAGTATTCGCGTAAAATACTTCCCACTAATGCAGTAGTTGTTGTCTTTCCATTTGTTCCTGTAATAGCGGCAATCTTCCCCTTTGCAAAATGCGCTGCAAGTTCAATCTCGCCCCACACTGGCTTCTTTCTGTCATAGAAAGCTTTTGCTACCGGTTTATGAATTGAAATTCCAGGGCTTAAAATCAGCATATCGTATTTATCTGCTAATTCCTCTTTAAATTCTCCTAACTCAAAAGAAATTTCCATTCCTTCTGGAAGCTTTGCAGCTACTGCCTCCTTATCAAGTTCTTCATTCCCATCATATATTGCTGCTGCAATTCCTGCTTTTCCTAATAAAGCTGCTGCACCAATTCCACTGATTCCGGCTCCGGCAATCAGTATCTTTTTACTCTTTAAATCCATGTTAACCTCCAAGTTTCGTATCTTTAAATAAAAACTCCACAAATGTGGTTGATCTTTATATTTTAGTGTTTATATTTTATAATATTTCTCTTTAATTCTATAAGTATCTTTTTATAGCTCTGAACCATGTGTTTTAGAGCGTGTTTGAAAAATGCTTTCTGCAAGATGTGTGTTACAATTTGTGGAAGATTTTACCCGAATGAGGGCGGCGTAGCGGGCTCGGGCTACGTCAACTGAATGAAGGCAAAATATACCGCAAATTGGGGCGTGCAGATTGCAGAAATGATTTTTCAAACACTCTCTAGTAAGCAAGCATACCAATCAGACATAAAACAGCTGTTACAATAGAAAAGATAGAAACTACCTTTGTCTCCGGCCATCCTGATAACTCAAAATGGTGGTGAATTGGTGCCATTTTGAAAATACGCTTCTTTGTCTTTTTATAGTATGTTACCTGAATGATAACAGAAAGTACCTCAATGAAGTAGATAAATGCAACGATTGGTATAAACAGAGGAATCTTTAACATATATGCTGCAGATACGACAAATCCACCTAATGCGAGAGAACCTGTATCTCCCATAAATACCTTGGCTGGATGTGTGTTAAAGCATAAGAATCCAAGTAAAGCACCAATTACCGCACAAATTACAGGATGGATTCCCGCGTTTGTTCCAACAGCGATCACTGTTAAAAATACTGCAATTAATGTGGTTACGCTTGCTGCGAGACCATCCAGACCATCTGTAAAGTTCGCACCATTAACTGTTCCAAGTACAACAACAAATAAAATTGGAATATATAAGATTCCAAGATGCCATTCCTTTCCTCCAGAAAATGGAATAATTACATCTGTTCCAAGTCCGGAATGATTCACCATGTAAAAGGCAAATACGGCTGTAATAACAATCTGTCCAAGCATCTTCTGTGCTGGTGTCAATCCAAGATTCCGCTTCATAACAACCTTGATATAGTCATCAAGAAAACCAATTAATCCAAATCCCAGTGTGACGAAAAGAATTGGGATAATCTTTTTGTAATCAGAAATATAGAACGCACTTCCAACTAATATTCCCACTAAGAATAAGATTCCACCCATTGTTGGTGTTCCTGACTTTTTCAGATGAGATTCCGGTCCTTCTTCTCTGATAAACTGGCCAAATTTCAGCTTATGTAAGAAACTGATCAGCCCCGGCCCTAATATTAATGTAATAAAAAATGCAACTAATGCTGGTATTGCAATTGAATGATCCATAATCTAACCTCCATTTTATCTCTTTGTAATTTAAGACATTCTTACACAGTATAATCCTCTTTTCACAGATTATCAAGATATGGCAGGACATTTTGAAAAATTTCTGCCATAACCGGTGCTGCGATCACACCCCCATAGTAAGTTCCCTGCGGCTCGTCAATCAGTACAAGACCTAAAATTTGGGGATGATTCGCCGGTGCAAATCCGAGAAAAGAGGAAATATATTTGCCACTTCTTCTTGGAAGCTTCTCACTTGTTGCCGTCTTTCCTCCTACCCGGTATCCTTCCACCTGTCCGTTCTTTCCTGTTCCTTCTGCCACCACTGCTTCTAATACTTCCCTTAATGTCTGCGATGTTTCCTTTGAAACAGCTCCCGCCTTTTCTTTATATTCATACTCTGTAATCTCTTTTGTTACAGGATTTTTCTTCTCTAAAGCAAAATGCGGTGTTACAAGTCTTCCACCATTAATTCCTGCGCTGACCGCCCGCATAAGCTGTAGTGGTGTAATCTGTATCGACTGCCCAAAAGACATTGTAGCCAGTTCTACTGCACCAATCTTATCAAGCTTATGCATAATGGAATTTGCCTCTCCTGGAAGATCCACTCCTGTTCTTTCGTAAAGTCCAAGCTTGTGGTAATAGCGAAGCATATCTTTTGCCCCGACCCTTGCCCCAATTTCCATGAAAACCGGGTTGCAGGAGTTCATAACTCCCTGCTTAAAAGTTTCTGAGCCATGTCCCTGTGTTTTATGACAGCGTATCTTTCTATCTTCTACGATTTTAAATCCCGGACAGAAAAAAGAATCCTGCAACGTTACTTTTCTTTCTTCTAAAGCGGCCGTTGCCGTGATAATCTTAAATGTGGAGCCCGGTTCATAGGAGTCACTGATCACAGGATTTCTCCACATATCATTTAGCTTATCATTCTGATTCTTTCCTTCGGCCTCATATGCTTTTGTCAAAACAAATGGCTCATTTAAATCATATTCTGGAAGGCTTACCAAAGCATAAATCTCTCCATTTTGCGGATTCATTAAAATAACAGAAACCCGTTTTGCTTTCTTAACCTTAAGAACTTTCTCGGCTGCCTGCTGTACATAACATTGCACATTATAGTCAACAGAAAGATACAGATCATTGCCATTTACCGGCTCCACCCGGGTTTCTGCCGCATTTTCAATCTCGATTCCCTGATAATCTGTAAGGGTCAAAATCTTTCCATCTGTTCCCTTCAGCACATCATCATAACGGGATTCTATTCCTAAAATTCCCTGATTATCTGCACCGGCAAACCCTAATACTTTTGATGCCAATGTTCCAAACGGATAGTATCTTTTATAATCTTCATCTACCTTTACTCCGTCAAGACCAGCTTCCCTTATCTCATCTGCCACACTCTTTGGCACATTACTCTTTATTTTTTCTCTCGAAGATACCTTTTCTACCTTCTTTTTTACTTCCTCTTCCGAAAGAGCAAGCTTTTGCGACAGTAGTTTTATTACCTTTTGTGGTTCTTTTATCTGATAATAGATCACAGAAACGGAACAAACTGCCTGATTATCTGCCAGCACAATACCATTTCTGTCATAGATTTTCCCTCTGGCAGCCTTGATCGTCCTCTCCCTCTGTTCGATATTTAATGCTTTTTTGCTTAATTCTTCGGAACGAAAAATCATAAGATAGCACAGTCTTCCTGCAAGCAGAGTAAATCCTAAAATAAATGCTCCAAATACAAGGGTATACTTCTCTTTTTGAAATGTATGAACCTTTATCGCTCTCACCCTGCAAAATGTTTTAATAGAAGTATACGCAGAAATTCTGGTCTTATTACTAACATGCCATCATGATTTTTCAAACACGCTCTAAATTCGCTGTTACTGATTCGCTGCATCCTTCGTATTCTTTTTACTTTTTGTCGTGCTGCTGCTTGTGTTCTTTTTATTTTTTGTCGTATTGCTGCTGGCTTCTGTTGTAGCACTGGTCGTATCGTCCTTCTGTTCAGTGCTGGCATTATCTGTATTAGATGTATCTGTTGTTTCCGGCTTTATGCCCAGCACATCCACGATTTCTTCCATGCAGGCTTTTTCTAACTCTACTGCCAGTCCGGCATTTGCCTGGAATGAAACATTTGGCTCATCAATCGTTACATAGATTAAGAGCTGCGGGCTTTCTACTGGGGTAAATCCAATAAAGGAAATATAATAATCCTTTTTATTTCTTGGAATTTTTTCGGCAGTACCCGTTTTACCACCAATACTATAGCCTTCAATCTGTGCTTTTGTTCCTGTTCCAGACTCCACTGTCTGCTGCATATAAGAACGGATTGTCGCTGAAGTTTCTTCGGAAATGGTCTTTCTTAACACTTCTTTCCCGATATCTTTTACTACAGCCCCATTATCACTCTGAATCTGCTTTACAATATGCGGACGATAATAATTGCCGCCATTAATAAGAGAACAAAATCCTGCTGCCATCTGCATCATCGTACAGTTAAAGTTCTGACCAAAAGCATTCGTTGCTAAAGTTACACTATTGGAATAATTCGATGCATTGTATACAAGACTCTTTGTATCTGTCTCACCTGGAAGGTCTATTCCAGTACTTCGTCCAAATCCGAAAATATTCTGATATTTATAAAAAGTATCTGCTCCTTCTTTAAATCCAATGTTCATCATTGCTACATTACAAGATTTTGCCACCGCATCTTTTAATGTAATGTTTCCATGGACATGGGAACATCCGATGTTACGCTTTCCTACCATAAGAGAACCTGTACAAAAATAATTCTCATTGCCAGTAAGTGCCCCACTCTCAAGTCCTGTTGCCACGGTAAATGGCTTATAGGTAGATCCCGGTTCATTTGTATCACTTATAATGGAGTTTCTCCATAATTCATTAAACGCATCATAGATTGTTTTCTGGTCATCTGTTTTCTTTTTTGTGCTATCTTTGGAATCTTCAGAAGCATCTTCACTATCCGTAGTTTCCTCAGCCTGTTTCTGCTTTGTGTAAGCTTTCATCTTATCAATCTCACTTTGAGAATAAAGAGATAAAAGACTTTTCTCATCCATCGGCTTATTCAGATTATATGGATAAGAACTTGTCATTCCGAGAATTTCTCCATTCTGCGGATTCATGACAAGAATATTCGTAACCTTACTTCCAATCTTATCATCAAAATCTTTTAACTTCTGCTCAATAATCTTCTGAATCTGCATATCAATCGTGCTGACAACAGAATTTCCATTCTTAGGTTCTTTTACAGACTGCTCCTGGTCAAGCTCCTCATTAAAATAATAGTATGCACGACCGTTCACTCCGTTTAACTGACTATTATAATATTGTTCGATTCCCCAGTTACCAACATTACCTGAAGATGTATACCCAAGAACACGGCAGGCAAGAGAATTATACGGATAAACTCTCTTATAATCTTCCTCAAAAGAAACTCCCTTTACCATCTTGGCACTTTCTATCTTTGCTTTCTTTGCTTTTGAGACTCCTTTCGCAGAAGCATCCGCTAAGTCTAAGAACTTCTGAAACTTCTCCACTTCGTCATATGTCATATTCTTTTTATATACTTCATAATAAGAATATGGATTATCCTCAATCGTCTTCTTTAATTTACTCTTACTAAATCCAAAATACTCATGAAGCGCATTAATTGTCGCTTCTTCATATTTTTTATCTTGAAGCAAAATATTCTGCGGTTCCAGTATGAGTGTATAAATCTTCTCATTGGTAGCCAGGATATTTCCATTCCTGTCATAAATCTTGCCTCTCTCAAACGGCAGAATTGTACTGTCATGTTTTTGCTGACTTAGAACTGCTGTCTCATATTCTTTTCCCTTTGTTGCTGTCACATAGCATAATTTCACCACCAAAATCAAAAAGAGGAAGATGATACCTCCAAATACCAATATCAGCTTCCCTTTCATTGGGGTGGTAAGTCGTCTGTCTGCTTTTTTCTTCTTCGCCACTTTACTACCACCTGTTCTTTATCTGCTTTAATCTACACTTTCATATTGCCGGAAATAATCGTCAGAATCCCTCTGATACAAAAGGACATCGGAATCCTTCGGATAAATCATATGTAACTTCTTCTCGGCATAATCTTTAATCTGATCCAGATTGATTGATTTATCAATTTCAGCCTGAATCGCACTCTGTTTACTTTCTAAACTTGTCTTTTCAGTTTTAAGGTCAGAAATCTGTTTCTCCATCACATTAAGCTGTGCATTCGCATGAAGATAAAACATTGCTGCTGCAGAACATATGATTACCGCAATCAATGCTACCAGCGTATACTTCCAGTCAAACGCAAGAAACTTCGCCGCATTCTTCTGAATAGCTGCCGCCGCTTCTGAATCTGCTGCTTTGTTCCCCGTTCTCCTTTGTTCTGGTCTTCTCAGATTCTTCTTTGCAGGAACTGTCTTTGCTGTCTGCTTCCCTGCCGTATCTGTTTCTAACTTTCTAACGTTGCTTCCATAAATGTATTCATAACGTTCTGATGTATTACGAAGTGCCATATTCTACCTCCAACACGATAAAATGTCTCTATCCTTCTGTGATTCTCCTCTCAAAAACACGAAGCTTTGCACTCTTAGACCGACTGTTCTCCTCAAGCTCTTCCTTACCAGGCACAATTGGTTTCCTTGTGATAACCTTTCCCTTTGATACTCTGCCACATACACAAACCGGAAATTCCGGCGGGCAAATACACGGCCTCTCACTGGTACGGAAAATATTCTTTACGATTCTGTCTTCTAAAGAATGGAATGTAATAATCGCGATTCTTCCCTCATCATTAAGAAGATCAATCATGTCCTCTAAATTATTCTTCAGCACATCAAGCTCATGATTTAACTCAATACGGATTGCCTGAAAAGTCTTCTTCGCAGGATGTCCTCCTGTAGCGCGCACCTTTTTAGGGATGGCTGCCTTGATAACCTCAATCAGCTGACCTGTTGTCTCAATCGGAGCCTTCTGTCTTGCCTGGACAATATGCTTTGCGATATTCTTTGCAAACTTGTCCTCCCCGTAATTACGGATAATATGATACAGCTCCATCTCGCTATAATCATTCACGATATCTTTCGCAGTCTTTGTCTGTCTCTGATCCATACGCATATCAAGAGGTACATCTTCCCGGTAAGTAAAGCCTCTCTCAGCATTATCAAGCTGATAAGAGGATACTCCTAAATCAAGCAGGATTCCATCTACCTTGGGGATTCCCAAATCTCTCAGTACTTCCTTCATCTGTGCATAATTGCTTCTTACGATGGTAACCCTGTCTGCATAATCTTTCAGTCTCTCTGTGGCAGCGGCAATGGCATCCGCATCCTGGTCGATTCCGATGAGTCTTCCGGTTGTCAGATGTCTGCATATTTCCAGTGAATGTCCGCCTCCCCCAAGCGTTCCATCCACATAAATGCCATCCGGGCGAATATGTAATTGTTCAATTGTCTCGTTCAAAAGAACGGAATAATGTTTAAACTCCATATTTAGATTCCAATTCCCAACTCTGCCATATGCTCTGCGATCTCATCCATATCGTCAAAATCGTTGTTTTCCAGATACCGTTCTTTGCTCCAGATCTCCACACGACTGAATACACCAACGGAAACAACTTCTTTATCGATTCCTGCGTATTCCCTCAGATTCGCCGGAAGTAAAATTCTTCCCTGCTTGTCCACTTCGCAGTTTGCAGCTCCTGCAAAAAAGAATCGCATAAACTTTCTTGCATCTTTTGAAGTCAGTGGTTTTTCACGAAGACTCTCCTCAATCCGTTTCCATTCTTCCTGGGAATAAACAAACAGACAGCCATCCAGTCCCTTTGTCACAACAAATTCATTGCCAAGTTGTTCCCGGAACTTGGAAGGTACGATCAGTCTGCCTTTTGCATCAACCGAATGATTGTATTCGCCCATAAACATGGCAGACTCACCTCCCCTTCCTCATTTTCTGAACTTCTGTTTGTTCACCACTTTGCACCACAAAGTGGATTTTTTACTCCACTTTCCACCACTATGTATCCATAATACCCTAAAACCACCCTGAAATCAAGGGTTTTTCCCAGTCTTTCTTGAAAATGGATAGACGATTGCCGTATTTTTTCCAAAAAAAATC
>ENA-OPSV01002400-OPSV01002400.1-human-gut-metagenome-genome-assembly--contig:-NODE-2400-length-11039-cov-2.454661_pt1 | contig 11039 bp, 7 predicted proteins | sample MGYA00241460_ERZ501912 | MGnify/ENA primary metagenome ERZ501912 (study PRJEB25962, sample SAMEA2042402) | human gut metagenome | biome: human gut; feature: human-associated habitat; material: faeces...
TGAACCGGCTCCGCCGACAAAATTATAGAAAGCTCGGTGCAGGCTTCCCTGGCGGAACAGGGGGCATTCTCCAAAACGTTGGTTTTTACAATTTCTCTTGCCGCAAGTGCTTGGTCGAGCTGTTTTGTTAAATTTTCCGTAATTCCGTCCTTGCCGATTTGGCAAATGGACGGCACGCCGTTTGCAAGGGAACGAAGATATGCCCTCTGTTTGCTGGTTATCATAGTCTTACCGCCTTGTGTTAAAGTTGTTTTGTCAGCATATCGCTGTAATGGCCTTTGGGGAACGCGCCAACGCTCTGGTCGGCAACCTCGCCGTTTTTGAACACAATTATGGTGGGAATGCTCATCACGTTGAAGCGCATAGCAAGCTCCCCCTCTTTGTCGATATCCACTTTTGCAATTTTTGCTTTTCCGCTGAATTCGTCTGACAGCTCCTCAATCAGCGGGCCAACCATTTTGCACGGGCCGCACCAGGATGCCCAGAATTCGAGCATCACATATTTTCCGGTTGGAAGGCATTCGGATAATTTTACTTTTTTCCCTTCCGGATCGGTGAGTTCGATGTCTTGAAACGGGGCTCCTATAGCGATTTTTTTGGCCATCTCTGCTTTTTCCTTGAATTCGGTCATACGGGGACAATTTCCCCAAACCCCGGAAAGTGTATTTTGCAGATCTTCGATCTGACCGGAGGTTAAGTCGATCTCTCCGAGCAGGAAATAACCGGCTTGATCGAGAGCCACTACAGAAGCCGGATTTTGTTTGATAAATCGGATCGTGGCCTGAATGATCTGCCGATCCAGTTCGGAGATCCGGCGGGCCAGGCGAATGCCCTCCTCGGTATTGAAGATGTTGTCTAATGCCGGACGGTGATATTGCTCGAGGTATTCGCCGTCTGCCTGATTTCTGGCTTTACTCAGTTCTTGGATAGAAGTTTTGAATGACTGATACAGATCTTCTGTCTCCGAACCCTGGATTATCATCTTACCTTTACGTTCCGGATTCCAGTAATAAGTGGGTAAAGTATGGATATCTCCCTGGAAAGTGATATCCGAATTTTCCAAATAGAAATTGCCGGCCAACCAGTTGGCTTCCGAGGATTTTTTCCCTACGGGAGTCGTATCGATGATCCAACGATAAAAGCCGGGTGCCGGAATTTCCCCGGTCAATTCGAAACAATGATCTTTAATGACCGTTGTTGCAATTGTTTGAGGAGGATAGCTATTATCCAACAGTTTGAAAACCATCCCTTCACATGGGCCTTGGATAGAGCCGGTGATGTGAAAAGATTTATTTTGTGCCTGGCAATACTGAATTGCCAGAACAAGGAATAGCACAGTTAACAGATTTTTCATTTTTGGGGATTTTAAGGGTTTTCGATGAGTAAGTTGTTACCTGCTTTGGCCGATTGCGGGATGGGTAGGATCAATTGTTTATCCGACTTTATATTCGGGCGTATGGTGGTGATGTCTAAATCGCCGTGTTTATAATACCTGATCATATCGTACCACTCTTCCTGGTTTTCAAAAAGCAGGTCGATCCATTTGTGCTGGCGGATCATTTCTAAAAGCTGGTTGTCAGGAATAGTACTCACGTCATATACTCCCGGGACATGGGCATCCAAAACGGTTTGCAGACTGGTACGGGCTGCCGCAAGATGATTGCCTCCCTGCCGGGCTTCCGCTTCTGCATGGATATAATATACTTCTCCCAAACGCAGGAAGTAGTAGGTATTGCTCTTGCCGTCATCATTGGTACTGTGAGGATATTTCCCGTTTTTGAAAGAAGTTGTGATGACGTCCGGTGTAAGAAACGGGGCGGCAAAACGGGGATCGTAACCTTCTCCTGTTTCTTTGTTCCCTGGAGTGGGATCCATCGCATCGGCTATTTTTTGAGAATAAGAACTATAAGTTGTCCGGTCTAAAATGAAACTACATTGTTCTTCATAGTTGGAGACATAAGGAGCGAACAGCACTTCAGGAGAATCGAACATATCGCTGAAGATACTCATAAAGTCAACCAGCCCGTATCCGTAGTTGCCGGCTGTTTGAATCACTTCATCGGCCAGTAGGGCTGCATTTACGTAATCTCCTTTACTTAGTAATACTTTTGCTTTCAGGGCTTGTGCGGTTGTTTTTCCGGCCTGCGCATGAGTGGGCGTATAATTACTCATAGGCATGTCCGGAGCATATAATATAGCTGAATCGAGATCCGATTCGATAAATTTATAGCTTTCAGCTACAGTCGAGCGGGCCTTTGCTAACGGTTCCCGGTAAGGTTTGTCGGACAGGACGATACCATATGGAGAATCGGTATCGTAAAATTGCCCGAAATAGCGTAACAACATAAAGTGAGCCATGGCCCGGTTGAAATAGCCTTCGCCTAATATTTCCATACGTCTCGCAGGGTCCAGGTCTTTTACCGTATTGTTTTCCAAAAATTCGATCATAAAGTTGGCCGCGTTGATTACATCATATAAATTATTATAGACATTTCCGATGATACTATTGTCTTCCAGTACATTGTTGTCGGTGAAACCGGTTTCTCCTGCCAATCCACCACTACCCGAGAGTGCTAATGAACCGGCGAGCAGGCCGATATGGCTTCGGAAGTTACAAAGACTCATGGCCCTCCATTGGGTATATACCCCGCGTAACACCTGTTCTGCACTCTGGGCATTCCGTATTGCGGTTTGGTCTTCCAGTTTATAATAAGGTTTTACTTTATCTACGTCTCCCATCAGGTCACATGCCCAAATCAATACAGAGAGAAATAAGGTAGAAATAATATATGTTGTTTTCATAGTATGAGATTTTATCGTTAAAATTCAACTTTAACACCTAAGGTAAATGTTTTACTCAATGGATAGGGATCTTCATTCAGGGTCATCTGTGAAGTAGTGAAACTACTGATCAGTTCCGGATCGATACCCGGCCATTGGGTCACGGTCCAGATATTAGAGCCGCTGACAAATAACATGGCCGATTGTACATTGATTTTCTTCAGGAAATTCTGTGGTAAATTATAAGAGAAAGTAATATTCTTTAAGCGTAAATACGATGTTTCGTAAATGTAACGATCGGAGAAACGAGAGTTTTTGGAAGGATCGGTATAAACCAGACGTGCATAACGAGCATCGGGATTTTCGGGACTCCAGGTTTTCCCATAGAGTTCGGGATAGATGTTATTTCCAATATACCCATACATATCGCTCATCATATTATAAACAGCAGCTTTAGCTCCTTGGGAGAATTGGAAAACGAACGACAAATTGAAATTTTTGTAATTGACCGAATTGAAAAATCCTCCGAAGAATTTAGGCTGAGGAGTAGCAATAACTTCCCGGTCTTTACTGTCGATATAACCGTTCCCATCCAGGTCCTTGTATTTGAAGTCACCCATACCGGTCGACTTTTCCTGGTAATAATTCGCTCCACGAGCTACGGCTGTTTTATTTAGAGTAACTACTTCATCGTCGTTTTGGAATATTTTTTCGACGATATATCCTTTTAAAACGCCGGCAGGCTGACCTTCTATATAGGTATCGACATCGTTACTGGAAAGCTCGGCTCCATTGAGTTTTTCGATTTTGTTCCGGTTCAGGGCTATATTGAATTTCGAGGTCCAGGTCCAGTCGGCTGTACGGATAATATCCCCGCCGATTTCAATCTCAACGCCTTTGTTGGAGAGGTCGATTAAGTTGGACGTATAGGAAGTGGAACCTGATTCGAGCGGATAGGGGGAAGGAGCCAATGCACCTTTGGTGTAACGATAGTATCCGTCGATGCTACCGAACAGGCGGTGGTTGAAGAAAGCGTAATCTAATCCACCGTTGAATTCGGATGTTCTTTCCCATTTGATATCCGGATTAGGTAATAAACCGGGAGTCAGAGTCGATTGTCCTATATAAGGATTGCCTTTTTCATAAAATTGTCTGTAGACGAAATCGTCGATGTTGGTAGAACCGGTTTGTCCCCAACTGAAACGTAATTTCAGATCGTCGACTTTTTCTGTATCGGCCATGAAATTTTCGCTGCTCATCCGCCATCCCAGGGATATAGAAGGGAAATAACCTCTTTGATTACCGGGGCCGAATTTGGAAGAGGCATCGGAACGGAAATTGATTTCTGCCAGATATTTGTCGAGATAATTATAGCTGGCACGGGCATAAATGGAATTGAGGGCACTTTTGGACTTTGCGTCTCCGATGCAGTGTGTTTCTGTTGCAGACCCCGCATTATTCAGGACTTCATCATCCGGGAAGCCCATGTAGTAATGCGAAGTATATTCACTAAAAGAACGGTCCCAACCATAGCCGACCATAAAGCTGAAATAATGGTCTTCTATCTGGAAATTATAGTCGGCCCTGAAGTTGATCGAAGTATTGGCGGCTTTGCTGCGGTCGTCCTGAAGGGTGGACATGCCTCCGCCTCCCCGATCGTCTTGGGCGACCAGCGGGTTGTAATTACTATACTGATCCTGAAACATAGAGATATTGATATCTCCTCTGATTTTCAAACCGTTGAAGATTTTGTATTCCAGATAACTGTTTCCCAGGAATTGATAAGATTCTTTTTTGTTTTTATTTTGCCGGTTTGCGACTGGATTGGCTAAACCTACGGGGAAACCCCAGGTCGGAGTTCCGTCGATGCGGTATAATTCTCCCGTTTCATCGTATACGGGTACATCGGGTCTGACATTCCATTCTCGGGTAATACCCATTTCTTCGCCTGCAGCTCCGCTATGGCGTTTGGTCATTGTATAACCCAGGGCTGCTCCTACTTTGAAGCGTTTCGAGACATCCGAGTCAAAGGACAGACGACTGTTGTAACGTTGCATATCGTCGTTGATAAACAAACCTTCCTGGTCGATTGCATTGAAAGAAAAGGAGTAATTGGATAATTTTCCACCTCCGCGGATAGCCAGATTATACATGTGAGTCAGTGCATTCTTATTATTGGTCTCATCTACCCAATTGGTATTTTCTTCACCGAAAGCCTCGTCTTTTAATCCGTCGAATATCATATTTCCGTAATTATCATAGGAAGTATTGGCCATATAATCGATTGCAGGATAGATTTGGCCGTATATGATATTATCGTCTGTGATTTGTGCTTTGTTGATGGCTCCGAGTGTATTTTTAATGATTAATTCCTGGAGATTTTTAAATTTAGTTGTGTTTAATGGTTTGAATTTTTTAATTTGGTTACCGACACTCAAGGTATATCCCAGACTGATTTTCATTTGTTCGTTGCGGTGACCGTCCTTGGTTTTGATGATGACTACTCCGTTGGCTCCTCTGGAACCATAAATAGCTGTTGCGGCAGCGTCTTTCAATACGTCGATACTTTCGATGTCGTTGGGGGAAAGAGTTGAAAGCGGATTCAGCATATTCAGGCTGCGCTCGACAAAGAAAGGTACACCGTCGACGACATACAAGGGTTCATTATTGTTTTGCGATTTTAACGGGGAAGTGATTCCCCGGATGTTTAAAGTTGCTTTGGCACCTGGTTCTCCTGAGTTTTGATTGACCAATACCCCCTTCACTGCTCCACCTGGCATGTTGTCGAAAGTCGTGGCTCCGTTGGCATATTTTTCCAGGTCTTTCGCTTTGACCGACGATACGGAACTGGTCAGGTTTCTTGCCGACTTGCTTCCGTAACCGATAACTACAACGTCTTGCAATTCAACCTGATCTTCTTCCATGACGACATTATGACGGACATCTTCCGTTGCCGGAAAGTTATAGGTGACTTTTTTCATTCCGATAAAAGAATAGACGATTTCCACCGCATTACCTTTGAGGATGGCAAGCTGATAGTTACCATTGATATCGGAAGAAGTACCAATGTCCGAGTTACCGATGAAGACCGTTACTCCCGGTAAAACATTTCCGTTTTTGTCCTTGATATTACCGGAAAGTTTCACTCTTTCCTGTTTGACTTGAGGAAGATCGCCTACCGGACGAGGGGTGATATAAATAACGTCGCTTTCATAAGCACACTGATAAGGCGTGTTTTTGAAGATATGGTCTAAAATTTCGTCTACTTGCTTCTGTTGGGCGTTAACGTCAAAGCGTTTTAGTCGGGCGACATCCTGTTCGTTATAAACGAACCGCAACCCGGTTTGTTTCCAGATTTCCTGTAATAGCGTATTGACGTCACATTGCTTTAAATTCAAAGTGACGACTTGCTTTTGAGAGTATCCGGAAGCAAAACCTCCCAAGGTGAATACCAGCATAAAAATTGAGAATAACTTCATAATCCTGACAATTTTTAATCTTTTTAAGTCCGAAAGGACAAAGATTCGTTTACATTCCATAAATTTGTATTTTAAGGTAAAACAATCCGACAGCCTACAGTTAGCTTTGTCCGCTGTCTTTTTATCTGATTGCAGCTGGGAATGGTGGTACATTCCCGGCTGTTTATTTTGAATAAACGAACATTTATTTTACCGTCACGGTCCGGCCTTTGATGATGAAACGGGCGGTGGAAATTTTTTCAAAATAGTGGAAAAGTTCCGATACCTCTTTATATCTGGTCATCATACCTGACAGGTGAATATTTTTAGTTTGCTCGTTGAGGTAGAATACGTCCAGATCGTACCATCTGGCTAATTTATTCATGATCGATTCCAAGGACTCGTTTTGGAACATGAAATTTCCGTCTTTCCAGGTGATATAAGGTAAAACATCCACTTCTTCAATCGTTAGTTTCCCGGAGGAGGTATAGGCTGCCTTTTGGGAAGGGTTTAGGTGAGTCTCCTGGTCGTGGTGGCGGATACTGACGCTACCGCTGACCAGAACGGTTTCGATGTTGTCTTTATTTTGAGTACTGATATTGAATTGGGTACCATATACTTTGACTTCAATATCGCCGACTTCGACAATAAAAGGCTGTTTTTCATTTTTAGCAACTTTAAAATAGCCTTCTCCCTGAAGTTTTACTCTTCTTTCCAGGCTTGAGAAAACCGTTGGGTATCGGAGTTCTGTCTCTGCATTCAACCATACTTCGGTCCCGTCTGCCAGTTTGATTTTGAATTCTCCACCTCTGGGGATTTCGAGTCGGTTTATCAGGTTTGCAGTCGAAATGTTGGCTGATTCTGCGTAATTCAAGACTCCTTCATTGGAAATACGGATTAGTGTTCCATCTTTTTCCTTTAACTCCTGCGAAGTGGTGTTTACGGGAATCGCAGTTCCGGAAGAAAGATGCAGAATCGCCTTTGACGAACCCGGATGAATCGGAACTTCGGCTAAAGTCGGAATCAGTGAAGGGGTATGGATCAGGTAAAAGGAAAGTCCGCCTCCGAGCAGAATCAGGGCGATGGCTGCAACTCGGATAAAAAGACGGCGGATATGACGCCGTTTCAGACGGGATGCAAATTCAATATATTGACCTTGAATACGGCCGGATTGGATAGCAGCCTGAAGGTGAATGTGATGCCGACGGAATCTTTCGAAGTACCTTTGATGTTCAGGATCGTGTCCCAACCATTCTTTCAGAAGCTGTTCTTCCTCTACGGCGTTTTCCTGTAAGAGATGCTTTAAAAGTAATTGATCGATGTTGTCTTTATTTAGCATATCGGTTGCATTTGTCCATAGTACGGGAAAATATTAATTTTCATTGAATGGAAAAGACAACTTTTTTTGAAATAGTTGAAAAAATAATTATAATGAATTGGAATTTAATCTTTTGTGTTTTTGGTTTTTTATCTTTTTTTGTCGGATAAAAGCAAAAACAGGATGATATTTTGGGTTATATCGGGATAGGCCTGACGAATTTTTTTGAGGGCGTTGACTAAAAGCGTATTCACCGTAGCGATAGAAATGCCTAGTTTAGCTGCAGTTTCTTTATAATGTAATCCTTGTAAATAGATACATTGCATGATTTGACGGCTTCTTTCGGGAAGCTTATCGATTTCGTTTTTGACCCGGGCCAATACTTCTTCTTCCAGGGTATCGTATTCTTCCCAGGCTTTGTCGGAAGACTTCAGATCGGTAGCATGGCGCAGGGGATCTTTTTTTTCCATCCGGTCGAATGCCAGATTGCGTACAGAAGTGTAAAGAAAAGATTTAAAGGTGGTTGCTTGTAGTGAGGTTTGGGTCCTTTTTTCCCATAAACGGATAAAAAAGTCCTGTACCAGATCTTCCGACTGGGGAATGTTGTTCAGGAAAGAAGCCGCCCATAGTACCAAAGGCTTGTAATATCTGGTAAACAAATATTCCATGCCTTTCTCCTCGCCTTGATTGAGGAGTGAACATATGGTACTGTCCGGTATTTGCATTATCTGTATTTATCGTTTTACCAGCTTCCACTGGCCCCGCCACCGCCGAAACTCCCTCCGCCGAAACCTCCGAAGCTTCCGCTACCTCCGCTGAAAGAACCGAAATTGCTGCCGCCACCGCCGAAACCTCCGAAAAATATGGGAGGGATTCCTCCACTTCCATGGCTACCTGTGGTATACCCTTTTTTTCTTCGGAAAAACAGAGGCAGGAGAAATAGGATCAAGATAGGAATGATGATCACTTCGGCACTGCCATTTCCGTTTTTGCGGGCATATTGTTCGGCTGTAAATTCCCCACCGGCAAGCTGCATGAGTACATCTGTCGCTTTGTTAATTCCCCGGTAATAATTGTTTTGTTGAAATTCAGGTATAATTTCGTTCCGGATGATTCTCGAAGCGATGGCATCCGGAATGACTCCTTCCAATCCATATCCGACGGCAATGGCTACTTGTCCTTTTTCTGTCCTGCTCTTGGGCTTGATCAGAAGTAAGACTCCGTTGTCTTTTCCTTTTTGGCCGACTCCCCATTTTTCAGCTAAACGCTGGGCATAATCGCTGGGGGCGTAGCCTTGTAGGGTGGGTACGGTTACTATTGCGATCTGGGTGGAAGAAGTGTCGTTAAAATTTCTCAACTTTTGCTCCAATGCTTGTTGTTGCTGTGGACTGAACAGCTGAGTGAAATCATTGACTATCCGTTTGGGGCGCATCGGTTCGGGTAGATCCTGAGCCTGTAAAAAGGAAGTAATGCATATAAAGAAAATAAGGACTGATCGTTTCATGTTTAATTTTTAAATGAGATATCGTCCGACAGTTCGTTGACATCGTCTGCCTGATAGGGAAAAAAAGCTTTTAGCTGCTGTCCTGCAGTCAGGACAGCTTCGCAAACTCCCTCGCAAATCTGTCCTGATTTGAATTTTTCTATCATATTGTTTTTTATGTCATCCCAAAAATGGTCCGGCACTTTCGCATTGATCCCTGCATCTCCCAATATCGCCAATTGTTTATCTTCTAATGCGACGTAAATCAGTACACCGTTCCGCAAGGCTGTCTTATGCATTTTCAAGTCGGCAAAGACCTGGGCTGCACGGTCGAGTACATTCTTCCGGCAATGATTTTCGAAATGGATCCGGATTTCGCCGGAAGTATCTTTTTCTGCTTGCCGGATGGCGGCAACCATAGCGGTCTTCTGAGCCGGGGTGAAAAAATCGGATGGTTTCATTGCTCAAAATTCTACTTTAGGAGCATTTTCAGCTCCTGCATTGGCTTCAAAATAGGGTTTGGAGGTGAATCCGAACATTCCGGCTACCAGGTTTCTGGGGAATTGCAGGATGAAAGCATTGTAGCTGCGGGCGACATCGTTGAATTTCCGGCGTTCTACTGCTATCCGGTTTTCCGTTCCTTCGAGCTGGGCTTGCAAATCAAGAAAGTTTTGGTTAGCCTTCAGATCCGGATAATTTTCAGAAATAGCCATCAATCGGGATAAAGCGGAGGATAATTCCCCTTGTATGTTACTTAATTTTTTTAGGGCCGCTTCGTCGAGCTGGTCGATATTCAGCTGCATCTGAGTGGCTTTTGCCCGGGCATTGACTACTTCGGTCAGTGTATTTTCTTCGTGTGAAGCATACCCTTTCACTGTATTGACCAGATTGGGGATCAGATCCAGGCGCCGTTGATATTGGTTTTCCACATTCGACCATTGGGCCGATACGGCTTCGCGCATATTGACCATGCCGTTGTAAGCTCCTTTAAACCAAAAGAAAATACTCAATACAACTACAGCGATAACGATTAAAACAATGTATCCCTTTTTCATATGTTTATAAATTTTGTCAAAAAAATTTGTGTTTTTTTTAAAACAATTATTTCTCACAGATACAAAGTTAATGATTTCTGTGATTCGCCTGTGAAGATAGGACGAGAAATATTTCTATTGTTTTATAAAGAGGAGGATTTTAGATTTAAAACGACGATTACCGGATTAGCATCTTCGGTCAGGTTACGAAGGGCGGGGATAGCTGCAAGTTGTTCCGGTTGGATAAAATGAAAGAAAACCGGGGCCGGTAAAACCATCAAACCTTGATTTTGTACCATCTCCCGGGGAATGTAGGGAATCGTGTGATCGATATCGTTGACGAGGGTATCGCATACCGTGGCGGTCCGATGGGTTAAGTCCAGTTGAATCATGTATTGTTTCTGGCCGATAACGATGAGGTCCAGGACGGTTTTACCTAAGGAAATGAAATTGTGAAAATAAGGGAAGGTGATCGGTTTCGAAAGCGATTTTTTGAATTGTTCCGGGCTTTGATTATGACCGTAATCCAGGGATATTTTACGGGTAATACCGCTTTTACCCAAAAAATAGAGGGTGTCACTACCGGGACAACTGAATATAACCTCCTGGCTGGAGAAATCGGATAAATAATTGCTCGTACCGAAAGAGATAGAATCGAAAGGACTGATCCGAATTTCGTTTTCCAATTTCCCTTGTTTGTCATATAGGGAGACGGTTCGCCCATCCGAAATGATGATACCATTTTCCAGTACGTTAAATTCCATATTGAAGGATCGGTTTTGTATCAATGTTTTCAGGTAGTTTCCGTTCTTGTCGTAAGCCATGACGATGTGGCCTTTACCGTTATCGCCCGATACATAGATCACAGAATCACCGATGGAACTTTTTACTTTGAAGATACTGCTGTATTCGTTTGCTCCCCGTCCCCGGTTGTTATGCTGGGAGAGGTATTGCCCGTGGCGGTT
>ENA-OPSV01002402-OPSV01002402.1-human-gut-metagenome-genome-assembly--contig:-NODE-2402-length-11038-cov-2.254575_pt1 | contig 11038 bp, 13 predicted proteins | sample MGYA00241460_ERZ501912 | MGnify/ENA primary metagenome ERZ501912 (study PRJEB25962, sample SAMEA2042402) | human gut metagenome | biome: human gut; feature: human-associated habitat; material: faeces...
ATACCGCGATGGATATTGCAGCTGCATTTTTAAAACAGGCAATCGGCGGAGTGGAATTATCAAAGGAGGATCACGAATTTGATGATGCATTAGCAGGAGATACCGGAGCCGAGGAAGGGATGGTACGTCTGTTCATTAACATCGGAAAGAGCCAGCGGATCCGCCCGGGAGATATTCTCGGGGCTGTAGCCGGAGAGGCAAAGATTCCGGGCAAACTTGTGGGGGCAATTGACATGTATGATAATTACACATTTGTCGAGGTGCCGCAGGAGTATGGAAAAGATGTATTAAAAGCCATGAAAAATGTAAAGATCAAAGGAAAGTCGGTCAACGTGGAGCCGGCAAATGCACGATAGAGGATAAGACCGTTTTTGGGGGAATGCCAACAGCGTACCCAAATCCATCAGCCGCCAGCACTGTAAAGTGGTGACCGATGACAAAGGAGGCTATATCATTACCAATCTGAAACCCGAAAACGTCACTTACGTCAATGGTGTGCAAATCGAGTCCAAGCACATTTCCGGAAAAGACCGCATAGAGCTGGGGTCAGACCATTACTTCATGGATATAGCGGCCATTATAAAAGGGCTGGGAGCATCAATACCCAAATCGTTCTCTATCCGTCACCTACAAGAAGTATGGGACGAATTTCACGACACCAAACTCCAGATACAGATAAAAGAAAAGAAGTCTGCAGCAATCCGTTCTGTAACAGGCGTATTTTCCATGTCTGCCATTTTCTGCGGATTTATTCCGGGCATTGCCGACCTGCCGGCTTTGCGTGTCATTCTATATTCTACAGGACTTTTATTGGCCATCTATTTCTTTGTGATAACCTACCGGTCATCTTCCACACTTCCCAGGTTTCTGGACGACCTTGATAAGAAATTTCATAAGGACTATGTATGCCCCAACCCGGAATGCCATCATTTCATGGGATATCAACAGTATGACGACCTGAAAAAGATGACGAGCTGCCCCTATTGTAAATCCAAATTTACCGAGAAGTAAGAATCCCTTGAAAAATGAGGGATTGATACCTTAAACCGCAGGGTTTATGTAGTATACTTTTTGAAATTTGCCATTGCATGCCTCTCTTTATATTTTTGTTGCAGAATAAGTTATAAACCATTAAAAATGAGCAACTATGAAGACTAAAAAAACAAACCAGGAAAGCACAAATTCCACACAGAAAAATGTGGAACAGAAAAGTTACAATTGGCAAAATGGCGCCAGCTCATCCATCGGAGCTGCAATAGGCGTAGCGGCCGGTTCAATGGCCCAGACAGCTTTTGCAACAGAGCCAGTCACCGAAGGACCGGTACAGCCTCCCCACACTGATACCCCTACAGTAACTTCGGAAGTACCTTTAACCAATGAGCCAATTGCCCCTCAGAAGCCTGATACCCCTGCCACACCTATCATGCCCGGAAACAGCAACGATGAACCGCATAACGAAGATACCATCAGTGTGGTCTCCTATGAAACGGTTACGTGCGAAGACGGCTCGCAAATGGATATAGCCGGTGTTATTGTCAACGGACAAGAAACTCTTGTCGTTGACATCGACCGGGATGGAATAGCAGATGCCATGGTGGCAGATATGGACAATAATGGAATAATTACAGACAATGAGGTCATCAATATAGAAGAGGCAGGCATTCGCATGGAAGGATTGTCTATGGCAACCACACAAGCAACCGGCGTAAACGAGGATGCTACATTGCTGGCAGACAATGACCCAATACCCGACTATATAAATGATGCCGACGTAACCGGCTACATGGCCTAATTCTATTCATCACACTATATTTACTAAAGCTATGAAACGAACAAATATAATCACATTCATCCTATTATTGGGAAGCACCTCCCTGCTCTACGCACACGATTTCACCGTCACCGGAAAAAGTGGAGAGAAATTCTTCTTCAACATTGTAGATGCAAAGAAACAACATGTGGAAGTTACCTACCAAGGGAACATCTCTGCCCCCCAACCCTCTCTGTATACCGGTGAGATATCCGTTCCGGCAAGGATAAAGCACAACAACACGATATACCGTGTTGTCGGCATTGGCAAGAAGGCATTCAGTAATGCAGCTTCCCTAAAAGGCATTGTACTGCCTTCCGGGCTTTCGTCCATAGGCGATTTTGCCTTTGAAGGTTGCAGCGGATTAGAGAAAATCGTATTTCCCGGCAACAGCGTCCGCTTTGGTGAAGGAGTATTCTTCCGGTGTACAGCAATCGGGCAGGTAACGTTGGGCAGCGACTGGACACAAGTGAACCTCAAAATGTTCCGCTGGAGTGACCGTTTGACCTCCATCGTCATCCCGGCAAAGCTCATCAGCCTGCAGAATTTGAAATCATTGAAACAGTTGCAAAGCATAGAAGTGGATGCCAATAATCCAAACTTTACTTCCATAGACGGAATGCTCTATAACAAAGACAAAACAATTCTGTTAGGTTGCCCCCGCGGACGCTCAGGAAAGATACGTATTCCCGACGGCACCACCGCTATACGCTGGAAGGCTTTAATCGATTGTCCCAATATAACCCAAATCGATTTGCCTGCTTCATTACAGATACTCTCGTACCGGGAGTTCTCCCAGATGGAACACCTGGAGCAAATCATCATGCGCAGAACAGAACCGATATCCACCGCAGAGCTCAACGGACAAAAAGTATTCCTGATAAAAATTGCCGGCAAGCTGAAAATCAAACTGCTCATCCCCCAAACAGCACTAAGTTCCTATAAAGAGGCACTTTGCTCCACAGAAGGAGAATATGCTGAAGTTTCGGCCAACACTCCCGAAGGATTCCCACCCGAATATGCCCTGATACCCTCAATAGTGGAACCCACTAATATGCTGGGGAAAAGCATGTTATCCGGAGTAAAAGATTTTTCAAAATATGATAAACCCTAAATATACAGAAACAATGAAGCCGCAAAATATTATAATCGCCTCGTGCCTATTACTGATGTGTTGTATCATGAGTAATCTGCACGCATCCACATTCCACCCCCAAAATGTACGCAGTAATAACGACACAATTCAGGCCGTCAGGCTAAAAGCTTTGAGTGCTCAGGAAAAGTCTCTTCAGAAGAAGATACAGGAACAAGACAAAAAGCGGAATGCCACCTACAATGATGTCTCTACTGAGACAATGGAGAGATTAAATGACCGGCAAGACTCTATCTGCCTGGATTTACGTTCCCAACTCGTAACGATACAATTAGAAATGGCAGAAATAAAGAAAGAGAACTTGAAAAAAGTACTGAATAACTGGGAAAAGAAAGGGAATTGATTGATATGCAGTTGATAGAGGGCACCCTTCTACAAGAGGGTAAATACAGAATAGAGGGAATACTTGGGCAAGGCGGCTTTGGCATCACCTATTTAGGATGGCAAACAAGACTAAACCGTAGGGTAGCCATCAAAGAGTTTTTTATGAAAGAGTATTGCAACCGCAACGCCGATACGTCACACATTACCATCGGGACGGAAGGAAGCCGTGAACTCGTAGCTCGTTTTCAGCAAAAATTCATAAAAGAAGCACAATCCATTGCCGGACTTAACCATCCTAATATTATCCGTATACATGATGTGTTCGAAGAAAACGACACAGCTTACTATGTGATGGAATATATAGAAGGAGGTTCTCTGCAAGAATATGTGACGCGATACGGTGCACTACAAGAAACGGAAGCGCTGCATTACATCCATCAAATAGCAGGAGCATTGAACTATATCCACCAACGGCAGATGAGCCATCTGGATGTGAAACCTGGAAACATTTTGCGGAGAGAAGAGGGAGAAGTAGTGTTGATAGACTTCGGACTATCCAAGCGATACGATGAAAGCGGGCAACAGACCAGTACTACTCCGGTAAGTATCAGTACCGGATATGCACCAATGGAACAATATGTAGCTGGAGGAGTGCAAATATTCACACCAACTACAGATATTTATTCATTAGGTGCTACACTCTATAAATTGCTGACCGGAACGACACCGCCGGCTGCCAACATTGTGTTCGATGACGGACTACCAGCCTTACCCGCAAACATATCGGCAACTACCGAACGAGCGATTCGTGCTGCCATGCAACCCAAAAGACAACGTCCACAAAGCATAAAAGATTTTTTAGAATTGTTGAATAAACCGGAAAGAGAGGATATTACCATCATTGCCAAGAAAGAAAAGTTGCCTCCCCAAAAACAGCCCTCCAGCAGTAACAAGTTACCCATATTTATAGGGGTTGTCGTCGCACTTCTGTTAGCAACAGTTGTCTGGTTTACTCAAAAACCAAGTGATACCACTCCTCTTAAAGAAGAAGCCTTTGCTACGGAAGTAATTCCAACTGAAAACAATCCGGTAGATCTTGGCTTGAGTGTGAAATGGGCAGCCTATAATGTCGGAGCATCTTCTCCCGAAGAATACGGAGGACTATATGGATGGGCGGACCCGACCGGAGAAAAAAAAGCAACAAATAGTAACGATTCTCTCAGTGGCACTCCCCCTTTCAACATTAGCGGCACTCAATATGACATTGCTCGTGCTAAATGGGGAGAGAAATGGAGGCTACCTACACAGCAAGAATTAAAAGAATTATCTGATAAATGTATATGGAAATGGACTGAATACAAAAAAGTTGCAGGCTATATGGTAACAGGACCGAATGGAAATCGAATCTTCCTCCCTGCATCAGGATACTGCTACGCTTACGGTGGAACGGTATATGGTCGAGGAAGAAATGGCCGCTATTGGTCAGGAACACGAAAGACAGCTAATAGCACTTCTAGTAGCGCCTCCAGCCTCGTCTTCAGTATTAACGGCTGGAGTCCGTTGTACAGCGACTATTGTAAGGAGGGAAATTCCGTTCGCCCCGTATCAGAATAAACTGTTATAGTTTGCATTATTTTAATTTTAAATTCCGCCAAAATAAAAAACTATGCAATTACAATCAGGTTCTTTCCTTCAAGGAGGAAAATACAAGATAGAGTCCATATTGGGACAAGGTGGCTTTGGAATTACTTACCAAGCCCTTCAGACCGGATTGAACCGTCAAGTAGCCATCAAAGAATTCTTCATGAAAGACTACTGCGAACGCAATGAGAAGACTTCACATATCATTATGGGTACCCAAAGTAGCCGGGAGTTAGTAGAACGATTCCGCCAAAAGTTTATCAAAGAAGCCCAAATCATTGCAGGATTGGCGCATACACACATTATATCCATCTATGATGTATTTGAAGAAAATGACACAGCTTATTACGTAATGGAGTATATAGATGGCGGTTCTTTAAAAGAACGGATTGAAACCAATGGAGCAATGTCCGATTCTGAAGCATTAAGTTATGTCCTCCAGATAGCTGATGCGTTGGAATATCTTCATCACCGTAAAACCATGCACCTGGACGTAAAGCCATCCAACATTCTGCTTCGGAACAATGGAGAAGCTGTACTAATAGACTTCGGTATATCCAAACGTTATGATGACACCGGTAACCAAACAAGTAGTACGCCAATCGGTATCAGCAAAGGATATGCACCTTTGGAACAATATAAGCAAGGTGGAGTAAAAACATTCTCACCAGGTACAGACATTTACTCTCTCGGAGCAACATTGTTTTATTTGTTGACAAGCCAACAACCGCCAGAGGCCAGTGATGTGAATGACGAGGGACTGCCAGCATTGCCAACAAAGATAAGTCCATTGATAAGAAAGGCCATACAAGGTGCAATGCAACCTCGATGCAAAGATAGACCGCAAAACATTAATGAATTTCTCACATTATTGAATGAAGGGATAAAACCTGGTTTGGAAAATGAAACTACAATATTAGATACCCCTAAAAATGAATTTGTAGCAAAAGAGCATCCTTCTTCCATTCCAAAGCCTCAACGAATTTTCTTATTCAAAAAAGAATGGCTTTGGGGAGTTATAGCTCTAATCCTTATATTATGTACTATTTGGCTCAGCAGAACCAACAAGACGAGTAATATCGCACAAGACAACTCTTTAGCTATTGGGCTTGACAGTACTGTATCCGACAGTGCTATACTTACATCGCCTATATCTATGAATAATTCGGCTCTGCATGATTCATCTATTCGGTATGAGAACTCTAATACAGAAATTGGGCAAACAAGAACCAATGTTCAACACAATGAAATCTCAACAGATCAAATTGTAGATTTAGGTTTAAGTGTAAGATGGGCCGGGTGGAATCTCGGTGCCTCAACTCCTGAAGAATATGGGAATTTATACTACTGGGGAGATTCCACGGGAACAGCCAGCAGTGGACCTACCTCTATTAACATTTATGATTTTGATGATATTTGTGGCTCGGAGTATGATATTGCCCGAACTCAATTAGGGAAATATTGGCGTATGCCAACAGCAAAAGAATTCATGGAACTTAGAGATAAGTGCAAGATAACATGGACCACTTACCAAAAAATAGGGGGATACAAAATTACCGGACCCAACGGCAACAATATATTTCTGCCTGCTGTCGGTATCAAAAACGGACAAAATATAGAAAATCGCGGTTCCATAGCATATTATTGGACTGGTTCCGTAGCTTTAATAGGAGGGGGATTTGTCAAATTCAAAAGAGGACGCGCTTTCCTATTGAAAGATTCAGTTAGGGTTATGCCCAATAATGTTGCACTCCCCATTCGCCCTGTTATCCCCAAAGAAGAAAAACAAAAGAAAGAAGAGCAACAAAGAAAGAAAAAAAGAAAGAGCCTTGAAGAACGAGTTCCCAAATTTGCATCTTCTCCAGCAGATAGATTTAATTCAGAGATTTGTTACAATTGTAACATAAATAATAACAAACAAACAATCAACTACTTAATAATATGAGTAATATAAATAATTATGCACTTAAACAAAATACCATTTTATATGGTAAGACATTTTCAATCTTCTTTCTTTTTGAAAATGTGCAACTTACAAGAAATTGTTTTTTTAATAGGTAACGATTTAGAAACGAGCGAAGTTCTCACTCTTGTTACATTTTGCATTAAATCAAAAGAACGCCTTATCTGAATGCAAAGGTACAAAAAATCATAGAATAATAATTCGATTTTTTACAAATATCTTTTCCTATTGGAATTACCCAAAAATAATGAAGACGAGTAGTCATTTATATTCAATGACACTTGCATTTTTCAGACCGAAACTTGCGGAGGAAAGCAGGGTTTCAAGATTTGAATTGAATTTAGGGAAGCGAATTTTCACTTCCCTAAATTTTTATAATCGTTTGATGAGTTTTGCCGGATTACCGCCTACCACAGTATTGGCTTCTACATCTTTGGTGACAACCGCTCCTGCGCCGACTACTGCGTTTTCTCCTACCGTTACACCCGGCAAAATGGTCGCTCCTGCGCCTATCCAACAGTTGCGTTTCAAGTGGACGGGTTTGCAGGTAAGGACGGCATGGTCGTAGAGGTCGTGATTGTTGGAGATGAGTTGGGCGTTGGCTGCGACTAATACATTATCTTCGATGGTAATTCCTCCGGCTGCCATGAAAAGGGCATTGTTCATCACTACCACGTTCTTGCCTATCTTCACGCTGTTACCGCGTACTACGGTCACGGGCGGCATCACACGGCTGTTCTCACCGATATTGCCCATGAACAACTCTTTCACCAAAGCATCGTATTCTTCGGTATAGGGCATCGTATGATTGATTTTGAAACATAACTGTGCGCAGCGGATTCCTTCTTCCGGATCTGCCTCTTCGGGCTTGCGCATATCTATTCTGAACTCTTCCATCGGATATTTACTTGTTTATAATTGAACTAAACATCTACAAATACAAAACAACCGATGAAGTGATTCTCCACCGATTGCTTTGTATGAAAAGGGACATTATTTGATTTTAGCACCGTCTTTGAACGCCTTGCCGACAATATCGCCCAGTACACGATAGGAATGGGAGGCTGAGTCATAGGAAATCGGCTGCAACTTGCCCAAATCCACCTTGCCTTGCGCATCCAAGATTGAATCGTCTGCCAGCATATTGACGACCTCACCGACAACGTGCATTTCGCCTAATGCTTCCTGCATCTCAATTACTTTACATTCCAATGTCAGAGGATATTCGTCAATGATAGGGGCATTGACAAATTCGCTACGAGTAACGTGTACTCCGGCTTTCTCGATTTTATTCTCCTTTCGTCCCGACACAAGTCCGAAATAATCGGATAAAACCAGCGTATCAACGGTGGCAATGCTTAATGTGAACGCTTCGGTATGTTTCAGGTTTTCGGTGGTTTTGTGATTCAGTGAGAGATTCAATGCGACATGGTGATAGCCGCACTGACCGCCCCAAGCCACATTCATGGCATTGGGTGTTCCGTGTTCATCGTAAGTCGCCACTATCAGTACGGGCAGCGGAGCGACTACGGGACTGTTTCCTAAGTTCTTCTTCATACTTACCTCCATCCCATAAACATACGTGCCGTTTCCGCATCGTGGTGGTCAAAGAAAAGGCTTTTGCCTGTGTCAAGCGTGGCGATAGCCGCCATATCCTCGTCGGAGAGCGAGAAGTCGAAAATCTCGATGTTCTGTCGCATCCGTTCGATGTGTGTCGATTTGGGAATAATTATCACGCCACGCTGGATGAGCCAGCGCAAGGCTACCTGTGCCACGCTCTTGCCGTATTTCATGCCGATTTCAGCCAACTGCATATTGGTAAAAAGACCGTTGCGACCCTCTGCGAATGGTCCCCACGACATGATGTGCGTGCCGAATTCCTCCATGATTTTCTGCGCTTCAGTCTGCTGGTCGAACACATGGGTTTCTACCTGATTGACAGCCGGAACGATCTCCATGTTGCTGGCAATGTCGATGAAGTGGTCAGGGTAGAAGTTGCTCACGCCGATGGCGCGTAGCTTGCCTTCCTTGTATGCTTCCTCCAATGCCCGGTATGCGCCATAACGGTCGCAGAAGGGCTGGTGCAGGAGCATCAGGTCGATGTAGTCCGTCTGCAACTTGCGCAGGCTTTCGTCGATAGAGGCTTTCGCTTTCTCGTAGCCGTAGTTGGAAATCCATACTTTCGATACAAGGAAAATCTCCTTGCGGTCTATTCCGCTTTTGCTGACAGCATTGCCAACACCTTCCTCGTTGTGGTAGGCTTGCGCCGTGTCAATCATGCGATAACCCACGCTGAGGGCATCGCTCACGCAACGCTCGCACTCGGCGGGCGAAACCTGATAGACACCGTAACCAATTTGGGGCATTTCGATGCCGTTGTTTAATTTTACTGTATTCATTGTTTTATCCATTTTTTGATTTCTTCCGATTTTGCAGGCAAGCGAAGTCCTTTTTTGATTTTCAGTGAGGGATAACCTTTCTTCAGTGTGGCATCGGCTTCCGACATAGGACTTTCGTAAGACGTGCAGAAAGGAAATATCACCTTGCCTTTCAGTTGTTCACCGTAATTGTCGAGGAAAGTGCGGATTACCGCCGGTTCTTCGTGCCACCAGATTGGGAAACCAACAAACACCGTATCAACCTTTGCAAAGTCTATGTCAATCGGCTTGATTGCCGGGCGAAGCGACTGATTGAGGTGTTCCTGCGTACAACGGGACTGTTTGTTTGTCCAATTTACATCTTCCGATGAATAGGGCTGTTCCGGCAAGAGCCTTATCATTTTGGCTCCCGTCACTTCTGCAACTTGTTTGGCGGCAAGTTCGGTGTTACCGGAATGTGTGAAATATATGATTACCGATTTCATGTTACTATCAGTTTTCGTTTGAGCTTGTAACACGCTGCTGCATGACATAGTTATAGCTGCTGCCATTGCAAAGATATATTTAAGTATGCGCATAACTATCAATTTATATTATTACTCAATTATTCCAATCTCATTAAGCCATGATGATATGTTTTGTTCATTGATTCTTCCGCTTGTCAATCCTTCACCAGTCAAGTGTTCAGCATCGGGCGTGAGTTCCACGATACGTGCCAGCGTTTCGTCACGGTAGGTTGATGCGTAGGTACAGAACGGAACAACGGTCTTTCCCTCCAGATCATAGGTTTCCACTCCCGGAAGTCCCTCATATCCCTCAATAGTATCCTGCATCAGAAGGATTTTTTCCCCCTCAATAAGGATATCTTTCTTTCCCAGTTTCTCCGGTGCGTACACATTCGCGTTTTTCAGTAACTTGATCATAATGTCAATTCTCCTGTCTCTTTCTTTTCCGCTTTTCTATTTCAAAGCTTCTGTCAGTCTGTCTCAAAGGTGCCTTTTACCAGTGCTTTTCCATACTCCACCATTTTCTGTCCACGGACAAATACCGTATCTACCAGAAATTCCTCATCCAGGATCACAAGATCCGCGTCGCTGCCCGGACGGATGCAGCCCTTTTTCGGGAATAATCCGTTGGCTCTGGCCGGGTTCTCCCCGCAGATGCGGATGGCTTTTTCCACCGGAACCCCTGCCTTTACAGCATCACGCACTTCCTCATGCAGGGAAGAAAGCCGTGTAACCAGAAGCTTTGCGCCGCCCCCGCCAATCACATGAACATGCTGGTCCACATAACCAGGAATTACCATTTTTCCATCTGCAGAAACAACTTCCACCGGAGCAGAAAGTTCCGGTGGATCGATGTGTTCTGCCACAGAAAATACTTTTTCATCTACGATCAGGATATCACGGATTCCTTTTGGATCCGGATCATACAGATTCGCGTTTTTAATCAAAAGCACTCTGGACATCGTATTTAGTTCTCCTTTTTCTTCTCATCATCGAGCTTGGCAATACCAAATCCGGTAAAGCCCCAGATGATTGCAAAAATCCAGCCGGTGTAGCACAGGATTGCCCATGGAAGGTAATCCAAAGTCTCTACGCCAAGGGTGGAAGCCATGTAAGCACCTGCTGCGGACCACGGGATCAGCGGTACAACTACGGTACCGGCATCCTCAAGGGTTCTGGACAGGTTCTTTGCCGCAAGCCCGCGCTCTTTGTAAGCGTCACGGAACATCTCGCCCGGAATCAGAATGGCAAGGTAAGAGTTAC
>ENA-OPSV01002408-OPSV01002408.1-human-gut-metagenome-genome-assembly--contig:-NODE-2408-length-11016-cov-6.642551_pt1 | contig 11016 bp, 9 predicted proteins | sample MGYA00241460_ERZ501912 | MGnify/ENA primary metagenome ERZ501912 (study PRJEB25962, sample SAMEA2042402) | human gut metagenome | biome: human gut; feature: human-associated habitat; material: faeces...
AGACAGTCACGGCGGTTTTGTCTTTCTGTGCTTTTGACCACACAACGGCTGTATCATTTCTTTAGCCCTAGCAGCTGTAGGCCGTCATTCTGCCTTGTTGTGACGCGACCCTTCGACTGGGATGAGACAGCAGAAATCTCATGATCAGGGAGCAATAAGTGCCCTGACCCTACTTGTTTCACCGGTGAAACTGTTCTTGTTTTTTGCGGGGTCTCGGGGCGAAGCCCTGAGCGAACGAACGTACTTATTTTTAAGCGAAGCGTAAAATAAGTACAGTGAGTTACTCTTTTTCAAAGAGTAACAGAAACCTCAGTACCGATCACCATGCCCGAAGCTGAAAATCAATATTGCATCATCCGAATGAGAAAGGTCAAGATGACTGCTCTCAAAGCGTCTCAAATTCACAATGAGAGACTGACTGACCGACACTCAAATCCCGACATTGACACCGACCGATCCGATCAGAATGTTGTCTTTTTTAAAACGGAAGACATCACGGACGATGTTAAAAAACGAATAGCCGACATCCAGTCACGACAGAAGAGAAAAATCCGTTGTGATGCTCCTGTAGCCATCGAATACATGATTACCGCGTCTCCTGAAGCTATGACCCGATTGAGCAAACAGGAGCAAGAAAGATACTTTGCCGAGTGTCTGAGCTTCGTTGAGGCTCGTCACGGAGTTGGTAACCGTCTTAGCGCAGTCCTGCACTTGGATGAGACTACTCCGCACCTGCATATGCTTGTCTTTCCCGAACGAGAAGGGAAGTTAGACGCTAAAAGCTTCTTCAAATTGCCTGCTCTAACGGCGTTGCAAGACGAATTTGCCATCAAAGTCGGTAAGCAATTCGGATTGGAACGAGGTGTCCGACTGACAGAACTACTCGAAAAAGGGGAAAAACCGCACAGACACCAAAGCGTTGCAGTCTACAAAGCCAAGAAACTCAAAGAGACTGAGCGAAAGCTGGCAGAGCTGGAACAAACCACAGCAGACTTGGCTGCGGTTGAGGCGATTACTCCGAAAAAAGGCGTGCTTTCATCACGGGTTAGCGTGACCCCTGAAGAGTTCGAGACTCTATCCGGACAAGCAAAAGCCTATGCGGTCACAAAAGAGACCCTCGCGAAGCGCTCAAAATCGCTCATAGCAAGAGAGCAGGTCGTATCACGTAAAGAAGCCTTGCTCGACTCTAGCGAGGCCCTTAGAGAACAAAACAAGACCCTTTCTGTCGAAAATTCCTTGCTACGGGATAGAGAATCTTCCGAAAAGGCCAAAAACACAGAGTTGAGGGCAAAACTTCGGAAATTCGATGACTACGAAGAAACAAAACAGTTGCTCAATGACACTCAAACAGCTCTCGCCGAGGCTAACTCACAGCTGGCCAAGGAAAAAGAAGAGCACGAAAAAACAAAAGGGAAATTACAAGCTCAAGCCGAGCGGTTTGAGGCCGTTGTTCGAGGCGCTCGAGCTCTCGTCAAGTACCTTTATCAGAAGTTCGACAGCAAAAAGAAAGCTCTTTGTGAAGTGACAATTCAGGAATTCGCGGACTTCCTCGAAAAAATTCCCCATACCCAGCAACAAACAAAAAACAAAGCGGTTGAACAAAAGCGCGGGCCTGAGCGCTAGTCAATGCGGGAGCCTTGTAAAAGTTTTGCTTGCAAAACTTTTATGAGCACCGCTTGACGAGCAAGCGAAGGCACATAACGCTGGACGGCAGGGAGCAGAGAGAGCTTGTCTCGACCTGCTCCCTTGACGTCAGAGGGCGACTCGCTCCTCCCTTTAGGGAGGCGGGGGAGGGTGATTCTAAGACCCAGCGGAGCCGAAGGCGAAGCTCACTTTTTGAAGAAGATTTTTTTGGATTTTTTTGAGTTATTCACTATTCACACTTCTTTCTTGTTTTTTTTACTAAGAATAGTTTTTTTTACGCGCGCGCGCGAGGCATGGCCCAACGGCCCAAGAACTCCAAGGCTTCCGTGAGTTATTAACATTTGAGAAAAGTTGCAAAAACGGGAGTGCAGGCTTGGAGAAAAGTTGCAAAAACGGGACTAATAACTTTTAAATAATTGCAATTCCTTTTATGCACTTATATCGCTATACTATTTCAAAAATTTCATTGCAATTATTTATGCTCAAAGACCCGAATCTCGTTAAATATTCAAATAAAGTGGTTCGCTCTGCCCAGCGTCTCTCTTTGTTGGAACAACGTATTGTTTTTTCTGCTATCGCCCAAGTGCCGTTAGGCACCGAAATCACAAGTGAAGACAAGTTTTACTTGCGGTTAGAGGATTTAAAAAAACTAGGTGGAGCCGTATCAAATGATTCGTATGAATTGCTAAAAGAGGCTGCTGATCGCTTGCTCACACGCACAATCACACTCGCCCCGATTGACAGAAAGAAGGGAATGACTTGGACATTCCTTTGGTGTCAGGCATCAGGTTATAACGATGAAAAAAGAATGATTGGCATCCAATTCAGCTCAATGATCATTCCATTCTTAAAAGAAGTCCGGGAAAGATTTGTCCAGTACGACCTAGAGGAAATAACAGGCTTCCGCAGTGTCTACACGCAACCTCTATACGCTCGGCTGATGTTGCATATGAGAAATAAAGACACCGGAGGAATAAAGCAAAGATGGAGCGAAACCATTCCTCTGGATGAATTGCGACTGACATTGGACGCCGAAAAATACTCGGCCTTTGGACAATTTAAATTACGTGTACTCAATGTCGCTGTCCAACAGATCAACGAGAGCGTCTACACCCGCTTCACCGTCAAATGGTCGATCGATGAGGATTCAAAGATCGGTAAACGGGTAACTGCTATTCGTTTCAGTATGAGCCTTAGACCTCACCTCGTAACCGACCCCGAACCCGATACCGATACGGTTGATTGGGTATCAGGCTTAACCAGACGGCAAGCCACGCTCACAGAGCCTCAGATAGTGATGGTTGCTGATTGGTTGTCCGGCAAAAATAAGACGGTATTAGAAAAACACGGAACCAACGTCTCAGAGGTTTACGAGTTCCTGCGCCGTCAGAAACAAATACCAGCCAAGCTCGATGCAAATAATCCAGACGAGTACAAGAAATGGCTCCGAAAGAAACTGATCGACCCTGAGTTTGTAATGCTGATCTCGCCAATTCTGAGAAAACTTGAGTTCAATTTTGGTGGTCTTTGACACCCTCCTCGTCATAAAATTCTGACTGTCTTCGAGCGCTTTCACGGGTTGAGTTCCGTTCTAATTTTGCTCAATGTCTGGTACTAAAGAAGACGTTGTTAACGGAAACAACGCGGTCAGGAATCTCAAGTGCGCCTGACAATCTCACACATCCACTTCTTAAGATTGAGCGTCCGTCGGTCGGTTGACCGGTTTTTTGCAAAGTGCCTTTCGAGGCCACCTCTTGGGCCGGGGGTTCCCGGACGGACGCCTCAATCTTATTTATTCTTTCTTATTTTTCTTGGCTCTTGATTGTTTAATTTTGTAGATGCCGTAAACGGCGAAGCAGCAAACCATAGAGAAAAAGTAAATTCCTAAATTTGAAATAAGGGCATCAAACAGGGCCTTCTCTGGCAATCCGTCAGACTCGGCAGCCAAAGCGTTTCCGCAAACAACCGGAGCCATACAAAAAGTAATGTATTTAAACAAGTTTAAAAAATTAATCATGGTTAACCCCTTGAAATTTAAAAGTTTTCTTTATTCCTCGGTTGAACAATTGCCGATTTGCTATCTTTCGGCACCTTTATCTTTAGGTTTCGGCACTTCCGGTAGCGGTTTTCCGGCTTGTTCTAGCTCGGCGAACCGCTTGTAAAGTCCCTTGATTTCAACTTCAGCATCCGAAAGCTTTGAATACTTAGACGACAAAGCCTGAACGTGCTTTGCAAGAATCTCGCGGCCCTTCGGACTTAGTTCATACTCCTGTGGCATCTTCGAGATTTCTTTGACGTTCGCTTTGGCTATCGTCGCGAGATCGAGCGCTGAGAGCTTGCTGGTATCTCTGACGCCGTGCTCGACCAGCCAGACATTGACTGTAGATTTAACGTCGTTAAACCATCGGACGAGAGCCGGAGCTCGGGCCTTAGCTTTTGCCGCTTCTTCGACAAGATATCCGCAGACTTCTTCCCGGTAATCAAAGGAACTGCGGGAGATTCTGCTTTCCTGAAGACGTTTTTCAACGGTCTTCATCAAAGGATCTTCAGTTTTTAATCCGGTTTCATACAGGTTGACTGCCGTGTCAATCAGTTTCCGGGTCTTAGCTCTTAAATCGGAGTCGGCAGCCATGTGAACGCCGACCTCATGCAGCATCACCGCGCAAGCGGTCTCCGGTTTGAGGTTGTCGGCAATGAGAAATGTCCGGTGATTTACCTTATCGTGGAATCCGAGAATCCGCGTCGGATCTTGCGGAAGCGCAATAGTCGAGAATCCCTGTTTTTTCTCCTGCTCAATCGAAGCAACGGTCAGCGCTTCGTATTCCGTTTGGGCCAGATAAAAGCGGTTGTTGTTGACGAGATTAACGAGACCTTCTTTTCCGAACGCTTTAATTAAGGCCTCTCGGATCTCGGCCTTGGGTGTCTTCAGGCTTTCCTGATTGGCCTTGGAAAAAAGAGCCACGCCTTTATCCGTTTCTTTGGTTTTAATGACCTTGAAAATTCTCTTGAATCCGTTCGTTACTTTCTCAACGTCTTTTCCGTCTAAGTACGGATAAAAACCCTCTTTGCCGAGAGCCTTTTCAGTGTAGGCACCATTTGTAAGGAAGTCGTTTGTTATGCCGATTTCCTTGCAGCGCAGCTCGACAAAACCCTCAAAGCTGCGGGCGGCTTCCTCAGCTTTGGAATGCCAATAGTCGCTCTTGCGCGTCATACGTTTGTGCATATCGCTCTCTCGGATGGCATTGATGGTTTCGGCCCATGCATCATGCAGCGGGAAGCGGATAACATTGTTTTGGCCGACTTCTTTAACGTTAATGTCTTTTCGAGTGAACTCAAACATCATCTTCTTGTTGGCTGAGTTCGAGCGCTCCTGATAATTCACTTCAACGCTGAAGGAATCGGTATCACCTTGAGCGCATTTAATCGCGGCGTCAAAGTTTTTTGAATCGTTTTTTATTAAATACTCCACTTGAGCCGGAATCCATTTCGCAGAACGGTATACCGGTTCGGCACGCTTGAAAATTTCTTTTTTTGCGTCTTCCGTTAGCTGAACAGTTATTGAGGAATCGACCTGCTGGCTCAAGTAGCGCCTTTCCGGGTCTTGAATTTCTTGGTAATTTGTTCTCATCAAATAGTGATCGAGCGCATGAAACCACTCATGCGCAAGGCTTGAGTAGCCTTTGGTTTTGGTGAGATTGATAACGCGATTCGCCACTTCATAATGCGCCGAAGCTGCTCCGTGACCGCGAGAGCCGAAGGCAAGCCCTAAACCACCGTCCAAAGCAACGGCCTTCGGAGGAATGTCCAATATCTTTGAGAGATCCATGAGGGAGTCATAAGCATTGTTGAGCATCCATTGCCGTTCCCTGCCGTTTTTTCCTTGTTTGACCCAGTTTCCGAACTCAACACCTCGGAATCCGAAGGTCTCTTGAAACATTTCCGGTGTGGCGTCCTTCCCTTGACGGTAGTCCGGGCCCACTCGATCTCTGATCGGATTGCCGCTTCTCCAGTCTTTTTCGCTTCTGGAAAATTCTTCTTTTAACTCCCGGTAACGGCTTTCCAATTCCGGTTTATGCTCGGCTACAAATTTCCAAAAATCATCCTTGGATTCAAAGTGAGCCTTGTCGGTCAGTTGGAATTCAATTGATCCCTGTTTACCGTAAACTTCATATTCACTCTTACGGTTTGACCGTCCGAAGAGTTCAATCGGTTTAGGCACACTAGGCCGGGAGGCGGCGGTCTTCTGTGGGTTTTCTTCCTCCTTCTTCCGAACTTGAAACTCTTTTTCAAGCTGCTGATTGATGTTCTCTTTGAATTCTTCCCAAGACTTACCTCCGGCAAGGTTGTAGCAAACTCGGCTTCCGCTGCTGTTAATAAGATAGAAGTCATAGATTTCAGGATGTTGAGAATAAGGCAGCGTCGTAAGGTAGGCATACTCGTTTAGTTGACGATCGTTGCTTAGCCGATAGTCATTGTATTTGCAAATGTCAGCGACATCTTTGAAGTAGTGGTGTCCGAGCATCGGCCAATATTTAGGATCAATCGCTGACAGATACTTATAGTTGTCCCGGACAGCATAGAAACTGTCAAACGCTGCCGTCTGAACTTCCGGAGCCAGCTCTCCGATTGCAGCTTGGCGGTGAAGTTCAATGGCGGCCTTGGCGGTCGCCATGTACCTTCGGTATTTAATGGAATTTTGGCGCGGACGGACGTCTCCGAGCTCCTGCCGGACGAGCCAAAGACAAGCTCCTGCTTCTGGATTATCTTTAGCCAGCGCCTGAATGGCAGCCTTCGGCCACACTTTTTCAAGAGGTTCTGAGGCGAGATATTTCTGAAGGTCGCTTTCAGACAGTTCGAGGAATCGATCTCTGTCTGAGGTGGTTCTGTTTCTGCCTTTCCGGGTGTTGTTCAGATCTTCTCCGAAATCCTCGAGTTTTCGGCTGCCGTCTTTGTTTAATTGAAATTTCAAAATATCTGCATCCTTAAATGCAGCCGATACAGCTATTTTCTCCGGTTTTTTAACTTGTTCCGGGGCAGGAGGCGCGAAAAAATCAAATTCAAGCTGTTCAGGCAATAATCGGGCCATGCTATCTCTCCATATCGTTCTTGTTGGGCTTGCTGAGATTTGAATCAATGGTGCGTTCCTCGGGCTTTAAAACAATTCCTCGGCGCTCCGCGTCCACAAAGACATCGGCAAGTTTTGCCCTGAAGATTTCCTTCATGCGGGGATGCTCTTTAAATTCGGGACGCGAAATATGGGATTCATATACCTGCTTAAAGGTTCCGGCATTTTCCGAGGACAGCTCCGATAATTTCTCATCGGTTTCTCTCCGCTGCTCTTCTTCCCGGACGGCCTCTTTATTGATAAAAGTGGCCTTAGTCACCGCTGCTTGCATACCGCAGATACGGCATTCACCGAAGTCCGGTGAATCGAGCATTGCCTCCGAACAATCGACATATGACCATTTATCGAGGAAGTCATCAATCTTTTTCAGTTCATCCGCAGATAAACCGTCTGCGCATTCCGGCCCATTGACGATGTAGGGAATGTAGGCCGTGTTGATATAAAAATCGTTGCTGAAGTTGTCAATTTGTTCTTTAAAACTGATTGCCATCTTCTCCTCCTGTTCTTATTGTTTTTCCCGGTCGCGGGCGGGCTGCTTGACCTGAATGATCGTTTGATTTCTGCTCGGGGCGTCCATTGAATATTCATTAAGGCCGACGGTAATACCTTTTTTCTGGGCCGCTGCAAAGACACTGAGAAGTTGTTTTTCCAGCGCCTTTTGCAATCTAGGGTGCTTTTGAAGTTCTTCGGTCGCAACATAAGCTTCAAACAGGACGTCGAATACCTTTCTGTTTTCCGGTGTTAAAACTGCTTTGGACTGGTTGCGCTCGGTCTCAATGGCTTTCCATCGTTCTTCGGCTTTCTCTCGGATGTCCCGCTCCAAAACATCCGCCATGCTGAGATCCTTCTCTTTTACCTGAAGCTGGATTTCTTTTTTCGGTTCTTCAAGCAGCCGCAGCGTTTGTTCTACCGGAGCCGTCACACTTTCTCTCCAGAAAAGTTCATCCTCTTTAGCGCCTAGAAAAACTTTCTCCTGAGATAATTTCTCTGGAAGTTCTTCCAGAGCATCTTTAATGTCCTCCTTGTCGTCCACGTTTAATTGAGAAAGATCGAATACGCCGCTCCATGTTTTTGTTTGTTCGTTCCAGTTTCCGAATGATTTCACCGAATCTCCGGCTTCGTGGAGGTGAAACCTCAAGGAACCGTAATAACACACCTCATTCCTGCGAAACTCCGGGGCACAGTAATATTTATCGTCTTCAATTTCTCCGTTTTTCCTATTGAGAAAGGCCCCGAACTTTGTTATCAGAGCCGAGTCCAGCAGATCAATTCTGCCCGAGTCTTCTTTCGGATCAAGCACAAAGGATGTCGGCGTTATCTGAGTCAAATAATCCATTTCTTCTTCATCAAGCGGGTTGGTCCAAGGAATGTTGTCATACTCGATATCAACGCCGAAAAGAGGTTTGACCTTCTTCCCGGACTTACAGTCTTGGAGGTACTCGGTGCGCCATTGGTTCTGTCTGGCTTCGTCCAAATCGTGCTCAAGCGCATCAATCTTTTTGATCGTTTCCTTCCTCACCGCCAGCGCCGTGATGCATTCGGTTTCTTTTTCTCCGCTGAAAGGTTTGCAAATTTGAGTTTCCAGCGGATTCTCAAATCTCAATACCTCGTACTCGGCAAGAAATATTTCGGCAGCCTCGGCGTTAAGAGGTCGGATATCAGTGTTGGGGTCGATCAGCTGCTGCATGAGTCGCTTTTCAATAACGACCGGTTCCGCATATTCGATTTTTTCTTCGTAGTTCATTTTGATTCTCTGTTTCGTTATAATTTCCTCCTACAACGTAGGAGTTTTAATGCTTTTAACGGTTTGTGAAACCCCTATCTTTTCTCAGCGAGCCAAAGAGATTTGGTCAGATTCCGAACGGGAGCAATTTATTGTTTGGATTGCGGCAAACCCTTTGATGGGTGACGTGATTCCTAATACCGGCGGCCTTCGGAAAGTTCGTTGGCAATCGCAGGGTCGAGGAAAAAGAGGTGGAGCGCGAGTTATTTATTACAACGTGCTGGAAGACGGTGAAATTTATCTTCTGATGATTTATACGAAGAATAAGTTTGATGATCTCCCGCCCAAACTTTATAAGATATTGAAGGAGACCATTCATGGATAAAAATATTCCGGGAACTTTCTCCTCTGATGCGGAAGTAAATGATTTTTGCAACGATCTTATTACTTCAGTTAGGCAAATGAAGGAAAAGAAAGTCTGCCGAACAACAGTCGTAATTCCGATTATTGAGACTCGAAATAAGACGGGCTTAACACAAGAGAAATTTGCAAAAATGCTCGGAGTTTCCGTCAAAACCTTGTCCGCTTGGGAACAAGGCGTTAGAACTCCGTCCGGTGCTGCAAGAACGCTTTTAAAAATTGCCGATAAATATCCGGAAATAGTAAGCGAAGCTGCTTCTTTATGAACGTTCATAACGCTTTAATCAAAAAATCTTGGCGGGACTTCTTGTGCAGACGTTTACGAACTGATCGTTAAACTTGATCTTGTTAATTATTTCACGTTTTCGAGGGACTTGTTGGAAGAATCGTGTTATGAGATATAATCTCCCACGAGGTTAGAAATGTTGGTACCATCTCGCTCTTCATAAGAATTTTTAGATTCACAAAAGCCCGGGCCCAACCGGGTTTTGCCGTATCTGATCCCTTTCGGGGCCCTCTCAAAAAACACACCAATAGACCCAGTGCAGAGATTTTTGGAAGTTGATAGTGCGGATAAAATATATACAAAGAAGTAAATCTGCAACAAGTGTGCAGATCTGGTTATGAGGTGCTTGAGGGTGCTAAGAAGCCTTGAAGCACGGAGCTTCGGGAAGGGTTCGGTGACGTTACCTCAACTTAGCTAGGCTGAAAGCCGAAATAAAACACCATCAAGGCCCGCACTGTGCGGGTCTTATTTTTGCTGGCCTATTCAAAAATTACAGACAACCCGATTTGATAAAATGCAAAAACCAAACTCGGTAGAGCATGGCGAGAATGGAATTGGGAAGTTGCTGGTAACCTTTCCAGTCTGTGAAGAAACCAAGCAAAACGGCTCTCGGATCGCACTCCGGAGCCGCCTATAAGGTTGAGATCATGCTCGTAAATAAATCTCACGCCTCTAGTATAGCAAAGCGCATTCTGCGATGGCTACTCAAATTAGTCATTGCGTTGCTTTTGTTGCTGGCTTGCTAGGCACTTAGGTAAAGAGCCCCAAAGCGAAAGCTGCGGGGCTCAAGTGTTTCTATGTTTGAGTTTTTATCGGCTTGTGGGTTTCAACTGATAAACCTTGGAGAAGTCCACGTCTCTGGCAACAAAGATGCCGACACGTTCGCCCTGATTCTTGGTCAGCGTCGGAGGAATGTTGCCGGATTGACGCATGGCTTCCTGAATGATTTGATTCATTCCGTCTTCACTGTTCTGGTAGTAATTAACCCCGCCGTTGTTTTCGGTTTGTTTGGTCATTGCGAAGTCAAAACCGTCCTGAATCAAAGTAAAGAGCAGTGCGTTACCGAAGCGAGCCCACCAATGGAAGTCAATTTCTCCTGCCATACCCGAGCCGCCAAGCGCATCGGTTGCAGGACTATCGATATTGACGCGCACGCCTTTAGGCGTCTGAATCTGCGTCCACAGAACGAAAATTCGGTTCAACCCGTTCTCCACGGCACCTTTATATTCGCCGATGGCTTTTGAACCGCGCTCAATCAGAAGTACGCGACCGTTCGCACTGTAAACGTCGCGGGGGATGACGCACGAAGTCATGCCCGGGACGGTCGTATCAAGCTTGGTTTCCAAAACGCAGTCTATGAACGTGCCTTTAGGAAGAAGCAGATTTCTGTCCGGCATCATGATTGCACTGGTCGGAGGAGTCGAAACGCTGGAGAGCAGTCCGCCTAATTTTCCGCCTGAAGATCGCCCGGAACCGGAGTCGTACGGAGGGTGGCTGCAAATCCCTTTTCCCCACTTTCCTCCGTTCCCTGTAAGGCTCCTCCATCGCCCATCATGGGGGCCATGTTTCTCTTTTCAGCGAGTGTCGGTTCAGGTTTTTCTTTGGTGCTGTTGACCATCGGACTGCTTGCAGCTTGCTGCGTCTGTATCGCCGGAGGCTCCTGAATCACCAGCCACGATTGTCGCCATGCACCGGCAGATCGAACACCAACAGGCCCGGGATGTTCGTCTCCACGGCCCTCAGATCCTTTTCGAAATCCATGTCCTATTTTCCTTTCCTCTCCAGTTGCTCCAACACTTGCAATGGATTCAATCGTTT
>ENA-OPSV01002417-OPSV01002417.1-human-gut-metagenome-genome-assembly--contig:-NODE-2417-length-10975-cov-2.000366_pt1 | contig 10975 bp, 10 predicted proteins | sample MGYA00241460_ERZ501912 | MGnify/ENA primary metagenome ERZ501912 (study PRJEB25962, sample SAMEA2042402) | human gut metagenome | biome: human gut; feature: human-associated habitat; material: faeces...
TTTTACCGGCCAGAAGATATTGCTTCAATCCTCGCTGAAGACTATTTTCTTCCAGATATGCATCTTTGTTCTCTCGAATTTCCCCAAATACTCTTTCTTCTGCCTGTGGGAAATCATAATGTACCTCTACAATATGATACATTTTCTGAAAACGAATAATATTACTTGTCTCTGGTAATATCTCTCTCAGTTCCGGACTTAAAAGCCATGAATCGCAAATAAATATCACATCTTCGTTACTAAAAAATTTCTTAGCTGATTCAAAAGATTTTTGACATTCACAGTAATCCAGTTTTTCTCCAGCCGGTATATGAACATTCAACACTTTTTCTCCACTCGGCAAATGGTATTTCTGTGCCAACTTCTGATCCAAAATAAGTGGTTCAAACTGAAGTCTTCCCAGACGGAACAACTCCATTCGAATAGACTTTGCAACCCATTCCACTTCTTCCAGTCCATCTGCTAAAAATGCGTATACTACAGCCATGATTATTTCCTCCTGTTCTTTATTTTTATAAGACTTTTTATATTTATTTTTTTATTTTTTTGATTTGCTTTTTCAATAGACGAAAAGTGCAAGTTTGCGGGTTTCTTTGGTTCGTCTGTTTATCCTCATCCCAAATACTTTCTCATCTTCTGGTTAAGTTTCTTATAAATTGGTTTCATCCACGCTTCTGTGGATGAACGTACCGCTTCATCTGGAGAAAGCCAGCCCACCTTGCTGTTTTCCTCCGGGCAGATTTTTAATTTTTCTTCTTTTGTGTTATGGAGAAGAAAGGTGTAGTTTAGATGCAGGTGTGCGCTGACATATTTCTGTTTTTTATAATGTGGCTGGACTCCTAGAATTTCGATGGAAATTGGAGAGTCTGACAATGGTTTTAAGGAAACAAGGCCGCTCTCTTCTTTTACTTCTTTCATTGCAACAGATAAAAGGTCACCTTCTCCATCTGCATGACCTCCGCTCCAGGACCATGACTGATAAATATTATGGTAGAGCATCAGAACTTTATTCTTAGATGGGTTTAATACCCATGCAGATGCTGTAAAATGCATTTTTACATTATCACGCAGTAAAAGATTCTCTTCTTCCTCTAAAAACTGCCTTATGCGCTGACAGTCCACTTGTTCCTGCTCATTAAAAGATGTAAATGTGTTAAGCCACTCTTTTATCTTTTTTAAAGAATTCATTTGCTACCTCACTTTTTACTTCATATACTTTCACAATTTCTATTTTATAGCTCATTAAAAAATATGTTTAAAAAATATTTTCTAATGAGATAAAGCGCGTTTGGAATATACCCGAAAAGTGCACCAGTCTGTTCATTTTAATTTATCAACAGACCGCTGCACTACTGTCTATATGTATGAATCGGAATAGTTATGTACTATTTTCTTCTTTCCCTGATATTATTTAAATGTTTCATCACATCATTTATACCAGTTCCAAAGTAAGTATGCAAGGTTTTATATTCTTCATAGAGTTCATTATAGATTTCAACGTTATCCTGATTTGGCTCCCAGACTTTATCTTTTACTTTTCCAAGCTTCTTTGCTGCTTCATTAGCATTTTTAAAACCTGTAATACGCTCCGGAGCCGCTGCTGCACCTAAAATTGCCGCACCAAGGGCACTTGATTGTGTAGAATCAACAACTTTAATTTTTCGATTACATACATCAGAATATACTTGTACAAGCATTTCATTTTTGATCGGAATACCACCACTTAATGTAATGTCTTTTACTTCTAAGCCGGCTTCCTCAAATCCTTCAATAATCATACGGGTTCCGTATGCCGTTGCCTCAATAAGAGAAAGATAGATTTCTTCTGGTTTTGTTAAAAGGTTCATTCCCATAATAAGACCATTTAAGTTAAAGTCCATTAACGGAGTACGCACACCATTAAACCAATCTAATGCTAATAATCCACTTGCACCTGCTTTGTATGTGGACAATTTTTCAGAAAGAAGCTGATGGATGGAGATACCACGAACACGGGCTTCCTGTTCATAACTTTCCGGTACACAGTTTTCAACAAACCATGCAAAATGGTCACCAACACAGGACTGGCCTGCTTCATAGCCAAAATATCCTGGCATAATTCCGTCTTTTACAGTTCCTGATGAACCTTTGATTGCGACTTCTTTTTCACCGAGCATCATATGTACAGAAGATGTTCCTACAATAATCATCATTTTACCCGGCTCTCCGATTCCACAGCCTGGTAAGGATGCATGTGCATCAATAATGCAGGTTGCTACTGGGATTCCTTCCATGAGCCCCATTTCTCTTGCCATTGAAGCTGTTAAATGTCCCGCTTTTTCTCCTACTCCTTTAATTGGAGCATCTAATTTATCAGCAACGATATTTTCCATTCCTGGGTCTACCGCTTTAAAGAAATCTTTTGATGGATATCCTTTTTCATGATGATAATATGCCTTATATCCTGCGCAGCAGGCACTTCTTGTTTCTTCTCCTGTCATCTGCCAGATAATCCAGTCTCCTGCCTCCATAAAACGATCAGCCGCATCATAAACTTCTGGCGCATGACGAGTGTTTCATAAATCTTTGGATACATCCACTCACTGGAAATTTTGCCACCATATGTCGGAAGCCATTCTTCTCCACGTGCTACAGCAACATCATTCATCAATTTTGCTTCTTCTTCCGCACCATGATGTTTCCACAATTTCACATAAGCATGTGGTTCCTCTTTAAATTCTGGAAGATGACATAGCGGTGTTTTGTCTGCTTTCACCGGAATTACCGTAGAAGAAGTAAAATCCACTCCAATACCTACAACTTCCCCCGGAAGAATTTTATTTCTTAAAACAACATCTCTTACTGTAACAAGTAATCCTTCCAAATAATCTTGTGGATCCTGTAACGCCCATCCTACCGGAAGCTTTTTTCCTGACGGAATATGTTCTTCCATAACCCCATGTGGATATTCATAAATACTTGCAGCCACTTCTTCGCCTGTTTCAATATTTACAAGAAGTGCGCGCACTGATAAAGTACCATAATCAATCCCAATCGCATATTTACTCATAAGTATTCTCCTTCTCTTTCCCAACCGATACTATTCTGCTAAAGAAAAATCATTCCATGTAAAGTCTTTCCACGGAATATTTACTTCTGCTCCCTGATTGATGATTGCATCTACATGCATCAATAATGGGAAGTCCTCTAAAGAAACAATTCCTCTTTCTGCAAGCTTTCTTACGGCTCTTGCTGTTCTTGTGGAAATAACGATAGACTCTAATGTTACCCCCTGTAATTCTGCCATCGCTTCCTCAAAAGAAAGTCCACGTCCTAATAAAGTACCAATCTTACGAGTTCTTCCACCAAAAATTGTTACATATAAATCGCCTGCCCCGTGAATGATATTTTCTGGCTTACCACCGATTAACTCAAGCAGTTTTGTCATTTCTTTTACGCTCTGTCCAAATAATGCTGCCTGAGAATTGTAATGCTGGCTTCCAATCTTTCTATCTCTCTTTTCTGCAAGACCTACCGCAAGACTTACACCTAATGCATATGCATTTTTCATAGCAACGGCACACTCAACACCAACAACGTCTGTAGAAAGAGAAATATGATAGTAATCTGTCTCTAAAAGAGATTTGATATATTTTAATGTCTCGATATCTTTTCCACAGAAAGCAACATGGCTGTCATCATGGTCTGCTAATTCATAACTTGTACATGGACCACCGATTGCATTTAAATTAAGACATTTGCCCTCTGGCTGTCTCTGTGCAAAAATGTGCGGATAAGGAACTAATGTACCATCTTCTAAGTCAACCATTCCTTTTGTTACTGTAAGAACTGGAACGTCTTCTGGTAATACTGGAAGAATCTCATCACAGAACCAGTCAAGACCAAAGCTGCTCACACCGCCAAGAACTAAATCTGCTCCCTTTAATGCTTCTTCAAGTTCTTCAATCTGATAATATTTGATACCGTCATGAAGCGTTCTCTTTAATGTGATGTGGAAATTATCTTTCTTTAATCCATCGATAATGTCTCTGTCAAGAGGGGAACCAACTAATCTTACCTCATGACCATTTTCAAAAGCTGGAAAAGTAATTGCTGAATTCATCTGACCTGCACAAACAAAAGTAATAACACTCATTTTAAATCCTCCTGTAAAAAATCTTAAATAACATCTTTGCTTTATTTTTTGTTTCGTTATCTGATGACTACATGTAACCACATTTTTTTCATAAAGTCAAACGACAGAATCCGCTTATTTACTAGGTATTCGCGTGCTTTTTATTAATCATTTCATTTGATTAATCCCCTGTTTTTTCGCTCCATTTTTCTTCCTACTAAAAAAAGGAAATGCAAACATAAGGAAATGCCTTGTAAAATGAATTAATCAATACTATAATATTATTAATCAAAAATGTACTAAGATTAATACGCAGCTATTAATTAAAATAAATCAAAAAAGGGGTATTTTTTATGGGAAAAAGGAATCGAGTCACTACCAGAGACATCGCCGAGGAACTTGGAATCTCCCAGTCCACTGTCTCTATGATCCTCAGTAATAAGGCGAACGTGTCCTTTACCGAAGAGACCGTACAAAAAGTAAAGACAAAGGCAAAAGAGCTTGGATACAAAAAACCTGTACCAAAAGAACTGGTACAGGAAAAATCTCTTGCAAATACAATTGTCGTGCTATGCCCAATGGTAACAAATGGCTATTACTCGATGATGATGCAGTCTATCACTGACCATGCGAAAGAATACGATTATACTGTCATGACTATTTCAACCGGAAGAGATGCCGCCACAGAGGAACTCTACCTTGATTTATTTGCCCGTGTGCAGCTTGCCGGCATAATCTGTCTCTATCCACTGTCAAAAATCCAGAAAATCAATGCCCTCTCAAAGCGTTTTCCGGTTATCTCTGTTGGGGATAAGCCTCTTTCCTGTCAGTTTGACTCTGTGGAACTTGACAGCCGCAAACAGGGACATATTATGGCAAATTATCTGCTTTCGCTTGGGCACACGGATATTACTTACATCTCTACGCCGATTCGAGGAAAGGAAATTGGACGAATTCACCGGCTTGATGGTGTTAAATCCAGTTTCCGGGAACATGGTATCCCTTTAGACCACCTTACTGTCCTCTATCAGAGTCAGCCTGCTTTTGACCGCTATCCACTTGAAAATGCGGAATACCAGAATGGTTACGATCTGTCCACACGCGCTTTAGAAGAACATACCTCTTCCACTGCGTTTATCGGCAACAACGACATGGCTGCCTTTGGAATCATGGCGGCAATTTCTGACCACGGTTATCGGATTCCTGCAGATTTTTCTGTCTGTGGCTTTGATAACATTACCTTATCTGCCATGCCACAGATTTCACTCACTACGATCGACCATGCTTCAGTGCGAAAAGGAGAAGAAGCGGTGGATATGATCCATCGAAAAAATACACAGAAAAAAGAAGAATCCTCTCGTTCTTATATTATGAGACTGGAATATGAACCACAGTTGATTGTGCGCAAATCTACGGGGAGAAAATTCTAGTTGCCGTAGGCAAATCAGTATTCATTCAACGGTACATCTTCATCAAAGGGTTCAATTTCCTTAATCTCAACATAATACCCATACTGTGCATTTACCGGAATATAGACTCTCTCGCCCTTTTTATGTCCGAGGAGTGCCTTTCCTAACGGAGATTCAATACTCACACGGTTTTGCATCGTATCTACAAGTACAGTAGTTACGAAGGAGAATTTATCGGTTTCGTCGTCTTCTTCGAAGTAGAGAGTTACCGTTTTGTTTAAGCCTACCTGGTCGGCATTGGAGTGGTCTTCTACAATTTCACAGGTTCGGATCATTCTTTCAAGGTAACGGATTCGGCTTTCGTTTCTGTTTTTTTCTTTTTTGGCAGCGTGGTATTCGAAGTTTTCGCTTAAATCGCCATGTGCTCTGGCTTCTTTTACATGTTCGAGCAGTTCCGGTCTTACTTCGACTTTGCGGTGTTCGATTTCTGCTTTCATTTTATCTACATCTTGCTGGGTGAGTTTATGTTTCATGATAATTTCCCTTTCTGATATATTTTTGTATTATATTTTTTGCATTACAATTCAATATATCTATTCCGTTACTTAGATATATTGATTCTGTTACGAAGAAATACTCTTTAAAGATTGGACATTATTTTTATAATTATATCCTATTGCCAGTATCCTTACCTTTTATAGTCTGTATTGCTTTTTCTTTTTCTGCTTTATCTACCTGATAAAAATATATTAATACGATTTCAATTCCTTCCACAGCCGATTATAATACTGATCTGTCTTTTCACCAAGATATTTATATACTTCGCATTTATCCAATGTAGCTTCTTCCGGGAAGATAGTGTAATCTTCTTTGGTTTCATCATCTAAGGTGTCATATACAGCTCTATTTGGTGTTCCATAGTAAATGTAATCAAAGTTTTTCTGGGCGATATCCTGGCGGTTCATGTAGTCGATAAATTTCTCGGCGGCTTCTTTGTGTTCGGCTGTTTTGGGGATTAAAAAGCAGTCAAACCAGACGTTAGAGCCTTCTTTTGGGACAACATAATCAAGATCTTCGTTTTCTTCCATGGCAACGGTAGCATCACCGGAATAAATGACGGCCATGGAGGCATCGCCAGAAACCATGGCATCTCTTGCCTCATCAACAAGATAAGCTTCTACGATTGGTTTTTGTTTTAATAAAAGGCTCTGTGCCTGTTTTAATTCCTTTTGACTGGTTGTGTTTAAGGAAATGCCATTCCATTTGAGTGGAACCATAAAAGCATCTCGCATACTGTTTTGCATAACAATCTGGTCATCGTATTTTTTGTCCCATAAAATGCTCCAGCTATCGACTTTTTCTTTTATGACTTTTGTGTTATAGAGGATTCCTACGGTTCCCCAAAGGTAAGGGACTGCGTATTCATTAGTCGGGTCAAATGCCTTACAGAAATCTAAATACTTTTCATCGATATTTTTATAGTATTCCATAGAGGATGTATCGATTTTCTGTGCTTCGCCCTCCTGCATCATTTTCTCTACCATGTAGTCGGATGTACAAATGACATCGTAGTTAATGACACCGGATTTATATTTTGTATACATATCTTCTGGGGTGACATATTCTTCGTATTTTACTTTAATGCCGGTTTCTTTCTCGAAAGTTTTTAGTACACTTACATCAATATAATCTCCATAATTAAATACGGTAACCGTATTTTTGTCATCGCTCTTTTTTCCAGAAGAAAAACAGCCGGTAAAGGCAATGGTTGAGATAATTAACAATACTACGAGGACGAAAATACCTGCCATCAGCTTTCCTTTTCCCTGCAGATAATATTTTTCCAGTAAATTCATCGATCTTCCTCCCTGTCTGCTTTTTTCTGTTTTGTTGCGGACATATGGTTAATGAGTCCGAGTAAAATAAGAATTGTCAAGAATAAAAGGGTTGAAAGTGCATACATCTGTGGGTTGATTCCTCTTCTAAGCTGCTGGTAAAGCATTGTGGAAATCGTGTTGATTCCCGCTCCCTTTGTGAAGTATGTTACGACAAAATCATCCATAGATACCGTAAATGCAAAGAAAAATCCTGAAAGGATTCCCGGAATGATTTCCGGCAGGACAACTTTGACAAAGGCGTATACTGCGGATGCACCTAAATCCTGTGCCGCCTCGTATACATTTTTATCCAGCTGCTGAAATCTCGGCATGACATTTAAAATGATATAGGGCAATCCTAAAGTTACGTGTGCTATCAACATGGAAGTGAATCCAAGTGACATGAAATGCACAAATAAGAGCATGATAGCCACACCGGTTACGATATCGGCATTTAATAATGGGATATTTGAAAGTCCTTCCATTACTTTTTGGAAGCGGAGCTTCATCGCAGTCATTCCGATACACGCAAGTGTTCCAATCAATGTAGCGATTAAAGCCGCCAATGTTGTAAGCAGCAGGGACGTTCTTACGGCTGAAAGTACTTCCTCATTCTGAAATAAATCAGTATACCAGTGCAAGGTGAAGCCGCCCCAAACGGTTCTTGATTTAGAATCATTAAATGAGCAGACAAATAACACAAGTAACGGCGCATACAGGAGAAACCCAATAAATGCCACATAAAATTTTTCTATAAAACTTTTTGCTTTTACCATAGCATGTTGTCTCCTTCCTCTGACGCGTGGCGGTTCATAATTGCCATACTAATAAAAATAAATATCATAAGTACAATAGAAAGCCCGGAACCTAAATTCCAGTTATTTGCCACATTAAATTCCTGGTCGATAACATTTCCAAATAAAAGAACTTTGGACCCACCTAAAATATCAGCCACAACGAACTCGGAAATGCTTGGGATAAATACCATAATAATTCCACTGATCACTCCTGGCAGAGAAAGTGGAATGATAATCTTCTGGAATGTCACCCTTGCGCTTGCTCCCAAATCATGTGCTGCTTCGATAACGTCTTTGTCAATTTTGCAAAGGGCATTGTAAATCGGCAAAATCATAAATGGAATATAGTCATAAACCATTCCGACCAAAACTGCTCCTTTTGTATACATTAATTTTTGTAAAGGAAGTCCAAAAAATCCGAGAATGGCATTTAATATTCCTGTTTTTGATAAAATAACCTGCAATGCCAGTACACGAAGAAGGAAGTTAATCCACATTGGCAAAATAAACAGCATAATGACAATACCGGAACCTCTATGTTTTCCCTTACTTAAAATATATGCCAAAGGATACGAGATAACGAGACAAATGAGTGTACTTGCTAACGCAATCCAGACAGAATTCCAGAACGCTTTGTAGTGAACGGAATCAGCCATTGCGGTAATATTAGAAAGGGTAAAGCTTCCGTCACTTCCTGTACAGCCATAATATAGCACCATAAATAATGGCAAAATGATAAATGCTGCTCCCCACACAATGTAAGGAGTTGTAAGAACTTTTCTACTCATCTATCGTCACCGCCTTTTCATCTTCGGATTCTGGCTTATGCATAATCTGAATATTAAACGGAATGACGGAAATGCTTACTTTAGATCCTACTGGATGACAGTTTGTGCTGTGAACAAGCCACTCATATCCATTTGCCTCCACTTCCATCTCGTAATGTACGCCCTTAAAAATAAGAGAAGTAACCACACCATCAAGGATTCCCTGACCTTCCTCACCAAGAACCACATCCTCCGGACGGATTACAACGTCAACCGGACGATTTCTTCCAAAACCTTCATCTACACATTCAAACTTTGTTCCAAGAATCTCTACCAAACGGTCTTCTAACATAATACCGTCAATAATATTACTGTCACCGATAAAATCAGCCACAAATGCATTTTCCGGCTCATTATAAATGTCTTCCGGTGTTCCCATCTGCTGGATGTACCCTTTATTCATAACGATAATCTTATCAGACATGGTAAGTGCTTCTTCCTGGTCATGTGTAATATAAATAAAAGTGATTCCCAGTTCTTCTTTCAAACGCATCAACTCATACTGCATATCCTGACGAAGCTTTAAGTCAAGCGCACCAAGCGGCTCATCTAATAACAAGACTTTCGGTTCATTGACAATCGCTCTTGCAATCGCGATTCGCTGCTGCTGTCCACCACTTAAAGAAGTTGGCTTTCTCTTCTCAAATCCTTCCAAATTCACAAGCTTTAACGCATATTTAATCTTATCCTTAATGTAGGAATCCGATTTATTTTTAATCTTTAAGCCAAATGCAATATTTTCCTCAATCGTCATATGTCCAAATAACGCATACTTCTGGAAAACCGTATTCAGGTTTCGCTTATTCGCTGGAACATTTGTAATATCCGCTCCGTCAAAAAAGACTTTTCCACTGTCTGGTTTCTCAAATCCACCGATAATACGAAGCGTTGTTGTCTTTCCACAGCCGGACGGACCAAGCAGTGTCAGGAACTCATTCTCTTTTACCTCTAAACACAACTCATCTAATACTTTGGTTGAACCAAAAGACTTTGAAACATTCACTAACTCAACTAACTTATTCTTCATTCCCATTTCCTCAATAAATTTTACTATATTTCCTGTCTAAAAACTTGGCGGCGAAGTCACCCAGATTAATTCCGTCCGCTCAATTCCCTTTAAATAATGCGTCTTATCTGCCCTGTAATAAAAAGCATCTCCCTTTTGGGCAATACAGATTCGCTTTCCCAGATGGATTTCTACTTTACCCTTTAAGATATAGCCAAACTCTTCTCCCTCATGGGGGTTGTCCGGACAGGTCTCTCCACCTTTTTCCAAAAGCAAATGAATCGGCTCCATGCAGTTCTTCTGTGCATTTGGAATAATCCACTTAATCTGGTTTTTATATTCTTCATCCTTTTTTACAAAAAAATCCTCCTCCGTAAACACAATCTGTTCCTCTTCCTGCTCTTCATTGAAAAACTCTCCGAGAGTTGTTCCAAGACATTGCAGTAAATCTTCTAACGTTGCGATGGAGGGAGAAGTCATATCTCTTTCTAACTGGGAAATAAATCCCTTACTAAGCTCTGCCCGGTCGGCAAGTTCTTCCTGAGTAAGTCCTTGCTTATTCCTCAATTCTTTAATCTTCTCTCCTAGTTCCATGATTCATGACTTCACACCTTTCTATTTATGTAATAATAAACTTAAAGTTTAGTATAGTTAAACTTCCAAAGGGTATTATGGCAGAAAGAAGTGTGCTAGTCAAGAGAGAATTAATTTCGAATTTGCCGCAGGCTGTCTTTGGCTGTTGGTGTGAAATCGAAATTTAAGTTTTGCTTCGGTACCATATACTGACTAGACACTTGCGGAATGGGTTGGGGATGGGGACAGGAGAAATAGGAACTCTGATAAATTCTGCGTTTGCATAGGCGACCAACAAACAGCCCGCAGAAAGAGAAATAACCTATATTTGTGGCCTGGGAGCAAAGGTTGGATGCGAGCGATTAAGCGAAC
>ENA-OPSV01002422-OPSV01002422.1-human-gut-metagenome-genome-assembly--contig:-NODE-2422-length-10968-cov-2.756712_pt1 | contig 10968 bp, 4 predicted proteins | sample MGYA00241460_ERZ501912 | MGnify/ENA primary metagenome ERZ501912 (study PRJEB25962, sample SAMEA2042402) | human gut metagenome | biome: human gut; feature: human-associated habitat; material: faeces...
GCAGCACGCCGCCCGCGGAGGGTTACAGCATCGTCGACGGCGTGATCGTATTCGACGTCCCGGCCCGTGCCGAGGGCCAGCATTCCGTTTTGCGGCTGACGGTCGACCCGATCCCGGTCGTACGCGTAGGTTTCATCGGGCTGGGTATGCGCGGCCCGGGCGCCGTGGAACGCTTCGCCAACATCGACGGGGTCGAGATCGTGGCGCTCTGCGACCTCTACCCCGAGCGTGTCGACAAGTCGCAGGAGATCCTCGCCGGACATAACCTCCCGGCTGCTGCCCCGTACAGCGGGGAGGAGGGGTGGAAGGAACTTTGCCGGCGCGATGACATCGACCTGGTTTACATCTGCACCCCGTGGCAGCTGCACGTCCCGATGGCGGTTTATGCCATGGAGCACGGCAAGCATGTCGCCGTCGAAGTCCCAGCCGCCATGTCGCTCGACGAGTGCTGGCAACTGGTCGACACTGCCGAGAAGACACAGCGCCACTGCATGATGCTCGAGAACTGTGTCTACGACTTCTTCGAGCTGACGACGCTCAACATGGCTCAGCACGGGCTGTTCGGCGAGATACTCCACACCGAAGGCTCCTATATTCATAACCTCGAACCCTACTGGGATTATTACCAGGGCAACTGGCGCCTCGACTTCAACCAGTCGCACCGCGGCGACGTCTATGCCACGCACGGCCTCGGCCCGGCCTGCCAGCTGCTGGATATCCACCGCGGCGATAAGATGAACTACCTCGTGGCGATGGATACCAAGTCGGTCAATGGCCTGAAGCTCGCCAAGGAGAAGATGGGTGCCGAGACCTTCGCCAATGCCGACCAGACGCTGACGCTCATCAAGACCGAGCGGGGACGCACGATTCTGCTCGAACACAACGTCTATACGCCCCGTCCTTACAGCCGCATGTACCAGCTTACGGGCACCGAGGGCTTCGCCAATAAATACCCGGTCGAGGGCTATGCGTTCCGTCCCGAGCAAATCGCCGGCGAGGAGATTCCCGACCACGAGAATCTGAGCGAGCATTCGTTCATCCCCCAGGCGGCGAAGGCGGCGCTGATGGAGCGTTACAAGCATCCGATCGCCCGGGACATTGAGGAGAAGGCCCGCCGCGTGGGCGGCCACGGCGGCATGGATTTCATCATGGACTATCGCCTCGTTTACTGCCTGCAGCATGGCCTGCCGCTCGATCAGGACGTTTACGATGCTGCCGAATGGTCGTGCATCGGGTCGCTGACCGCGGCGTCGCTCGAACACAACAGTATGCCGGTCGCCGTGCCCGATTTCACGCGTGGCGACTGGGACAAGGTGGACGGGTTCCGTCATGCCATGGCACAGTAAAAACCGCTTATGATATACCAAAAAGCCGGACATTTCGTCCGGCTTTTTTCGTTTGTGGCAGCGCCTTTGCAGTCCGTGTCATAAACTTTAAAACGGTTTGTTATGGATCATCTGAAGGAAGCTCCGGATTATTTGCAGGACGACCACCTGTCGCGGGGAACCAAAGCTTATCTGAAAGTGTTGAACGGCGGCGCTCCCGTCGAATCGTTGCCGGTCGGGGAGGCCCGTCGCGTCCTGACCGATGTGCAGGCGGCCGTGCATGTCGATCTGTCGGGCATCGAGGAGTCCGAACGGACGGTCGAAAGCGAAGGGCATACGCTGCGCCTGAACCTCGTCCGCCCTTCGGGGGCGGGGCGTGTGCATCTCCCGGCGTTCGTGTTCATCCACGGCGGGGGCTGGGTGCTGGGCGACTATCCCACCCACAGGCGGTTGGTGCGCGACCTTGTCGTGGAGTCGGGTTGTGCGGCGGTATTCGTCAACTATACGCCTTCGCCCGAGGCGCATTTCCCGAAGGCTGTCGAGGAGGTCTATGCCGCAGTGAAATGGGTGGCCGAAAACGGCCGGGAGATCGGGGTCGACGGCAGCCGGCTGGCGCTGGCGGGCAACAGCGTCGGCGGTAACATGTCGCTTGCGGCGGCGCTCGTGGCCGAGGATCACGGCGGGCCGCGGCTGCGCACGCTCGTGCTGATGTGGCCCGTGACCGATGCGGGGTGCGACTGGGATTCGTATGTGAAATACGGCCGCCAGCGGTTCCTGACCGCGCCGTTGATGAAATGGATGTTCGGCAAGTACGTTTCAGACCCGGCTCAGCGCGGCAACGACCTCATGTCACCCGTGCGGGCCTCTGCGGAACGGCTGCGGGGATTGCCTCCGACGCTGATCGCCGTTGCCGAGAACGACATCCTGCGCGACGAGGGCGAGAAGATGGGACGCCTGCTGGACGCGGCGGGCGTCGAGGTTACGACCGTGCGCTTCAACGGCGTGGTACACGATTGGGGGATGCTCAACGGGTTCGCCGCGTTGCATCCGACGCGCACGCTGATACGGCTGGCAGGCTCCGTATTGCGGGAGTATCTGAAAAAATAGGGTTCGGGCCGCACCGGAGATTGTGCCGCGCTGCACTCAAACAGGCGGGCGGTGCTCAACAGGCTGACGGTGTTCCAAGAAGGGCGGGCCGGGCCGATGTCCGGGGCGGGTCAGTGCCGGACGCTCCCCCGTGAGAGGATATCCTCGAAATAGGCGATGGTCTTTACCAGTCCGTCGCGCAGCTGGATCGTGGGTTCCCAGTCGTTGAGCATCTTGCGGGCCAGCGAGATGTCGGGTTTGCGCTGCTGCGGGTCGTCCGACGGCAGGGGCATGTGTACGATCTTCGACTTCGAACCCGTGAGTTCCAGGACGATGGCTGCCAGTTCGTTGATGGTGAATTCATTGGGGTTGCCTATGTTGACCGGGCCCGTGAAATCGTCGGGCGTATCGTCCATCAGGCGGATCATCCCTTCGACCAAGTCGTCGATATACTGGAACGAGCGGGTTTGTTCACCGTCGCCGTAGATTGTGATCGGTTCGTTGCGCAATGCCTGGACGATGAAATTCGAGACTACGCGGCCGTCGTTGATGTCCATCTTGGGGCCGTAGGTATTGAAAATACGGACGATTTTCACCGGGATGCCGTGTTCGCGGTAGTAGCTCATGAAGAGCGATTCGGCACAGCGTTTGCCCTCGTCGTAGCACGAGCGCAGTCCCAGCGGGTTCACGTGGCCCCAGTAATCCTCGGTCTGCGGATGTACCAGCGGGTCGCCGTATACTTCCGAGGTCGAAGCTTGCAAGACCTTGGCGCGGTTGTAACGCGCCATGCCGAGCATGTTCATCGCACCGATGACCGAAGTCTGCGTCGTCTTGACTGGGTCGTGCTGGTAGTAGATCGGCGAGGCGGGGCAGGCGAGGTTGTAGATCTCCTCGACCTCTGCCATGTAGGGGTAGATTATATCGTGCCTTATGACTTCGAAATTGGGGTGTTTCAGCAGGTGCCGGATGTTGCTTTTGTGACCGGTAAAATAGTTGTCGATGCAGATTACGTCGTTTCCTTCACCAAGCAGCCTTTCGCATAGGTGCGAACCGATGAATCCGGCACCGCCGGAGATTAAAACCCTCTTCATTCCAATTTGCGTCTTTTTTGATCGTCAAATATACTAAATATATTTTGAAAAGCATATCTTTGTACGCGCAAATCGCTTAAATAGTGAACAAAATGGGTCGCAAAGCCGTTTCTATTCTTTTTTATGGTATTTCGGTGGTGCTCACCGGGCTGCTTCTGGTCGCCGCCGTCCTGTGCCGGTATGCTTCGTCCGTCTCCCCCGGGGAGGGCGGATTCTGGGCGACGCTCGCTTTGCTCATGCCGGTCGTGCTGCTGGCCAACGTGGTTGCGCTGGTCTGGTGGACGGTTCGCCGCAAATGGATCGTCCTGCTGATGCCACTGGTCGCGCTGGTGCTCAACCTGGGGTATATTTCGGCCATGGTACAGCTTCCCGATTTCAAGGACTCGGGTGACCCGCACGACATCCGCATCGCCACGCTCAACGTAAACGGATTCCGCAGGCTGGGTTCCATGCCCGCTACGGCCAGGGCCATCGCCGGCATGATGAACCGCGAGCAGGTCGACGTGCTTTGCCTGCAGGAGTTTATGGACAGCAGGGAATTCCCGGCCGACAGCATCGGGAAGGTCTTTGCCCCGCGGATGCCCTATTTCCTGCATGAGGGCAGTGCGGCCCTGGTCAGCCGATATCCCGTTCTCGATCATAAATACGTCCGGTTTGCCGATACGAGCAACGACTACCTGCGTGCCGACCTGCTCGTCGTCGGCGATACGGTGCGACTCTTCGCTGTCCACCTCCAGACTTCGGGCATTGCCCAGCTCAGGCACCGGTTCCGGAAGGATTACGACCGCGACGCCCCCGTCGAGCAAATCTTGGGCGAGCTGGAACACAACAGTAGTATCCGTGCCGGGCAGGTAGGTGAAATCCGTGCCGAAATGGATGCTTCGCCCTATCCGGTGATCCTTGCGGGCGACTTCAACGATACGCCTTCGTCCTATACCTACTGTACGATGAAGGGGGACATGACCGACGGTTTCCGTGACAGCGGGAGCGGTTACGGCGGTACTTTCCGCTATCTGGGAGGGGTACTGCGCATCGACTACATCTTTTACGACGACGCTTTCGAGGGCATCCGTTATTACATGCCTCCGGAAGACGTCAGCGACCACAAGGCCGTGGTCGCTGAACTGCGGTTCAGGTAGCGGACGCAATCGTCACGCTGCCGTCATGTCTTTTTCCCGGGATCAGCGGGCCTCCTGTGCCTCGGCCACGCCGCACTTTTTCATCTCGTTGCGGCCATGGAATACCGGGTAGTACATCAGTTCGGCACGCGCCGGGTTGAGGCGGTAGGAGCCCGTATAGCGGGGCAGGAGCCTGACGGTGAAGGTATGCGTCCCCTTGCGGAGCTTGTTGCAGAAGACGGCGACCTTCTCCTTGTAGTATTCCCGGTGCGCCTCTTTCCAGAAATCGCCTTTCTCTTTCGAGTCGTAGGAACAGCCCGCGGGGATCGGGATCTCGACCATGACGTATTCGGCGTCGGAATCGGCCGTTACGGTTGCCACCAGTTCGACGCGCTCCCCGGCATGGAGTGTTGTCACGGGCTTGCCGTTCTTGCGGAACCGGGTCGAAACCGAGAAGCCTTCGGCCGCAGGCTCCGGTTTGTCGTTCCAGGCTTGTTGGTAGGCTGTGAAGAATACGGGCATGGAACCCTCTTTGCGGACGGTTATCTCCTTTCCGGGCTCGTATGTCCGGGTAAGCGGGAATTTGCCGAACCGTTGTCCGTCGATCGTCAGGCTCGCTTCGCGGAATGTGCCGCCGTCCTTCTCCAGCATGTCGGGCATGATGGTTTCCACGATCCGCGACGATTCGTAGGTGTTGCGCCACGAACCGCTTTTGCGCTGTTCGAAGAAGTAGTTGCGGATCTTTTCCAACTCGGCCTTGCGGTTGCCCGCGGCGCGCAGGATGCGGTATGCCGTGAGCGTGTTCTCGACGTCGCTCATGTCCGGCTGCGCGAACCTGCGGGGCGTCGGTTCCCGCGGTGTTTTGTCGCGCCAGTACAACGATCCCATCATGGTTCGGGAGGCAAGAGCCAGCAGCGAATCCGCGGCGGGCATCCCATCAAGGGCGAACTGTTGCAGCATTTCCGCCGTCCGGAGCCGGTTGCCGAGCGTCGCGTCGGGGATCGACGCGATGAAAGCGCAGTAGCGCGGGTAGTCGATCCTGGCGTCCAGCTTGCGGAGAAGCCCCACCAGCGAGAGCAGTTCGTTTTTCCGCATTCCCGTCGAGTCGGATGCCGCCGCCGGCATACGGCGGTTCAGGCCGGCCAGCAGCGCGTCCGTCAGTGCCTGCCGGTCGAGGCCGGTCTTATAACCCTCCGTTTCGGCGTCGAGAAGTGCCTCCACGACCTGCTGCGAGATCCACAGCTCGGTCTGTTCCCGGTTCCACCACCCCCATAACTTGCCGTCGTTCTGGTTGGCCGTCAGTTTGCGGAGCAGGTTCGTGACCTTGTCGTCGTCCTTGAATTTCCGTCCGAACAGGGTGTATATCCGTTTTTTCGAGAGCAGCGCCTTGACCTTCGAAGCCATCTGCTCGTTGCAGAGGTGGGGGTAGAGGTCGATGTTTTCGATCTCGTCGAGGAATGCCTGCATGGCCGATGCCTCGGCGTGGATCGTCACGGTGCCCAGCGCCGGGTCGGGCGTGAACCGCAGGGCCGCGGTGTCGTTGAGGACGGCGAACTCCCCGTGGGTTTCCAGGATTCCGGCCTTGTAGATCGGGATCGCACGCCGCTCCCCGTCGAAATAGCCTCCGGGCGTCGTCAGCGAGTAGACGATCCGGATGCTGTCGGCATCCCCTGCGACGGCGGGTATTGCGTCCGTATGCGAGGTGGCGATGCGGATTTGCTTCTCGGCCGTCCGCCCGTCGATTTCGATCGTGCGGCGTACGGACAAGGTGTCGCCGGTGTGGTTGGTCAGCCGTCCGGCAGCATTGAGGCTGTCGCCCGCGATGGCGAAGCGGGGGACGGAGAGTTGGGCGTTGAGCGGCTTGTACGATTTTATGCGCAGATGCTTCCTGTCCGCCTGCCTGCGGCCACCGACGGCGATGAAGTTGGCGTCCCAGCTGGTGATGTCGTCCGGATAGGTCACTTCGAAAGTCAGCCGCCCTGCTTTGTCGGTCGTCAGGCGGGGCTTCCAGAATGCGTCGTCGTGAAAATCGGTGCGCAGCGTGTTCGGCATACCGGCCTCGAGCGGGAATCCGTCGCCGCCCGCCGCGTTCCGCTCGGAGGTTTCGATGAAGATGATCCCGTTTGCGGCCCTCGCCCCGTAGATTGCGGTGTTCGCGTCCCTGACGAGGTTCATCGACAGGATGCTTCCCCGGTCGAAGTCCGACAGTGCCCCGTCGTAGGGTACGCCGTTCACGACGATCATCGGGGCCTGACCGGCGATTGTGCCCGCTCCCCGCACCTGTATCCCGGCGAGCGTGCTGGGGAGCGTTTCCGTCTGTTCGTCGAATTCCGCGAATGCCACTTCCGTTGTGACCGTTGCGGAATTGGCCCTGCTTCCCACCACGGCCCTCTTTCCGGACTTCCCGTAAGCTACGACCACGACTTCGTCCAGCGCGTTGTAATCTTCCTCCAGGACGATGTTATAGTCGTAGCCGGAGATCAGTTTGGTGGCGAAATTCCGGTAGCCGATATAACTGACGACGAGCGTTCCCCGTCCCGTGTCCGAGAGGGTGAATTTCCCGGCCGTATCCGTGACAGTCCCGGTGTCGGTTCCGTCGATCTGCACCGTTGCCCCGGCAATGGGTTCTCCATCCGGGTCGCGCACGGTGCCCGTGACAACTTTGCCCGTCAGGTTGGCTTCGCTGATGCGCCCCGGGTTTCGCAACGGGTTGTCCCGCTCCGCCTCCGCGGGCTTGTAGTCGGCCAGCGGTGCCGCGGGGCGCGATACGCGCAACATCCCTTCCAGTTTCCCGAACAGCGCGCGGCTGCGGTCGTTGGCCGGTTCCTTTACGAGCGAATCCATCCGCAGGTAGTTGATGCCGCCCTTTCGCAGCCTTATCGTGGCCGAACAGCGGGTCGTATCCCTGAAGATGAGGTCTACCCGGAGGTTGCCCTCCGGCAGCCTGTCGATTTCGGTCGTCGTGCCGTAGTAGAGCCTGCTGGCGGGGTACTTGCCCGTCGATTGCAGGAGCACCATGATCGGCTGTGCCCTTGTGCCGTCCGCCAGTTTGCCTGGGGCGAGTTGCAGGCGGCAGCTGTCCATGAGCGAGATCGGCGGGACGGCCGAGATCAGCCCCGATTCGTTTTCGACCATGTCGGCGAGCCTCCGCCTGAATATGCCGCGGATCGCTTCGGCCGTAAGCGCGTCCTGCCCGAAGCAGACCGCCTGCGTGAACGGTTCGAGCTGCCTCTGGATCGGGTTCTGCTCCCAGCTCTGCTGTTTCAGGTAGTTGTTCCGAATGTCGTAACGGTAGCCGCCCTCGATCTCGAAACTGTTGACAGCAAGTGTGTCCGAATAGAGCGTACCGACCTGTATGCCCCCGGTGGTGAATCCCCGGTAGGGGAACGGCCCGGCCAGGATCGCCGCTTCGGCCTGCGGCCTGTACCGGCGGTAGCGGCGGGCCTGCTTCTGCGTGCCGTTGAGGTAGTAGCAGACCCCGCCGGCGTTGATAATGCCCGGCAGTTCGGTTTCAACGGAGTAGGAGGATTGCCTGTCCGGCTGTCCCGTGAGCAGGGTCGCTTTCCCGAAGGTGTTGTCGACCGTAATCATGTGCCGCGTCAGCAGCGCCGTCTCGCGCTGCGTGAGCATGCCTTTCTCTTTCCGGTCGTATTCCCGGACGGAGATCCGCACGGGACGGTTGTCCCCGGGTCGCACTGCGGATCGCCCGCCGTCTACCGAAACGATGGTCTTCAACCCCTCGCCCGCATAGACGTTCTCGACGGTCACCTCCCTGTCGTAGGTGCGCAGCCGCAGCGTGTGCAGCCCCGGCCATATCGGGAAGCTGTACGGCGTCAGTTGCTGCGCCTGTTTGAAATAGTGGGGCTGTTCGTCGATCCACAGGACATGGATGCCCTGCACCTCCCCGTCGACGACCACATAGGGGGATAGCTGGGTGAGTCTTCCGGGGGCCTCCTCGGCATAGGCGTAGAACGGTTCCGGGTAGAGGAATTTGTAGTATTCGATCGAATCCAGTCCCATGCGCTGCCGCCACAGCGGCCAGTCCATCCCGGTGCGGATGTTGAAGAGGAACTCCTCGTCGGCCTCGTAGTTCTTCGGGGTGATGGCCTTTCCCGACGCCGACTTCCCGTATATCGCCACTGCCGGCGGCAGGGCTTCGAATTTCGAGGTGAACGCATAGGCCGTCACGTCGGCATTTTTCACCGGGCGTCCCTTGCGGTCTTTGACCGCCACTTCGACCTTTGCGCTCTGTCCGGGATAGACGGTCGCCGCCGTCGTTACCTCCATCGAGATGTTTTTCTCCGTGAAGGGCAGTTCGCCGCGTATCGTCCGGGCATTCTCGCCCTGCAGGTAGGCTATCTGCATCGAATAGCCCTTGCGGCCGTTGTCCTTGCGCGCGAAGTCGAGTTCGGTGGCATACCCTTTGGCAATCGTCTTGTCCCCCATGCAGATCGTGTACCAGAACGGGAATTTCGCGGGGTTGTCCACCACCAGCCGGACGGTGCCGTCCCGGCGGAAGAAGCGGTGCCCGATCAGTTCGCCCGGCAGTTTTCCGACCTCGATGTCCTCCGATGCCGTGGCGCTCTGCACCTCGTATTCGCTGACGATCCATGACAGCGGCACACTACAGGGCAATGTGACCGAATCCTGCCATACGATTCCGTATTCCGGGTTGTAGGCGGTTACCAGGGCACGGCTTTCGACGCTTTTGCCGTCGTACAGCTCACGCAGGGCGAGCATCCCCTGGCCGGCCGAATAGTCGATCCGCCTCCGCCTTGCGTCCCGGTACAGGCTTATGCGCTCATCCCTGCGTTCGTTGCCCGCATCGAAGAACGAGCAGGCGACGTTGTAATACATCGACACGCCGTCGACGAATATCGAGTCGGGCAGGATGATTTCCTTCGTGGACTTGCCCTCCATGTCGAACGTATGCTCCCAGAGCCGGTCGGGGACGAATGCCGTGCGGGCGAGGAATTTGCAGCCCATGTACCTGGCGGGTTTGACCAAGACCTTTACCCGCCCGTCGTATACCGGCATGTTGTTCTCATCCACGGCGCTCAGTGAAATCCTCACCGTGTCGCCCCGTGCGTATTTCTGTTTGTCGGCCCTGGCCGTGAAGGTGAGCTTGCCCAGTTCGTACTCCTCATAACGGAAACGGCCCGTGATGTCATTGGCATGCTTGTCGCCCGTCCGGAAACGGAGTGTGTAATCCTTGTCGAGGCGGAGACGGAGGCTGTCCGACAGCCTGAACTCCCATTCGTACATGCCCGGACGGTAGGGCTCCAGCGATACGAGGGTCGTGTCTATCGACGGGGAGTAATACGAAACGAGTGCCACGTCGACCTTCCCGTCGAGGGGCTTGCCTTTGCGGTTGATGTGCGCCTTGAATTTCACCGTTTCCCCGGGTTTGTACCTGGGTTTGCTGAATACCACGAACCCGTCGTACTTGTCCCGCGCGGGCAGCTTCCCCGGTGCGAAAACCCGCTTGAAGGCTGTTTTGACCTTTCCCCAGGCCGTTTTGAGGAACCCGGGACGGTAGGTGTAATCCGGTTCGTTCCCGATGGTGATGTAATGCAGTACGCCGTCGTTGTTTACTTCGACCGTGGCCTCTTCGCCGCGGATGCGCGGGAGGTTGTAGGTGCGTGTGCCGGGGTCGTATTTCATCCGTTTCGAGCCCCGCCTTACCACGGCATCGTCGATGATGTTGCCCAGCGTGTCGCAGAGTATCAGCATCACCTGCTCGTCCTTGACGAGCCTGTAATAGAAATTGTCCACGACATGATCGCCGTATACGAGTTTGTTCCCGTCCGTCCAGACCCGCAGGTAATTTCCCCGGGGGAGCTGCGGGATCTTTCCCGACGCAGTATATTTGCCGACGAACGTGTGCAGCATCCCTTCGTCGGGCGCCTTGCCTTTCACATGCAGTTCGCGGAGCTCTCGGGCATCGGGTTTATAGATGAATATTTCCGGGGAGGTGCGGCGGCTTTCGGGCAGCGGGGTCTGCGCCAGGCAGGCGGCGGTGCAGAGAAGCCCCACGAGGATTGTACTGCAATACTTCATGGCGAGGTCGGGTTTTTATCCTGCAATATAACAAAAAGATCGCTCATGGCGACCTTTTCGGAGAGGTATCCGTGTGTCCGCCCGGATTTTACGGTATATATACCGTTTTTTCCGCCTTTTCGCGGCGGAAAAAAGCGGCCAGCCCGTCGAGGAGCCATTTATCGCTCAGGGACGTGCAATACCCCCCCCCGTGTCTTCTACGGTCTCGGACTTAGGCTGCACCTTGGCGATGGTGAACGTAAACGTGGAGCCTTCGCCCAGCGTCGATTCGATGGTCAGCTCCCCGCC
>ENA-OPSV01002423-OPSV01002423.1-human-gut-metagenome-genome-assembly--contig:-NODE-2423-length-10964-cov-5.527546_pt1 | contig 10964 bp, 9 predicted proteins | sample MGYA00241460_ERZ501912 | MGnify/ENA primary metagenome ERZ501912 (study PRJEB25962, sample SAMEA2042402) | human gut metagenome | biome: human gut; feature: human-associated habitat; material: faeces...
GCGGAGCAGATCAGGATAGTGTCGATGAATACAGAAAGCATCTGCACAAGTCCTTGTTTTACCGGATGGGAAACTGCCGCGCTTGCCGCTGCATTCGGAGCAGAACCGACACCGGCTTCGTTGGAGAACAGTCCTCTTTTGATACCGTGCATAACGCAGGATCCGGCAAACCCTCCGAAGATGGCCTGTACGTCAAATGCATTATTGAAAATGCTTGTGAACATTACAGGAACAAGCTGATAATGTTTCAGGATGATGAATAAAGAAACTGCAAGGTAAAAGATACCCATAATCGGAACAAGCACTTCCGTAATCTGTGAGATCTTTTTACTTCCTCCGAATACAGCCAAAGCAAATACAACCGCAAGGATCGCTCCGACAATGAGCGGAGTCCATTCCGGATTGAAGAAAGAATAGACACGGAAGGAATCCGCAATATTAAATGAAGCTACAAGGTTGAATCCGCCCATATAAGTCAGGATCAAAACAACTGCGAAAAGGACGCCGATCCAACGCTTCTTCAAAGCGGCCTGAATATAATATGCAGGTCCTCCGTAAGAACTTCCGTCCTTTGCTTTGTGTTTGTAAATTTGAGCAAGCGTACTTTCGATAAATGCAGATGCGCTTCCGAGAATAGCCGTAAGCCACATCCAGAACACTGCGCCTGATCCGCCAAGACAGATCGCTGTTGAGATTCCGGCGATGTTTCCTGTTCCGACTCTGGAAGCGGTTGATACCATAAGAGCCTGAAAGGAAGAAAGTCCGTTCTTATCGCTGCCCGGCTGTGCGACAACGCGGAGAGATTCGATAAACATACGGATCTGTACGAATTTTGTTTTGATCGTAAAGAAGATTCCCGCTCCGAGAAGCAGTATGATCAAAATGTGGCTGTAGAGCAGCTCGCTCAGCGAGTTGATCATGTTTGTAATAAAATCTGTGAACAATAGTTTTCCCTCTCTTTCCTAAAGTCATGTTTGCTGTGTCAATATCGCTTATATGATTGACGATCGCGTACTGCGAATGCAGACAGTTTAGATACATTTCGGTGTGAGAACGACAAAGCGGGACTGATGTCACCGAAAATGCATACATACCGGTTAATTATATAGTAAAAACGTTTGTTTTGCAACAAAACGCTTCTTGTGTTATTCTATAAAGGTGTCAAAAGGTCGATTTTCAAAAGGAAAATAAAATCGGGAGGGCTGAGTATGAAATTAAGCAAATTATTAGAACGGTTAGAATATGAGGTTGTTCAAGGCAGTGTCGAAACAGAAGTGACAACGCTTGCCAATGACTCGAGAAAAGTAGAAAGCGGATCTGTTTTTGTCTGTATCAGCGGAGCGGTTTTTGATGCTGTCTGTGAAATGCAAGCATTCCAAGCCATCATTTTTCTATTCACACACAGCTTCCTTTAGTACCACAAGACAAAAAAGCAATATATGCTGCTCTTGCTTAAATTCTTTCTCATAATTCATAAAACACTGATTTTACAAGGCTTTCGGCTACTATGAAATAAAAATAAAAGAGACCGTAAGATGAGGAATACTTGGACTCATCTTATGGTCTCTGATACTTTTTATTTTATTGTTGACGATATAGTTTTTTGCCCTAAAGACGATAAACCATATTGCCCTTTAACATAGTAGAGACCTTGTTGCATTCTTATTACACCCTTATTTCTTTGCATTCACAAGACTTATTTATGTGCATTATATGAATACTATGCACACATTTGAAAAACAAAAATTCATGAACTTTCTATTATTTTCTCTCTTGCACATGCACATTTATCTACACTTACATATCTTACTACTCTTCCCCAGTAATTTCTTTAAGAAGAACATCAATTCTATGTGACGCCATATGGTCGCAAGTATTTTTTATTTCGTCACAATATTGTAAAAATTTTTCCTTATTTTCTATGTATAGTACATACATGATATTATATGCTGTATGATATTGGGTCTCAGTTACATCATCAATAGGAAAAGATTTCCTGTTATATAACTTTTCAACTTTTCCAGATAGAGCATCTTTATAATAGCTATTACTTATAAACTGTCGCAGATTATATGAATATTGATATGCTATATCACTATGAGTATTTTCTGAGAGATACTGAACATATAGATTAACCAGTTCATTCTTTATTTCCTGAATCAACTTTTTAATAGTTTTTCGGTTTGTTTCCGATTGCACATGAATATCTATACCATAGGATAAATAATCTAATTTTCCATTCACAACCTCGGCATAAATCAAGTCATGCAATTTATGTTCATATTCTTTTAAAGTTTGCTCCGTATCCACCTCCAAATGTTCACTCCATATTAAATACTCATCAGCATACTTAATTAATTTAGGTATATCATTTTCTTTACAAATATTTTCTGCCAATTTAGGTAAAAACGACTTCATTTCATCATCCGTTTTATAATAATTTGCTTTATCACCTGCATGTAAAAATATCTGATACTCTACATCAATCTCATCTGGATTTAATTCAGCTTTATTTTCATAATAACTCTGTATTATGTTTACCATATTTCCGCTAATGCGTACTCCTCTCAAATAATAATTTTTAATTCTGAACTCTAATTTATTTGTCATGGAAAATGTTGCATTTACAATAGAATCATTAGTACTTCCTTTATTTTCTTTATAATATAATCCATCCGTTGACTCAACAACAATAGCATAACACGCAAGTTTTATTTCGTTATAAAATTCATCAGAATATACATCTTTTAATTGTAATTTTACATCTTCATATAAATTCTGAGCTTTTTGAAGTGTTCTTATATTTCGAACATTATGCAGTTTTAAAAATGCATCAATAAAACCACAATCAATACGCAGTTTAGCCCAATTAATACTGTCTGTATGCTCGGTCATTTCATACATTCTATCAATTACCTTTTCACTGTATTTATCAAATGTATCTTTATTTTTAATTTCTGATGTATTTGCAATTAATATAACTTTTACATAATTGCATCTCTTAATCTCATCTATTACACCAAATATTTCCTCAACACTTATATTTTTATTCATTCGTTCAAAATCATCTATAACTATCACATGAGTTTTTTGAAATGTTTTTGTAAGCTCTAAAAACAATTCTTTTTCTTGTATTACAGACTCTATAATTGTTTTTGCAATTCCTACTTTTTTTGATAATACCGAAACAATGTCAAGTATCTTAAAAGCAATTTTTCTTATTTCTTTTTTATCCTTTAATCCAAGCTGATAGAATGTTTCATGAAAAATTTGCTGTACATCTTTTATTCCGAACACTGACAAATAGCATACATTATTATTCTCCTTTAAAGCATCTTTTACTGCATATGTTTTTCCTATTCCCCATGTACCATCTATTAATATACATTTATATGGCATCTCATCGTATTTTTTAATAATTTCTTTGATATAATCAGCTTTCATATTTTTCTACCTAGTTATCTTTATTTTCAATTATTTTTTTATATCGTTCCATATAATATTTTTTTCTTCGTTCTACAACATTTTGTAACTGTGGATTCAATAACTCTACAACATACCGAGCAATAATTTCTAGAACTATATTAACATTATTAATATGCAAATAATTTTTATCATAATCATATTGCATGTTCCTATCTCCCATATTTCCAGAAGCTCCATGAGCTGTAAAATTTCTGCCCGTTAAATATATTATTTCTCCTGGTGATTTTCTTGAAAGATAAGGACTGTTTCTCCACTCTTCTAAAATGATTTTAGCTTCATGTTTCAAAACCGTAAAATAATTACTCAACTGTTCTCTTTTTCCATATTTATTCCAGTCTATGTAATATAATGGGTTACAATTATAATTCAAAGCCAATGGCAAATAATAATTCAAAGCATCCTCTGGTGTATATGTTGCAGGCATAATTGTCGGTTTATAATGATACGATGCTGCATATTCAAATACTCTATACAAAAAGACGCAACGTGGCAATGGTTCAAATTGTTTTAATGATGCATGATATAAATCCAATATTCCTTCATGTGGTAGTTTTTCAAATGCAATCATCTTATACGCATTAATATTTTTTATTATTGGCAACTCTAAATGAAATGCCTCTTCAATATTTGATTTAAGATAATTAGGATGACGTAATCTGATACAATCCAATAAATCAAAACGATAATACAATTCATTCAATTTATTGTTTATTTCCCTGTTAGCCAAAAATTCAAAATTGGGACATCCATTTAAATATGCCACTATGTTTAACAAAGCTCTTTTATCACTCGCCTTGCTACTATCATTGCAACACAATCTAAAATGATGCATTTCATCTGATATAATATTCACCTTATCGTAAATAATTATTTCATCATCATATCTATAGCTGAACAATCCCCCAACATAGCTGCTTCTATAATTATAATAAACTGAAGGATACTTTCTAAGAATATATAATTCTTCTTCCGTTTTAAAAATAGCGTATTTAATTCTATTTTCTGCATATAAATACACGTTTTCTGAATTTGAAATATCCGGTAAATATTCCCATGATTCATTAGTATATGTTTGCATTTCCTCTCTCGTTGGTTCTGGAATTATTTTTGTTGTTCTATTTTTTACCGCATCAAATAATTCTAATAATTTTTTACGTTGTGCTAAATATACCTTTTTGTAAAGTGGGATAAACATAAGTCTACTCTGAGTATCAGAGTGCTTATCCCTTTCCATATTAATTTTTATAATTAACTGTTGGAACTCTAATGGCTCATAAAACATAAGACTTATTATCCCATGTTTCAAAAAAAGCTCTTCTATAGAAAAATTTTCTTCTATAGCCTTTAATTCGTTATTAATTCTCGTAATCATTCCACCTTTCATTCGTAATTAAGCATCTTCTATTATTTTGTCTATTTTATCTAATGTCTTTTGATTAATCATCATGCAACAGTACACCACATCTGATAAGGAGTAGTTCTGTTTTATGCTAATCATTCCTGACAATATCTCTTCTATCTGTTCTTTATACATTATACCATCTTTTTGTATGATGTCATTAAATCTTAAAATGGATTCTCTCTGAATATCTCCTACAAATGAACTCTGACATAATATCTTTACTGCAACATCTTCTGGAATAACATCTATTTGAGCTGAAACTCTGTTTTTTATGATTGTCTCATCCTGCTTATACAATTCATTAACAGAGACACTGTACAAGCTGCACATTTTCTTTAATAATGTTTTAGATATCCCTGAACCATTTTCCACTCTTGAAATAGTTCTGATTGAAATTCCTAATTGTCTGGAAACAAAAGCCTGTGTCCAGCCTTTTTTAACTCTACACTCCCACAATTGATTACCTATTGTTCTTTTCAATTTATCGTCCATAATGCATATCTCCTCCTGTAGACATTGATATAGAAATTCAAAATTATTTTGTCTATCATGTACCACTGCTTATATAATAAAATATACCGATATCTTCCTTAATTTTGTTATTCCATGTAACATTTTCAAGAAAGAATCGGCATATTTTTATTAATTTAACCTACTGATGTCCTTTAATGAGTTACGCATATTTCCCCTGGACACATATAGACAATCTCCTATGAATGCAATAACTCCAGCAATCATTGTGTACCTTTTATACATAATCTGCCTGCGGTATGTTTCTATAACTTCATCATCCTCACATTCAAATCCATATTGCTGATGCAGCCTCTGCTCATTCATTGGCTCATATCCATCAAATTCTTTTAATGGCTTCCAGACAGGCATAGTCATTCTGATGCAGTCAATTACCAATAGCTGATTGTCATTTACTTGTAGGATTCTGATAATCTTATCATCACGATACAATAATTCATTTTTTGTCATTTATCACAATCCACCAATCTGTAACGCCTCTGTGTCTCCAATAGCTTCTTGATGCTTCCAGCAACTTATAATGCATTGGCTTGATTAACCTGCTTCGATAAACACATTCCCTAACCATGATTGTTCCGTCAGTTTTCGTACAGACAAAATCCGTTGTATAATCTCCTTCTGCTAATCCTTCTAAATACACATTACATCTAAATTCTTCAACATCATCCGATTGTGACAATTCATCAGCGTATGCTTCCTGTAATGCGTCATATGTACGGCATATATCCATACACTTTGGTACATAACGCTTTGTACACCTTCCTTTAAAATTTCTTTTTCGCACTTTAAGTAACCTCCTGTAAGTATTTGTGTTATGAACTATGATTTTCCCAAAAACTTCCCAAATTTTTCCCAGATTTATCCCAAAAACGATAAAATCCCCAAATTCAAATATTAAATGTTTTTGTATAATTCTAAGCAATCCCAGCATTTATGGGCTTTTCCGGCTTTTTATATTTTCCCAAAAATGAGTATTAAAAATATCACTATGTCCAAGGGCACTCCCCTTTATTCCCTCAGGGGCAAACTCTTCTATCCTCTTATAGATAAAGGTGACTGCCCTTGAACAATCAAAAGCAATATATGCTGCTCTTGCTTAAATTCTTTCTCATAATTCATAAAACATTGATTTTACAAGGCTTTCGGCTACTATGAAATAAAAATAAAAGAGACCGTAAAATGAGGAATACTTGGACTCATCTTATGGTCTCTGATACTTTTTATTTTATTGTTGACGATATAGTTTTTTGCCCTAAAGACGATAAACCATATTGCCCTTTAACATATGGATTATTCAAACTCTTCCCGAGTTTTTTATCGGCAACTCATAAATGCTGATATTTACTGCATTTGGGGCACTTCTATTTCGCTAAATATCGCTCTTTTCGCATCGTTTTCAAAGTTTTTAGTAGCAAATTAGTTGCAGTATCTGCACCGATATTTTTCCATCGGCTTGATATAATCTACTTTTTTATTATTCACAATGAATAAATTCCTATGGCTGTCAGGTTATCTATTAGGCCTGCTGCCACAGCCAAAACGAAAGGAGCATTACAATGAGCAATCAACATAAAAATCCAACCATCAGCTTCAGAATTAGTGACACTGAACGTAAACAAATCGAAGCCCGTATTCTTGCCAGCGGAATGATGAAGAAAGATTACTTTGTCCGTTCTTGTATCTATAACCGTATCTGTGTAGTTGGCAAGAAAGAAACTATATATCCTTTGGTACAAACTGTAAATGTGTTGTATCTGCAATTACTTGAAATACAAAAGGCATTTACCGCACCAAACTGCACTCCCGATACTCTTCCTTCTTCGGAGGCCATTAAGGAATTACAGATTGAATACACCAATATGCTTACAGCTATTATTGACCTGCTAGATGGTGCAAAATATCTGTGGGAGGGTGACCGCCATGAACAACAATCTTAATTTCCGGTTCGGTATGTATGAACCCGCCACAGACTCCATTATCGTCAATACCAGAGAGAACTCCATTCTAGTTATCCGTTGCAAGGAATGTAATTCCTCTGTTATCTTTGATGATCCGACTGATATCGTATATCTTTACCGGCTGGCAAAGGAATCACCTCTGCTGTATGCAAAACTGGCATTGATAGAAAACGGGTTACAGGATTATGCGGATGCGATAAGTGAATTTAATTAATTGTTCCTCAAGTTGAGAAACATTTTCATATAATCTTTTCACTTATATCACCAGCTTTTAACTTTTGTTTAGGCTGGTGATATAGTATCCAATTAATCTCTATCATTCTTTTAGATGCATACTTTCTTATTCAATTTCAAAATACAAATCCTTAAAATACTTATCATTATACGGTTCAAATTTACCTTTTTTGCTCTTATAAATACCCCTAAAATATGTCTTAACACTTTTATTTGTATTAATATACTTCATTGCTTTTGCACCGTTGCTTATTTTCTTTAAACTATCTATATTGGTATATATTGATGGCAGAGAACTATTCAAATAAGTAATTTCTATCATATCCTTATTAAACCCACATTTCTTGATCTTTGCATCTCCGTAAAATATACCAAAAGCGCCATCCTCTGGCACTTTATTACTTGAGGAAAATAATTCATTTAACGAATACATTTTCCCTTTTACACAAATCACCTCTATATTTCTATCCACTTTTCCATTATTAAATAGTTCAACAAAAGCCTCAATCCTAGCTGCACGCCGGCCTTCATACTTCGAACCTCTGTTTTCATTTTCCCTTTTATATGAATATCCAGTTTCTTTTGATGGTATTTTCTCCACATCTTGTCCAATTTCCACTTCTTTAGTATTTTTATCTGGCGATACCATCATTGTAATGATTCCATTATTCTTTACTTCTTCAGAGATTTCCTTAATTTCTTTCTCTATTTGCTGACGTTCCTCCTTTTTCCCCACCTCATCGCATCCTATAACATGTAATTCATCATTATGCGATGGAACAAAGTAAAATCTTTTTCCACTAGTATTTTTCCAGTTTGTACAAGTTAGCAATATACCACACTTTTTATCACAACAGCAAAAAGCTCTTTCATTACTCAAACTCTCTTTTTCCGATAACTCCACAGCTTCCTTCGCTGAAATATTCTTACATAACTCAAAACTGTATGCTCTCTCTGACATTCTATCTCCCCTTTCATCTATTTGTAATAATATTAGTCCCTATAGATTTTTCAATTTGAAGTCTATCCAAAGAAATTGAACCATTTAACGCTCTTAATTCTTCTATTTCCTCATCCATGAATTCTGGTCCTAAGATCACTCTTTTAATACAATTTTCATTTATTGGAAGATCAAAATAATAACTTTTGTCTTCGTACTGTCCTAGTTTTTGTATATTTCCATTTGCCCTTTTCATTGAAAGCAGTGCTCTTATTTCACATTCTTCTTCCCAAAAAGAATGCTTAATAAAAGGCGCTGATGTATCAAATTTATCAATTAATTCAAGCAGCGGAATAACAATACATTTCTTCAATTCTAAAACTTTGTTTATGAATGGAATCTGTATAGGTGGAATGATATCCTGCTTTTGATCTTTTTCTTTGGCTAATCTTTTAACATCCTCTGAAAAAGCATTCATTATTTGTTCTAAATAATCCTTAATTCCTTCAAACCCATATGTTATACTTCTACAATCCTTAACATCGAAATTTTCAGCAAATCTTTTCATCGAATGTATTAAGCACTGTTTATCAAACTCTATACATACTCCATTATACCGTTCTGCCGCACGATCTTTTCTATGCATTGTGTACGCATCCCACAACATACGCGAATCTGCTTTTGTTGTAAAACAAGCCACAAGAGAAACTCTCGAACTTTTAACTCCATTATGCTTTAACATGTCAAAATAAAATTTTTGTTCTGCCTTCAAATTAGCATCCCTAAGTTTATCTTCTGCCATTGTAATTAATTCGTTATATAGCTGAATTGTATCCAACCTATCATTAGATGATGTACTTTCCTTAAAGCGTAATGTTCCATTCGTTAAAATAAGCTTGAACGTATTGTAATCAGTATAATAATACATTAACACAACTCCTTCCTTATTTTAAGTTTATTTTATATCAAATGCAAAATCAGCCACGAGTTGCTTAAACTGCTCACAATATTCCGGTGATAGCATTTTACTAGGAGCATGTCCCTTATAATCAATATGATTAATTTCCGGACGATTATCATATTTTCCCATTTCTTCATCCTTAAGAGTAGTTGTAAAGATTATCTGATTATCTAATTCCTTATATTTTTCAATAACCGTCTTTTCCTTACCTGTCGATAAATCCTCCGCTCTAAATGAATCAATTATAATAGGCCAATTATGCCCCAACACTTTTTGAAGTGCAAACATTTTGACCACATGAAAAATAGTGGCTTCACTTCCCGAAAAGACTTCATCCTTTTTTGTAAATAATCCCTCAAACACTAAATTTCCATTAGGGTCAATAGCTTTATATAATGTGTTCATCTCTTTCAATATTACATTTATTACAGCTTCTCTCTTATTCTTGGTTTGCTCTGACGAAGTTTCTGAAACACTCAATTTACTTTGCAGTTCTTTAATCTCTTGTTCTATTTCTAAAATTCGCAATTCTGCATCAGATGCAGAGAAAATTTGCTCTTTCAACTCTATAAGAGCTTCTAACGTTATCTCTTCATCATTCATCATAAGACGCAATTTCCCTTGTTCGTTTGAAATAGCGATATCATATTTTTCTATTTCTTCATCGTAGGACTCGATTTTTTCATATATCGAGTTAATAATATCGTTCCGCATTTCGACGGTAGATACATCAAATACATATGCAGTTCTTTTAGTCGAAGTTGCATATGCAATATTTTTTGAATGGCAATCCATACACTTCAGTTCTCCAACATCAATATTTCTGTTAAGAGACTTTAATTCTTTAATCGTATTTTCCCATTTTGATTTTCTATTTGCTGCCAAATTTCTTGCTTTGCGAAGCTCCGTTATCTTCGCATTAATTTTGTCCATTTGTTCTACTTTATTTTCAAACGCTGATCGATCACTTACCGCACTCAAATATTGAACCGGTGCTTTCTTTGACGAAAGAATTTTATGTTGTTTCAATAATAGTTTCTTTTCATCTTTTAAATCAGTCAACTGTGCCTTTATTTGCTCAATCTCTTCTATGTCTAATTTATATCCACTCAAGTCTAAAATACTGTATATCATTTCTTCAAAATCTTTTTTATTATACAATCCCGAATGTGAAATATTAGAAGTATCTTTTTTATCCTGACCAACAAAAAACAATTGAAAAAATAATACCGGATCCACAATCTTCGAGATTTGATTCTTAACAATCTCGGGCAATTTAAAAATGTGCTTCGTCCAATACCGCTTTAATTCTGACACACTATCAAATAACAATAATGTTTTTCCCTCTATAAGAGCAAAATTTTCACCATATCTACATACTCTGTAAAATTTATTATTTTCTTCAAATTCTATGTAATAATAATATTTTTTGTAATCAAATGTTGTAGGGAA
>ENA-OPSV01002424-OPSV01002424.1-human-gut-metagenome-genome-assembly--contig:-NODE-2424-length-10963-cov-5.691511_pt1 | contig 10963 bp, 10 predicted proteins | sample MGYA00241460_ERZ501912 | MGnify/ENA primary metagenome ERZ501912 (study PRJEB25962, sample SAMEA2042402) | human gut metagenome | biome: human gut; feature: human-associated habitat; material: faeces...
CTTCTTCGTGCTTATACGGATAGCTGTTTCTCAACGGCTTGCATATCCCTTAGTATCGTTTGGTCTAATACTTTCGCATAATGCTGCGTCATTCGGGTGGATGAATGCCCCAGCATTTTAGCCACGTTCGGCAGTGACACGTTGTTAGCCAGTGCGATAACCGAAGCGAAACTGTGCCGGGCTGTGTGCGTGGTCAGGTTCTTTTTAATACCGCACAGGTCGGCAATCTCTTTCAGGTAGCTGTTCATCTTCTGATTGCAGGGAACGGGCAACAAAGTTCCTTTATCCATGCAGTAAGGATTATCCTTGTACTTTTCAAGTATTTGTTTGGGAATGCTCAAAAGCGGGATGTTACAAAGGTTATTTGTCTTTTCACGGGGTTTCACTATCCACAGATTACCGTTGCCGTCCTCGGAAATATGTTCGGGGTGCAGATTATACACGTCTATGAATGCCAGCCCGGTATATACGCAAAAGATAAAAACATCCCGTACCAGTTCCAGCCGTTCAATCTTGAACTCTTTCTGCCATATCCGGTTTATCTCGGCTTGGCTTAGGAACTGTTTGTTTACCTCTACCTCGTGAAACTTGATTCCGGCAAACGGGTTCTTTGTCAGCCACTCGTTGGCAATGGCAAGGTTTATCACTTTCTTGAAGCATTTCATGTACCGGATAACGGTGTTCTGTGCGCAATGTTTCTCCGTCTTTAGGTATAAATCGAATTTACGCACCAGTTCCCCGTTTACCTCACGCAGTAGCATATCATCTACCTTGTAATCCCGTTTAACCAGTTCCATGAGATATTTAAGGCAGTTATCGTAACGTCTTACGGTGATGTCGGCATAGTCCGTCCCGATTAGCTTCCGGCAGTTGTCGTTATGCTCCTTGAACACATTGTATAATGTCTTGAAAGTCTCGTCCTTTCCCTGATAGCGGTTCACTATGGCACGTGCGGAGATAATCTTTCCCTCCAGTTCCAAGTCTTGGTAAATCTGATAGAATTTCACACGCAAGGCGTCAATGTAATGGTTAAGTTCTACGGAGTTTCGGTCTTTGCCTGTCGATTTCTCTTTTTCCTGCGACCAAAGTGGGACTTTTACGCTCCGCTTTAGTTGAAGTTCCACGTATAGGCGGTCATAAGTGACACGCACACGCACGGGTGCTTCCCCGTTTTTTAACAGTTTGCTACGCTTGATGAAGAACAACACGCTGAATCTTTTTCTTTCCATACGGCTCAATTTTTAATGATACAAAGTTAGGAAATCGAACCGAGAACCCTGTTATGTAAAATAGCGCAACAGACTGTAAAAGAATGAAGTAAATACCTCGCAGTGGAACATTTCGGGCTTTTGAAAACAGTCCCTTGAATAAGGACGTATAGTTTGCTCTAATCCCACTAATTTTGCCTATTCTTGGAAAAGAAAAATCCCCGAATCTCTTTGAAATTCAGGGATTTACATCGTTTTTCTTTCTTAAAAAGTGGTGCCACCAGGAATCGAACCTTTTGATTAGACTTATTCTAATTCCTTGATTTACATCCTCTTTTTGCTTTATATCTTATAAAAACCATCGAATTAGCTTTACACTAAATTCATCGCTTTTCTTTATCAATTCGACAATCATTATCTTTTTGACGATACAAAGGTAGGTAAAAAGTTCGATTTCTGCAAATATAAATAGCTTTTTTATCATTTTAGAGCCTGTTTAAATTATTATTGAAGAAAATTTAAACGGGCTCTAAATCACTTCTATGTTTTTGTTTTCCGACATTTATAATGACATTCTACTCTCATATACTTTTTATTATATTTCTCTTTGAGCATTTCATAGGTTAACACTCCTTCTTTGATACATGAGGCAAAAACTTTTATATCAGTAGGTAAATCGGAGTTTTCTTCATGTAAATTCAGTTTTTCTATAAGCACCTGAACAAAAGCACCGCAAGTATAACTTACATCTGGAATAATTTTGAGTACAAATTGTCTCGCATGTAACAGCTTTTTATCTTGTTTGCATTCCATGGTCTGTTCAATCTCCAATAAAGACAGACCTTTTACGTACATTTCAACAAGCGTAAAGAACTTTTTGATTCCACTTTCCGTCCAAATGTTAATATCTTTAGAGAGTACAAATTTTCTAGCATTTTCAGCATTTATCGAACTTGAAAAGAATTTATCCATCAATTCCATATTTTCTTTCATCACAGACAGCAAATGTCCTAGTATATACAGAACATTTTGACTGTCCAGGTTAGCTATGAAGGGCACGTTGATGGATTCATAGAATACCATTAACAAATCCTGATCAACACTGGTCTTTGCAGACAACACAGACAGCCACTTGGGCTGCTCTACATTTTCTACCCAATTGCCAACCATAGCATCCAAATGGGTATTAAACTCTGTTGCCCTACCTTTCACGCTCATTTGATATGCATAGAATGTCTTTCCATACTTACGTTTCACATCAGCCACATCTGACTTAAAATGATTCAATATTAAATCACTATCCACATTTATCTCGGCATTAAAGTAATCTGCAAGAGGATCCTTTATATCTAGACAGCGATCGCCTTTAGAAAAAATCTCATCACGCACCGTCATCCAATTACCTTTTACCACATTATCCAGATAGGTCGCAATGATGGATGGTATCAGAATAGCCGTTCCGTGCGAACGGAAACCTGCTCGACCAGCCCTTCCTGCTGCATTCAATATCTCGTGAGCCTTGATTTGCTCCATGCTATTTCCATCAAATCTTTTGTCGCCAGCAATGAGAACTATATCAGCTGGTAAATTGATACCTTGAGCCAAGGTAGGTGTAGCCACCAACACATTCACGCCGTCCTTGCTTTTGAAATAATGCTCCGAGATAATACGCTCTTCTGGCAACAGATTACCATGATGTACAGTAGCTGAATTTGATTCAAAAAGATACGAATACTTTTCACCGCCTAATTCCATTGTTATAGCATTATACTTTTCACTTTCGTAGCGCTTTATCCAGTCAACATTTTTCCCTTTCAAAAGTTCATTTATATGGTTACGTATTGAATTGGCATCAACAGGTTTGGTCGCAAAGATTATTGTCTTGTAATGAATAGCTGCATAACGACTTGCCACCTCTGCAGCCACATAGTTGTAGTTTGCTGAAAGTTTCCACTCACTATTTGCCTTCAGATGAATATCTCTGCCTGTTAACTCCACCAAGCAATAATTTGCTTTGTTTACATCATCCCATGTTGATTTCAAACTGAATATGCAGTGGGGATTTACCTTCAGCATTCTTTGTAGTGCTACTGTCGGATTTTTACTCTTATTTTTACTCTTTGATACAGTAATAATTTTCCTTAATCTATTGATTTCTTCCTCATTATAGACCAAGCATCCCTGCAACTGACAAGTAGGCTTCCATGGGTTGTCAAGTAACACACACTCGCGACCAGTCACCGACTTAATCCAACCAGCCACATCAGCTCCATTCCGTACCATTGCAGAAACGAAAAAATAATCTGCTTTAGGTATAATGTCGAGCAGTTCCACAACAAGCGTCATAGCATCATTCGCACGTTTGTCATCAAAATTGCCATTAACCAAATGAAACTCATCAAAAACAACCAATCCCACATTATTCAATTTTTCTGGGTTCAGGCGTAATAACGCAAGACAACGCTCAGGTGTCATCACCATTATAGTACTATCTTCCTCCTCCTCTTCAAACCAAGAGAACTCTGCATCTCTATTCCGAATTGACATATTCATTCTTTCAGTCAACTTATTCAAACTGTTGTTAACTTGATTTTCTAATGCATGAGTAGGAACAAGATATATAACCCGCTTATCTGCCAGCAAACAAGAGGCTATTTTCAATTCAGAAAGAGTTGTTTTTCCTGCACCTGTAGGGTAAGTAATCACTGACGACACACCAACATTCAATATCCCCTTACTGATTGCATCCAAATGGTTCTCCCATAAAAAAGGTCTTACTACCGCTTGCTTTTTTAATGCCTCTTGCCAACTTTTCTTTTTCACTCCTATGGGAGTAGATACATTAATCACAGCATGACTCCACATCTCCTCACACGATAGTATAAACAGAGTTGACAATATATATGGAGCCACATATACGTCTCTGAGAGCAATGAGCTTATCCTCATAAACAGACAGTTCTCTGACTTTTAAAAAAGAATTGATTGTATACGCTTTTTTACCCAATAGCGAAATTGAAAACTGCTTTATTCCCGTCACTAGTTCTTTCCAAAGTAGCCATTCCGTATATTGTTGTAAATCATTATATTCCTTTGGTTCATTGATCGTCAAACTTTGTAGTTCATGTAAATTGCCGCTCACCAGAAGTTTGATAGAGTTATATAATTTCTTCACATATTGGTCAGCCTCTCTGCGTACACAGAAACCCTCCGCAACCTCTTGTGCATCAGCAAAATTACCACTTATAACATATAAGAGAGATGCATAAAGGTCGGATGGAATATAATTCAAATCCAATACCTCATCCTCGTGTACTTCTTTTATTTTGAACAAGAGTTTTCGGGCAGTTGCTGCAACAAAAGCCATTGATTTTCGTTTATCAGTCTGGGAATTTGCAAAAAGATACAGTTCTAGGGTGTTAGATAGTATATTAAGTTTTTTCCCATCACTTTTAAGCACTTCCAAATCAAAAGGCTCACCATCCTCATATTTTGCGCTAAGGCTAATTATTTGAGCATAAATCTTTGTTAGAGTTACGGGTAGTAACTCTTCAGTAAAGCCTTCCACATGAGGAATTTTTTTTATCAATTCTTCAGTTACGAAATTGTACATAGTGTTAGATGTATGATTTCAGTTTCGCTAAAACTCTCTGTTGCAAATCGCTCATCCACTCCCGTTCCTTGTCATCTAAGCAGATTGTTGCTGCCGATCTTCTGTGAACATCGCCTCCTGAAATTACTGTATCATAATCTTTGAACAGTCTTTTCCGTCCTTCATCAGAATTGTGAATTTTCTGACGGGTTATGCTGACGTGATACTGACGATATTTTTCATTTACAATATCATTTTGAATGTGTTCAAATTGTTCTCCTAACCTATGCCCAATCAGCGCTTCTGTTTGCTGGAAGATTGCATTATTTTTCACTCCATTCTCCATTTCAGAAAACTCTGGCCATACTTTATCTCGAATTGTTGTGCGAGCATCATTTGTACATTTATCCTCTGTTATCACAATTCGCTCTATCATATTATCAGGTGTGAGTTTTATAGCAAAACCATCAAATCCGTGCATGGAAGGCTGTGAATGAGGTGATTGTTGAAAAAAAATATTACCTTTATTCTGGTTGGCTAATTGTAACCAAGAGATCATTTGAAATAACCATCCATCAATCTTATACATATCTTCTTTGGTTACATTTCTCTTTTCTAACTCTTTAATCAAAAAATCAACAGCTTTCTTGTCCACCTCTCTTGGATTTGAAGCTAATCCATTAATAACTTTTGATACATGACCACAATTTCCAAGGATGAGTTGGCAAATTTTAACTCATCCTTGTCTGTTACTTGATATTCAAAGTCATAACAGAGTCCGTCCAACTGTTTATTATTGATTGATATCATAGCTTAGAATTAGTAATTTTGTACCCATCAAGATTACATCTATACCCCTTAAAGGAATCTTGAGAGGAAATTGCATATTTATATTTATGGTGTGAAGTGTTTATAGAACCAAAAATATTCACACAGTAAGGACCAGTATATAGGATGTTTAATCCGATTTACGATATCAAGAGGAATGCCACTATCCATCATAATATTTTGCCGTAAAGGTTCATCACTAATAGCAGCCTTTACTTCTTCTATATTATATATGCGACTTGTAGCTATATGATACCAAGCTTGCCGAATGATTCTCAAGCGCTCATGCTCCAATGCTAAGTCCTCAATAGTATTAGATAATTCAATCTGACGCTGGGAGGACTTGACTATTTTCGATATGCCAATAGTTCCATTTTTATTGTATATAATTAAATCGTTTATATTAGGAATGAAAAATAATGGGACAATCAATTTATTTCCTCTATGCTCATTACAGCATAAATGCATTTTAGAAGGATATAATTTTTTCTCCTTGTCTTCATCAATGAAAAGACTACCATCGCATGACAATACTAGGTTTTCATAAGCGCAAAAATGAGGATATGGTGGTCCGCTGCGCCATTTTCGCCTTGTACCGTTTAGATGTTTGTAAACGACATTTTGTTTAAAATTCTTATTAAACCGTTTATAATAATTAATCTTCTTAAAATCTATCTTGTTTTGTTTGGTTACAGAGTTATGAGGCATCACATGTTCTAAGGAAATGTGTTGATTTACTTCCATATGCCTCATGCAATAACAGCAGAATCCATTCTGTTCCCTGTAAAGCAATTTCTCCATTTTATGATTTCTCTTAAATGAAGCATAAGTACAATTTACATATTGTCCATCTTGTTCATTCCACGATTCACATAGGAAACGATTTACAATTTGATGACCTTTACGCCGCCTTCCTTTATTATGCTTATCAATCCAAAACATATATCTAATGATGCGAGGTTATTCTTCCTTCCATTTATTGATTAATTGCAATGCTTTTTTTTCTCCCAACATTTTTTCTAATTCCTTGCGTCTCATGTTGAGTAGTTGTGTATTTTCCATTTGCATAGCTCTTTTTATTGCCATTTGTAGAAATTCCATCTCCTCGTTTCTAGGAGCTCCTCCCATCCAATCCAGTAATACATCATCGTAATCAATACCAAAAAGGTCTGGCAATTCATGCGGTTGCTTCTCTCCAGCTACAAGTCTGAATATTTTATTTTGTTTCTCGTCCGCTGACAAGTTGCTTACTATTAATGGAGAGTGGGAAGTCATTATGAATTGTAATTTTGGGAATGTCTGTGTAAACCGTTTTACAATTTCTGTTTCTAACGAAGGGTGTAAGTGCAAATCAATTTCGTCTATCATAACTAATCCTGTAGGTTCTACATCTACTCGCCTGTTTAACAAATAAGCCCGGTATGCCAGATCTAAGACAATGGAATATAACCGTTTATATCCGGCTGGAAGTCTGTCAAATTTGATTTCCTTTTCTGATTTTAAACGAAGCCACAGTTCTGGTTTTTGTTCTTCATCAAATAAATAGAAAAGGCGATCTATCTCAAAAGCAGTATCGCATATATCACGATTAAGTACTAGAGAAAACTGCGTCAACTTTTTAGTAACAAATGCAACTTCATTACGTGTGAATGTGTCTGTATCATCATCTAGCTGTTTTAGTTTAGCCATTGAATTTAATAGTCGTCGTTGCCATATTTCCACACATGCTGTTTCATTATCCCATTGGTAATAGCCAAAGTTGCGTAATGTTTTTCCATTTGCAGCCATTTGTTGCTTGGCAAAGGAGGATATATTTGTGAGTGTATGCGGAAAAGAATCCGAAAAATATGCGAGTAATGGCAATTCATCGTATTTCCTATACAATTGCATCAGATGTTGATAAGCAGGCCTATAGCGTGATGGATTAAGTGAAGATCCACTAGTTGAACGGCGATACATATCCCATTCTATATTTTCTCCTTGAAAAGTTATTTGTCCATGAAAATTGGCATCAGCAGTTACATCCTCTGAATCTTTTCTTCTATGAAATTCATCATATTTGATGGATTTCATTTTTAAATCAGGATTTCCTGCCGACAAGAAGTCATCCCCCATTGAACGGTCATTCGTAAACATAAAATAAAGCGAGTAAACCATAGCTCTAATGAGTGTGGTCTTTCCAGCACCATTGCGTCCGATAATAATGGACACACTAGGTGCAAACTGTATATCGAAATGGTCGAAACACAAGAAATTGTCTATAGAGAGTTTTTGATACAACATAAAATTTCATGTTTTTGGAGTACTATTGCAAATATAGAGATAAAAAATTAGAAAACAAAGGATTCAATAATGTAATCTTCGTGAGGTGATAACCATCAGAGAATCAAGTTTAAGAGCTTTATGTTTCAGATTTCATTACACTTCTTCAACATAGCTTTACGTATCATTGTCTAAATATTGATGTTGGTTTACTTGGTTTCTGATATTCATTTATAGGTAATTGAATTTGAAATGTAGTTTCTTCGCAGGAAAAACTATAATCCATAAAATTATGATGAAATCGGATATGAGTTATTGCCGGAAGACAGCTGTAGACCAGGTTATTTCAGATTTTCTTTTCCATTGTCAATATGAAAAGAACTTGAATGAAAAGACAATTTATGCTTATCGTTCTGACTTGTATATGTTTAAAAGGTATATTCATGAGTTGTATCCTTCGGTTGTATTTGAGCAGGTGTCAAAAGATATGCTGAAAACGTACCTGCAACATATATCGACTTACAAGCCTAAAACGGTGAAGAGAAAACTGGCATCCCTGAAGGCTCTGTTTAACTACTATGATTTTGAGCACGATGACTTTCTGAACCCTTTCAGAAAATTGAGTATTCACTTTAAAGAGCCTTATGTTCTTCCGATGATAATGACGTGCAATGAGGTGAAAGAGATACTTAAATATCTTTACAAATTAAGGGCGGATAATCCTGATACGGGCGATTATGCCTATAAGGCACAGACAAGGGATATTGCGGTTGTAGAACTTTTATTTGCCACCGGTATACGCGTTTCCGAATTGTGCGAGTTGTCATGTGATGCCGTTGACTTAAAGCAGGCAACTATTAAAGTTTTTGGAAAAGGCAGCAAGGAACGGATCATACAGATTTGTTCGGTGGAGGTGTTAAAAATACTCAGGCAATATCAACATCTGTTTGCTCCTTCCGAATGTTTTTTATAAATAGGTTAGGAAACAGGCTGTCCTCACAATCCGTCAGGCTGTTAATCAAGCGATGCCGGGAAGAAACAGGGATTGGGAAAAAAATCACTCCGCGTACTTTCCGCCACACTTTTGCCACATTGTTGCTGGAAGAGGATGTGGATATCAAATACATCCAGAATTTGTTGGGGCATAGCAGTATAACCACCACGCAGATATATACCCATGTCAACATGAATAAACAAAAGAAAATTTTATCCTCCAAGCATCCACGTAAGAAGATGGAAATGGAGGAGTGATATCTATTGCCATGTCCATGCCTTGATTAATAAAACGGGGTGTCATCTGATGACTTTTGATGCCATCTGATGCCATTGCTTTTCATGTTTCAGATATAAAGCGGTTCTTTGCCCAAATCCATATAAATGAGACGTTATGAACATACAAGAAGCAAAGAATATCAGGCTTGTTGATTTTTTAGCCGGATTCGGACATGAACCGGTAATACAGCGTGGAAACAGTGTATGGTACAAATCGCCCTTCAGGACGGAAAAGGAGGCTTCCTTTAAGGTTGACCTTCATAAGGAAGTGTGGTATGACTTCGGACTGGGAAAGGGTGGTGACATTATAACGTTAGCCAAGGAGATTTATCGGACGCAGGACATAAGCCATGTGTTACGATGTATTGAGGATAAAAGAGCGGCTTTGAAACCGGTTATTCTTTCCTGTCCATTTGAAAAGGCATATCCCACCTTTCAGGACTTGAAAATCACTCCTCTTGCCAACCGGATACTGCTTGCCTATCTGAAGGAACGGTGCATTGATTTGGAAACTGCCCGAAAAGTATGCAGGGAAGCCTATTTTAAACGGAACGGGAAGAATTATTTTGCCATCGCTTTCCCTAATATTTCTGGAGGGTACGAGATACGGAACAGGTATTTCAAGGCTTGTATCGCTCCCAAGGACATCACCTGTATCATTAGCACGCCGGAGAGCAGGATTTGCTATATTTTTGAGGGGTTTATAGATTTTCTGTCTTTCAGGCCGGCTTTTCCATCTTTGGAAGAGGGGGATTATATAGTGTTGAATTCTGTCAGTAACTTACAGAAGGCTTTTTCTTTCCTTTCACGATATGACGGCATCTGTTGCTGTCTGGACAATGATACCGCCGGAAAAAATGCGGTGCAGGCATTAAAGGACAAATACGGAATTCGTATATGCGATCTCTCGCATGAATATTCCGGATATAAGGACCTGAATGAATATCTGCGCGGGAAAAACAATCAGCTCCATATATAATAATTGAAAAGACTGTTTAATGATATATCCTTATTTCCATCCTGCCGCATGTGGCAGGATGCAGGGTGATTTTTAATGTGGCGATACTGTGTTAATAGTAGAATGTGGTCAGATGTGTTTTATGGTCTTTTACAATCTTTACTTTCTGCATCTGTCCGTATATTTCACGCACGGATACCGGACAGTTCATCTTTTCCCACTCTTCCGGGGAAATCCTCATGTCGGAATGCCTGAAACATAGTATGACCATCTCCTTGGAATCCTCTTCTGCGAATATGAAACCTTCATGGTCATTGACAAACTGCTTGAGTCCATCCTCATCCTTACAGGATATTTCTCCGGTGTACATATCCCCGCCCGACCGGGTGTTTTTGCGGATATGGATTTTGAACCATTCCTGACTTTTCGGCTGTTCAGGTGCGCCACATTCCCACAGGGCTACTTTCGCATCGTAGTAAACTTCCCCGTTTTCACATGCCCCGTAATGTCCCCAGTGCTTGAAACGGCCGGTAGTCCAAGTCTTGAACCTTACATCACCGGTTTTTACCAGCATGCACTCGCCGCCATGCATATCGCATTTGATGCCCTTCTTATCCCGGGACACGAATGGGACACGGGAGAAATTCCGGAGCACAATGTTATCTCCATACACGGCATCTACGAAGAACGGCCGGGAACGTTCACCGTATCCAGAAATAAAGAACAGGCTGTCACCTGTACGGGGATATCGGTTGGAACGTGTTTTTTCGATGTGTTCCACCATTGTGTTCACTTTCTCTATGTCTTCCCGGACAAGCCCGTGTATCCGGTCATACCAGTAGTT
>ENA-OPSV01002434-OPSV01002434.1-human-gut-metagenome-genome-assembly--contig:-NODE-2434-length-10929-cov-2.367574_pt1 | contig 10929 bp, 9 predicted proteins | sample MGYA00241460_ERZ501912 | MGnify/ENA primary metagenome ERZ501912 (study PRJEB25962, sample SAMEA2042402) | human gut metagenome | biome: human gut; feature: human-associated habitat; material: faeces...
CAACGCCGCAGACGAAAATACGAAAAACGAAATCCGTTTTCACCGCAGGGACAATGTGCTGAGTTTTTCTTTCGGAGTGTTCTTTTGACAGTAAATTTCTTCCTTTTCTTTCAATTTATTCATTTATTTCCCGTAAATTTGTGCGCTTAATAAGAGAACACAGATTTACCAAACTTATCTAATAAGCAGAATGAAAAGAGATGATTTAATTTTCGAACTTATCGAAAAAGAACACCAACGTCAGCTCAAAGGCATTGAACTGATTGCATCAGAGAACTTTGTAAGTGACCAAGTTATGCAGGCAATGGGCTCCTGCCTTACCAACAAGTATGCTGAAGGATACCCCGGCAAGCGTTACTATGGTGGGTGTGAGGTAGTGGATCAGAGTGAACAGATTGCCATCGACCGCCTGAAACAAATCTTCGGCGCAGAATGGGCCAATGTACAGCCGCACTCCGGTGCACAAGCTAATGCAGCCGTATTCCTCGCCGTGCTCAACCCGGGCGACAAATTCATGGGACTGAACCTTGCACACGGTGGTCACCTCTCCCATGGCTCCCTGGTCAACACTTCCGGTATTATCTATACTCCCTGCGAATACAATCTGAACCGGGAAACCGGACGCGTGGACTATGACCAGATGGAAGAAGTTGCCCTGCGCGAGAAACCCAAAATGATTATCGGCGGCGGTTCTGCTTATTCCCGCGAATGGGACTACAAGCGCATGCGCGAAATCGCGGACAAGATAGGTGCCATCCTGATGATTGACATGGCTCATCCTGCCGGACTGATTGCAGCCGGTGAACTGGATAACCCCGTGAAATACGCCCACATAGTGACCTCTACTACTCACAAGACTCTGCGTGGTCCTCGTGGTGGCGTTATCATGATGGGTAAGGACTTCCCCAATCCCTGGGGCAAGAAAACTCCGAAGGGAGAAATCAAGATGATGTCCCAGTTGCTGGATTCAGCCGTATTCCCCGGTATCCAAGGTGGTCCGCTGGAACATGTCATCGCAGCTAAAGCTGTTGCTTTCGAAGAAGCGTTGTCTGATTCTTACACCGAATATGCAAAACAAGTGCAGAGGAACGCAAAAGTTTTGGCACAAGCTTTCATGGATAAAGGATATAAAGTGGTTTCAGGCGGTACAGACAACCATTGCATGCTGATCGACCTGCGGACTAAATTCCCGGAACTGACCGGTAAAAAAGCTGAAAATACCCTGGTAAAAGCCGACATTACGATCAACAAAAACATGGTGCCTTTCGACAGCCGTTCTCCGTTCCAGACTTCCGGTATCCGTGTCGGAACTCCGGCTATCACAACCCGGGGACTGAAAGAAGAGGATATGAAAGTGATCGTCGACATGATCGACCGGATCCTGTCGAATATCGACGATGAAAACGTCATTGCAGAAGTGAAGAAAGAAGTCAATACGATGATGAATCCCCGTCCGATGTTCGCCTGGTAATAGGAAAATATAACCCATTAAAAGCTGCCTTTTTTGTTTTCCTCTCACTCCAGGATCTTAAAAGCAATATCGAGATAAGCATCCATATCGATCGTTTTCTCCCGGATATATTCGTCACTGCGTTTATGCCCCAAACGAATCACGATAGCATTTTTCTGAGGAATGACAAACATATACTGTCCTCCTAGCCCCCGAAACGCAGGAAACCGCATCTCTTTGTAATGCATAATCCAGATTTGAAAACCATAATAATCCAATGATCCGTCTCCGAACTCATTTTCCAGATATCCGGCTGGGGTTATCGCTTCATTCAGATAAGTTTCGGAGATCAGCTGCCGGCCGTTCCAATTTCCTTTATTCAGAATCAAACGTCCGAGCCGCGCCAAATCCCGGGCCGTCGTATTGAAACAACAATATGTCTTCTCATCCCCGTCTTCCCGGTCCAGGTTCCACAAAGCGTCGTTGCAGGCTCCCAGGGGTTTCCATAATTTTCTTTCAGCATATTCACTGATACTCTCCGGGCTATGGACTTTCACTTCTGTCTTAAAGATCTCCCACTCATATTCCTTTTCTTTATGCACCTTATCTAAAGCTGCTTCGAGCACAAATGAAAGTAATTGAGTATCACCGCTTTTATAGGAATACTTTTTTCCAGGTTCTTCGACTACTTTCAAATCCATAATCAAATCCCGGATCCGATCACCATAGTAAGCCTGAGTGGTTTTCGAAATCAGGGCGGTATAGGCTTCATCCCAGTCCAATCCCGAACTCATCGTCAAAAGATTGCGGATCGTAATTTTATCCCCCTCCCCGAATTCAGGCAAATATTTGCTGACTTTATCATCCAGACTTTCGATAAATCCTTCGTCATAAGCTATGCCGACCAGCAGGCCGACAATACTTTTGGTAGCGGAAAATATATTGGAAAGCTTTTGCGGTGTCCAATCTTCCCGGTATTCCTCATACCGGATACTATCGTCCTGAATGACGAGATAAGCCACCGTTCCGTATTTTTCGAGATACGCCTCTTCGTCGTCGGTCATCCGGTATCGATTGGCGTCCCTGGCCTCCGGCCATTCCCAGCAGGAATCAGCTTTTCCTACCGTATCCGACGGAAAAATATAGGTATCCGAAATATCCGGGAACCAGTGAATCAAAGCCTCCTGCATATAAGTCGGCATCAGCAGAAACAGCAGGGCAATCCCCAGAAACAACAAGGCACTGATTTTTTTCCATTTTCTGCTCTTCATATTCCGCCGAACTTTTCTTTAACCTCCCTTTTCACATTCCCTCAAATCCTCGGTTGTCAAACGTTCCGGTAAGAAACGGGTGACATCCCCGCCGTTCAAATAAATATTACGGACAATCGTCGAACTTACAAATGTATGCTCGGTCGAGGTCAGCACAAAGACCGTCTCGATACGTCCGTCCATGGCCCGGTTAGCTTGTCCGACAGCACGTTCGTATTCAAAATCGGCCGCCGTCCTCAGGCCCCGGATAATGATGTGGGCATTCACCTGCCTGCAAAAATCTACGGTCAAACCGAAATAAGGTTCTACCGTCACCCGATCGGTATCTTCAAAAGCCTTTCTAATCAAACGAATACGACAATCCGTATCGAGAAATTCCTTCTTAACGGGATTGACACCGACAGCAATAATAATCTTATCGAACAATTTCAAGCCCCTTCTTACGATCTCTTCATGCCCGACCGTAAAAGGATCAAAGGATCCGGGAAATACAGCAATTTTTTCCATAGTCGAATAAATCAATCCGGCAAACATAGCGAAACAAACGTTATAAATAAAAGAAAAAGTCAAAAATATTGCCATTCACTTACAATTTAGAAGCAGAAACAAATTCTCACAAACAATTAATGAATTTTTTCTATATTTTCTTGCCACTTTATTAGAAGTTGTCGTTTAAATTTAATATGTTTGTACAAATCAAAATAACAAAATACAAACACTCAAGTTATGGCACAAAAATTATTAATCAGAGATCTTACTTTGAGAGACGGCCAGCAATCTTCTTTTGCAACCCGTATGACTCAGCAGCAGATCGACAGGGTATTACCGTTTTATAAAGATGCAAACTTCTATGCAATGGAAGTTTGGGGAGGAGCTGTTCCTGATTCAGTAATGCGTTACCTGAATGAAAATCCATGGGACAGATTGGAAAAAATCAAAGCCGTAGTGGGTAATGTATCCAAATTAACAGCATTATCCAGAGGTCGTAACCTATTCGGATATGCTCCTTACACAGACGAAATTATCGAAGGTTTCTGCCGCAATTCGATCGAATCGGGCTTAGGAATCATGCGTATTTTCGATGCATTGAACGATGTGAACAACGTCAAATCGACCATTAAATATGTGAAGAAATACGGTGGAATTGCCGACTGTGCAGTATGTTACACCATCGACCCGAAATATCCGAAACTGGGCTTACTCGACAAATTGAAAGGTAAAAAGAATCCGGAACCTGTATTTACCAACGCCTATTTCCTGGACAAAGCAAAACAAATGGCTGCCCTGGGAGCCGACATGGTGACCATCAAAGATATGAGTGGTTTGATCCAACCTTCACGGATTGCAGAATTAATTCCGTTATTCAAACAGAATCTGTCTATTCCGGTAGATTTCCATACTCACTGTACCCCGGGTTATGGATTGGGTGCCGTCCTGATGGCTATCATCAAAGGCGTAGATATCGTCGATACCAATATCTGGAACTTTGCCGGCGGAACCGGAGCCCCTGCTATCGAACTGGTTTATATATTCTGTAAGAAATTAGGTGTCGAACTGGACGTCAACATGGAAGCCGTTGCTAAAATCAACAAAGAGCTTTACGGCATCCGTAAAGAACTGGAAGCAGTAGATGCCAGCAAGCAATTCCCGAATCCGTTCAACCCGTTGACAGACCAGTTACCAGCTGAAATCGACAAAGAATTCGATAAAGCGATCGAAGCTGCCAAAGCAAACAACGAAGAAGCCTTATTGAATGCTTGTCATGCTATCGAGGCGTATTTCAATTTCCCGAAACCCAATGAATTGGTAAAGAAAGCCGAAGTTCCCGGTGGTATGTACAGTAATATGGTCGCTCAGCTGAAACAATTGAATTCTATGGATATTCTGGAAAAAGCCATGGAATTGATTCCGACCGTACGTTTAGCAGCCGGATTGCCTCCTTTGGTAACTCCTACCAGCCAGATCGTCGGTGCACAAGCGGTTAACTGTGCTCTGGATATTAAAGCCGGGAAACCGATGTACAGTAATGTTTCCAATCAATTTGTGAACCTGGTGAAAGGGGAATATGGAAAAACTCCGGTCCCTGTAGATCCCGAATTCCGTCTGAAAATAGCAGGTACCCGCGAGGAAATCCCTTACGATACCAGCAAATACCAAATGCAGCCAAACCCCGAATTACCGGAAGCAGGCGGTGTGAAACTGGCTGCCAATGAGAAAGAAGTATTGTTGCTCGAACTCTTCCCGCAGGTAGCTAAAAACTTCCTGACTAAACAGAAAGTGGCTGCTTATGAAGCACAGCATAAAGCTGACGCACCCCAGGCAGAAAAAGTGGTTGCTGAAGAGAAGAAAAACGAACCGATCACCGGTAAGACGGTAAAAGCACCGATGCCGGGTAGTATTTTACGTTTCACCGTAAAACCAGGCAATACGGTAACCAAAGGTCAGACTGTAGTCATACTCGAAGCCATGAAAATGGAAAACAGCATCGCAACCGACTATGCAGGTACTGTAAAACGTTTGTTGGTAAAAGAAGGTACTACTGTAGCTGCCGATGCTCCGATGATCGAAATCGAAGCTTAATCATTATAAAGTCCATGAAAATTTTTTCATGGACTTTTTTTATATCCATTCGTCCCAAGCCTTACAAGCCCAATTTGGGAAACATAACCTTTTCGTCTCCCTCGGCCAAAACAGCATCCAGGTCTTCCCCTTCCTGAAGGTAGAGGTTAATATTATTGATCCGGGCAAACTGATGACTACTACGAAAATCCTCATATCTTTCGTCCAATAATTCATTAAAACGGTCTGTCCTTTCTTCCGGAGTCATCTCCTCCCACTCTTCTTCTTCCAGGATATCCAGCAGAAACTCTGCCGCCCAACTTCCCAATTCCTTTTCTTTATTCCAATCCGGCTCGTAACTGTCTAAAACTTTAAAAAGCTCCTGCAAATACGCAGAATCCCCCCACTCTTTATAAACCTGGACCAGATCTTCCTGATCCGGATAAGCTACGGCTAATTCTTCCAATTTTATTTGATCCATACTTTTAGAATATTAATTACTGATTCAAAACTCCGGAAACCTAAAATCCCCCTTCCTATCCTACAGGTAATGCTTCGGATCTTCAAATTCACAGTCATTTTGATTTATCAAAAATAATTAAAAATACAGAAATACCAAGACAAAAGATCGGAATTTAAAAAAAATCATACCCCCGGGACGATTAGTATTCAATTCAAAACTTTAACAACTTTTTCGGTATATGAATTTAAAATAGAAACACATACATTGGCATATTATTTGTATTTTTGTATGAGTTATTAAATTTTTCATTTCTACTATCCTATGATCATCGACACAGGCAATATCCTATTGATAGGAGCTGTTCTCCTTTTTTTCAGTATTATCGCCGGTAAGGCCGGTTTTCGTTTCGGAGTTCCCGTTCTGTTATTATTCCTCGGTGTAGGCATGTTATTCGGTAGCGACGGCTTGGGAATACAATTCAATAATCCTCATGGAGCGCAGTTCATCGGTATGATTGCTCTGAGTATCATCTTGTTTTCGGGTGGTATGGATACCAAATACACAGAAATCAAACCTGTACTGGGCCAAGGAGTCATACTCGCCACCCTCGGGGTGGCACTGACAACAGCCATTACCGGTTTCTTTATTTATTGGATTACCGGTCTCGTATCCGATTTTTCTGCTCTCACGCTGACTGAATCTTTGCTAATGGCAGCAGTGATGTCATCTACCGACTCGGCGTCGGTATTTTCCATCCTGCGAAGTAAAAAACAAGGATTGAAAGAACAACTCCGTCCTATGCTCGAACTCGAAAGCGGAAGTAACGATCCCATGGCTTATATGCTGACGTTATTGCTCATCCAAATTATACAAACTCCTGCAGGTGAAACAAACCTATGGTATTCCTTCCTGATGTTTATCGTTCAGATGAGTGTCGGAGCCGTAGCCGGTTTCTTACTGGGAAAAATGGCCGTATGGCTGATGAACCGGTTGAATATCGGCAACCAATCTCTCTATCCCATTCTACTGTTAGCCTGTGTATTCTTTATCTTCTCTATCACCGAGCTGGTGAAGGGAAATGGCTACCTGGCCGTATACATCGCGGGGTTGGTCGTAGGCAATCACAAGATTCAGCACAAGAAAAGCGTCACCACCTTCTTCGATGGATTCACCTGGCTTTTCCAGATCGTCATGTTCCTTACCTTAGGCTTACTGGTCAATCCACGTGACTTGCTGCCCATTGCAGGACTGGGTTTATTGGTGGGTTTTTTCATGATCATTCTGGCACGTCCCATCAGTGTCTTTTTATGCCTGGCTCCTTTCAGGCAAATGAGTACCAAAGCCAAAGTATATGTTTCCTGGGTCGGTCTCCGGGGCGCCGTTCCGATCATTTTCGCCACCTATCCGCTGATCGCCCAGATTCCCTATGCTTCCCTGATTTTCAATGTCGTATTTTTCATTACGATCGTATCTCTGTTGATCCAGGGAACCACAGTCAGCTCTATGGCTAACTTGTTGAACTTATCGGAAAAAGAACCCAAACAAGGTAATGATTTCGGCATGGAACTACCGGAAGAAATCAAATCGGCCATGTCAGAAATCGAAGTTGCGGACAACCTGCTGGTCAACGGAAACCGTCTGATGGACCTGAGTCTACCGGACAATACACTGGTAGTTATGGTTAAACGGGGAAATAACTTTTTTATCCCAAGAGGAGGTACCGGTTTAGATATCGGTGATAAACTTCTTGTTATCACAGACAATGACGAAGAATTAATGAAAACCTATAAAAATTTAGGTATCAACGAATATATGATTCAAAAAAATTCATAAGATAGTCCGGGCATGATGAGATATATTCTGATCGGATGTTGTTTCTTTTGCAGCCTGTTCCTGTCTTCCTGTAACAGCACGAAACGACTCGGCCAAACGGCGACTCAGACGAGCCAACTATCCCACCAACTGGGTTTTAAAGTCAATCGTAAAGACGATCTGCGTCTTTTTTCGGAAGCGGCCCGATGGCTGGGAACCCCTTACCGCTATGGAAGTAGCACCCGGAAAGGAGTCGACTGCTCCGGGTTGGTGAATCAGATTTACAAACAAGTCTATCATCGATCCCTCGAACGTTCCAGTAGTGGTATAGCCACCCGCAACTGCCGTAAAATCATGAAAAGCGATTTAAGTAGTGGTGATCTCGTATTTTTCAATACTTCCCGGAAAAAAAGAAAAGGAATAAACCATGTCGGCCTATTCCTTAAAAACGGCTATTTTATCCATGCTTCTACTTCCAGGGGAGTCATCATCAGTAACCTGAAAGAAGATTATTACCGAAAAACATGGAAACAGGGAGGAAGAGTAAAATAAGCCTATTTCAATAATCTCTTCAGAGTCTGCATCAGCTCTTCCTCTTCGATCTCGCCATTCCATCTCCAAAGTTGTTCTCCGGCTTTGTATATCATCATCAAGGGGACAGCCTGCACCTGATAATAATCTACCAACCGCCGGTTAGCCGGATCATCGATATCGAAGCATTGCAAATTCAAATGCTTGTTATTCTCCAGCTTCCGGACGATAGGTAACATTTTACGGCAATGCGGACACCAACTCGCATAAAACATCACAAAAACCGGCAAATTTCCTTTGATCAAAGCCCATAAATTCTCCATAAATACTCTTTTTATTTTAAGAATATACTTCCCTGCTTCCTGAAAAGTTTCGATTTTCCTGTATTTTGTTTTCACAATTTTTATCAGATCGGTAACCGCCGGGAGTTACCTTATCGGCTTTTCATTACAGAACAGGGTATACCTTACACCGGTCTTACCGGAGAAACTTTTACTTCGTTTGTTCCTGCTGTTTATATCGGAGAATATATTGCCTGTCAGCTGGCTTCTAATCAAGTCAGGGATAAAAAAGGGATATAAAACTTACCCGTGCTCACGCATCTTACAGAAATAATAAAAATCGACCAAATGACCATTCTTGACTGCAGCATGATGCAAAACAGCTTCCTGTCGATACCCCGCTTTTTGCGATACATGCATAGAAGCGGGATTCGTACTGAATACAATCGTGTACAATTTTTCGTAATGAAAATTTTGAAAAGCATATTCGGTGATATCCTCCAACACTTTACTCATAATGCCATGCCCCCAATATTTTTCCCCGATCCAATATCCCACCTCGGCAGTCACTCTTTCTACATCTCCTTCGGATCCGAATCCGATACTTCCCACCGCTTTTCCTTCAACCTCGATAGCAAAACGCATCGGTTTGCCCGGCATAGCTTTTACCATACTGATGTAATCGAATGCATCCTGTTTGGTATAGGGATGCGGAAAATTATCCATTAAGTTATTCCAGATTTTGTTGTTATCGGCATTTTCTGCCAAGGATTCACAATCGGAGTAACTGAATTCCCGGATGACATACCCTTCTCCCTCGATCCGCACTCCCTGTTTTTTTCCCTGTAAAATAAAGAACTCATCTGCCCCACTCGTCGATCGGGGCAACTCGGTTTTACCTGTTTTCATAGTTGTCAGATTCTTTCGAATCTCTCCTTTTTCAGATTTGTTTGTTTTAATTTTAAACGCCACAAACATACAGAGATATTTCATCGGGTGTAACTATTTTTCCTCAAAAAATATTCATCCGACGAAAGATATTTCTGACATTCCGAAAACCGGATATTCAAATAATTTTATACATTCGCGGTTTGGATGATCGCGAATAGATTAAATATAAAACACTGATAATCAAAGGTGTTTTTCAATCACTTGACGAATTTGTGTTGCTTGCATCGCCCCACTCTGCCGCCAAACCATTTTACCTGCTTTGAATAACATCAATGTCGGTACCGCCTGTACCTGATAGGAATTTACCAACTGCTTTTTCAGGTCTTCCAATACGGGATGCATCATTTTACAAGGTCCGCACCAGGTAGCGAAAAAATCTACGAACACAAGGGTATTTCCCTGAATGATGTCTTCGAATTTTGCCATAACTTTATGCTTTAGGTCTGCTTATTTATATCGCAGATCATGCTGACAAGTTACGCTTATAGGGACTCTATTTTCAATCGGTAGTCGGATCCAAAATTGACGATATAAAAACCCTGATTTTCTTTACCGGCTTGACCTTCCATCTTTTGAAAATAAAAACGCGAAAAATCACCGTTACGCGGATAAAATTCAAGTGCATCCAGTGTCCGGTCCCGGTATTTTGCCGCCAATTCAATAAAATAAAGACTCATATCGAAAGCCTTATAGGCCAGATTATTCGGTTCGGTATAAAAATATTTCCGGTATTTTAAGGCAAACCGTTTGGCAGGCTCCGTGGTATTGTCCACATAACTATAGGTAAAGATCTTCGTATTCAGTTTGAAATAAGTCTCATGATCTACCGAAGTAAAGGCCTGCCATTCCGGGAAGCCGACGACGGTAATCCGATAACCATCCGTTAAAGCCGATAATACCGGTAATATCTTACTGACTTCAGCTTCTTTCGTAGTAGGCAGAATGATTATATTTTCCCGGTCGGGCAACAATTGCAAACGCAATCCATCCAACGGAACTGCCGAAGTATTCCAATCATAAAAATTCATACTGCCGATCCGATGCATATACTCCTTAAACAAGCGAATATCTTCCAGGTCCGAATGACTGACCTCGTTCCCTGTCAGATTCAGACAAACCAGATTCGCTTCTTCCGCTTCTTCGCGCAACCAATCACTCATCGCAACAGTCAGTGCTTTCATAGAAGGGTTGACCTGGATAAAATCAGGATACACGCCAAATTCTTCACTTCGGGAAGATAAGGGATAAATGACCGGGATATTTTTATTCGTTAAATCATCCATTAAGGCCTTATACACCGAGCCATATACCGGACCGATGATCAGGTCGGTATTGCGGAAGGCGTCGCTCTCGGTGATTTCGCGGATTTTCTCCGCATCGCGGGCCGTGTTATACAGACAGACGTTCACCGAATAGCCGTATTTGGTCTTCACGCTGTCCAGTCCGAGCAGGAATCCCTGATAAAACTCCAGATAGCTGGGATTGGGGGTGCCGGCGTCCATCGGCAGCAGCAGGGCGACATTGAGCGTCGCACTGCGCCGCAGTGCGCGGAATTCGATCTCCTTCACCCTGTTGTCGGCGGAGAGGTCGGGTACGGAGTCCGCGCGCACG
>ENA-OPSV01002441-OPSV01002441.1-human-gut-metagenome-genome-assembly--contig:-NODE-2441-length-10898-cov-2.170801_pt1 | contig 10898 bp, 7 predicted proteins | sample MGYA00241460_ERZ501912 | MGnify/ENA primary metagenome ERZ501912 (study PRJEB25962, sample SAMEA2042402) | human gut metagenome | biome: human gut; feature: human-associated habitat; material: faeces...
AATTTATCTTTAATTGAATATGAATTAACAAAGAAAAAATATGGGTTGGTATGGGAAGAACATGAGGAAAGAGTGGATGAAGAATTAAAAACACAAATACCAACATTTGAAGAAATAAAAGAAAAAGAAATTGTATCTAATGAAGATGAGAAATTTAATTTTCTTCTTGAAGGAGACAATTTACATAGCTTATATTTGTTAGAAAAAACACATAAAGGAAAAATAGATATTATTTATATTGATCCACCATATAATACAGGTAATAAAGATTTTGTTTATGATGATAATTTTGTTGAATATGAAGATGGTTTTAAACACTCAAAATGGATTTCATTTATGGAAAGAAGATTAATAATAGCACATAAATTATTAAGAAAAGAAGGAGTTATTTTCATTAGTATAGATGATAAAGAACAAGCTCAATTAAAAATGTTGTGTGATGAAATATTTGGAGAAGAAAATTTCATTACTTGTATGCCTAGAAGAACAAAATCATCAGGAAAAACAACTAACAAAATTTCTGCCAATCATGATTATGTGTTAGTATATGAAAAAAGTAAAAATCAAAGTTTAATAATTGGCTTAGAGCATAATGATGAAGGTTTTAAATATGAAGATGAATATGTAAATGAAAGGGGAAAATATAAGCTAAATCAAACGTTAGATTATGATAGTTTATCTTATAGTCCTAGTTTAGATTATCCTATAGAAATTAATGGAACAACATTATATCCTGGTGGAGATTATGAAAAATACAAAGAAAGACAAAATGGTAATTATAAAAGAGCTGATTGGGCTTGGAGGTGGTCAAAAGATTTATTTGAATTTGGATATAAAAATGGTTTTATAGTAGTAAAAAAAGGAAAAAATGGATTACCACGAATATATACTAAAACATATCTTAATGCTAAAATTCAAAAAGATGAAATAGGGGGATATAAAATTATTACAGAAGAAAGAACAAAACCAGTATCTTCTATTGAATTTATTGAATCAAAATATTCAAATGATAATGCTAAAAAAGATTTAGTTAAATTATTTAATAATTCAAGATTTGATTATCCTAAACCTATAGAACTAATTAAAACTTTAATAAAGATTTATAATAATAAAAATGCAATTATATTAGACTTTTTTGCAGGGAGCGGAACAACAGGACAAGCGGTAGTTGAATTAAATAGTGAAGATAACGGAAATAGACAATTTATTCTATGTACTAATAATGAAAATAATATTTGTGAAGAAGTAACATATCAAAGACTAATTAAAGTAAATTATGGCACTACCAAAGCAAAACCTTTAAAATTTAATTTAAAGTATTATAGAACATCATATATTCCAAGAATAAATACAGAAGAAGAAAATATACAAGAAAATCTATTAGTAAATATTAGAAATTTAATACAACTTGAAAATGGTATAAGTATTGATGATAAGAGAATAAGAGTAATATTGAGTGAGGAAGAAATTGATAAATTCAGTGAAAATACTGAACAAATTAAAGAGTGTGAAAAATTATATATTTCATCAGATATATTGCTTACTGCAAAACAAGTAAAGATTTTTAAAGATAATAATATTGAGGTATTTATTATTCCTGAATATTACTTCGATGAAGAAATTAAGGAGGTGCAATAAAAAATATGCAAGGTATAGAATTAAAAGAATTTCAAATTGATTGTGTCAATAAATTATTAGATGCTACAACAGTTGGAAATAAAAAAGAAGTTTTAGTACAAGCACCTACAGGAAGTGGGAAAACAATTATATTATTAGATTACATAGAAGAGTATATTGAGGAAAATAAAAATACTATATTTGTTTGGCTAACACCACGGAAAAGGAGATTTGGAGGAGCAAAGTAGAGAAAAAATGACAAAGTATCTTCCAAGTTTTACTTCAAAAAATATATCAGATGTCTTATTAAGTGGATTTGAAGCAGGAGATACTGCATTTATAAATTGGGAAACTATTACTAAAAAGGGAAATACTGCATTAAAAGAAGCAGAAAGAAAAAATCTTTTTGAACGAATTGATGAGGCATATAACAGAGGATATAATTTTATTGTAATTGTTGATGAAGAACATTTAAATAAGACAGTAAAGGCAGAGGCAATAATTGACTATCTAAAACCTAATTATATTGTTAGAGTTTCTGCTACAACTAAGAAGAATAAAGAAGCAGAATTCATACAAATTGATGAGTTAGATGTAATAAATGAAGGTCTTATAACTAGAGCACTATACATAAATGAAAATGTTGGAAATAATACAAAATTAGAAGATGAACATGAATATTTATTAGACTTAGCTTTAGAAAAGCAAAAAGCAATTAGAAAAGAGTATAAAAATAATAATATTAGTGTAAATCCTTTGATTATAATACAAGTGCCAAGTAAATCAGATGAATTAATTGAACAAATTGAAACATTATTAGACAATAAAGGATATTCGTATAAAAATAAAACGGTTGCAATATGGTTAGCAGATAGAAAAGAAAATATTGAAAATATATCTGAAAATGATGCTGAACCTATAATTTTAATAATGAAACAAGCTATCTCAACAGGTTGGGATTGTCCAAGAGCAAAAATACTTGTTAAATTAAGAGATAATATGAGTGAGGATTTTGAAACTCAAACTATTGGTAGAATTAGAAGAATGCCACAAGCTCATCATTATGATAATATTTTATTGGATAATTGCTATTTATATACCTTTGATGAAAAATATGAAGAAACAATAAAGCAAGAATTAGGAAATAATGCACAAGATGTAAAAATTGTATTTTTAAAAGATGAATATAAAAAATTTACTTTAACAAAACAAGTTAAAAATAATGATTTTGATGGATTTGATGATAGAGAAACATTTAGAATAATACAAAATTATTTTATAAAAAAATACAATTTGACTTCAAATAAAACAAATAACAGAACTATTTTAGAGGCTGAAGGATATATATTTGGGGATACAATAGAAAACACTATAGTCCAAGACAAAATAATAAAAATAGATTCTGATGAAATATCTAATGCAAATACCATAAAAGTTAAATCTACAGTAAATACGAGTAAAAATGGTATTGATTTAAGACATTCAATAGGTGTTATTAGCTCTAAAATAGGTATGAAATACGATAAAACAAGAGTTGTACTTGAAAGAATGTTTTTGAAGAGAAAATTGTTTACAAAGAAGTTTATAAATTTATCTTTAGTTGAGTTTTATGCTTTCGTAATAAATAATGAAGATAAATTAAAATATGACTTCTTAGAGGCAGTATCACAAGAGTCAAGACAGGTTGCTCTTAAAGCAGAATCCGTCAAGGAAGTTCCTTTTAAAATTCCTGAAATGGATATCATAAAATATGATCCTAATATGAAGGATACAATTATTTATGGAAAAAATGTATATAAAGATTATCCTAATAGTACAAAGAAATCTCGTAGTGAGAGAATGTTTGAAAAATACTGTAATGACTCTGATAAAGTAAAATGGTTTTACAAAAATGGAGAACATTCAATGGATTATTTCTCTATAATATATGTTGATGCAGTAGGTAAAAAGTGGGCATTTTATCCTGATTATATTCTACAAGATTATGAAGGTAATACTTGGATTATAGAAACAAAAGGTGGAGAAAATGCTGAAGGAGAATCAAAAAATATTGATATAAAAGTAGAAAATAAATTTGCCGTCTTAAAAAGTTATGCTGAAAAGTATAATTTGAAATGGGGATTTGTAAGAGATTATGATAAAAATGATTCTTTATATATTTGTAATACTGAATATACTGAAGATATGAATAATAAAAATTGGGTGAATTTAAATAATATTTTATAAAAGGAAGAAGATGAAATGGCTAAATTCGAAATAAAGTTTGACATAAAAAAGCTAGAAAAAGAATTGAATAAACAAGTTAATGAAATAGTTAGAAAAAAACAAAAGGAAATGCTAATACAACATAATAAGGAGAGATTATCTATGAATCTTTTAAGTAAAAATGCAGAAACAATGCTAACTGTATTCTTGAATAAATATAATGAAAAAAAGGATTATACTATAAATGGGAATATGTCAGAGTTTCCTGATTATATGAGATTTAGTATAAAAGAGACAATGGAAGATTTAAAATTATATGGGTATATTTCAAATTATAATAATTTTATCGATGGAGGATGGTTTGTAACATTAACTCCTGAATCTTTACAGTATTTTGAAAAGAAAGGATGTAGAGTAGAATTGTTTGAAGAACTAGCAGATAGTGAAAAAGATTTATTAAAAGAAATAATTGAATTAGAAAATAGTGGAGGAAATATTTCAGAATTTTTGGAGGAGAAAGTTAATAATGATGAAAAGGATATTGTAAGAGGAATAGTAGGAGAATTAGACTCAAATGGTTTGATAAGAGTAAGCTGGGCAAGTAATACTGTCTATAATGCAATATTAACACAAGCAGGAAGAACATATTTTGAGAGAGAAAAAAAGTATAATGAAAAACTAAGTAGATTAAGCTCTAATACATATAATATAAATCATTTGAATGCTACTAATAGTAATGTTGTTATGGGAGATGTTATCAACTCAACTTTAAATGTAGATAATTCAATTTCTAGGATAGAACAAGAAATTGAAGAAAAATGTAATAGTGAAGATGATAAGAGAGCATTACACGAATTATTAGAAGAAACCAAAGAGATTATAGAAAATATGAAGGATTCTAAGCATATTGATAAAAGAAAAAGTTTCTTTCAAAAATTAACAGATCATTTTGATAATCATGGATGGTTTTATGCAGAAGTTGTAAACCTTCTAGGACAAACTGTATTAAATTTATTAGGTGGAGTATAGGATAATAAAGGATGTGAAATTATGATTGAATCAAAAGCTGGAATAATTGGTTTAGCAATTGGAGATGCAATGGGAGTTCCAATCGAATTTTGTCAGAGAGAAAAATTGATGCAAAATCCATTAACTCAAATGGTCGGATATGGTAGTCACGATGTTCCAAAAGGTAGTTGGTCTGATGATACATCAATGACTCTTGCAACTATAGATTCAATATCTAAAAATGGAAAAATAGTACCTTCAGATATAGCAAATAATTTTATAGAATGGATGAAAAATGCCAAGTATACACCAACAGAAAAAGTTTTTGATATTGGAAGAACAACATTACAAGCACTTGCTAGATGTGAATTAATGGTTGAAAAAGCAGAAGAGGCAGGAGGTAATGGAGAAATGGATAATGGTAATGGTTCTTTAATGAGAATATTACCATTAGCATATTATTGTTATTCCAAAAAAATGGAAGATGAAGAAATTTTAAAAGAAGTAAAAGTGGTTTCTTCTATAACTCATAGGCATGAAATAAGTATTATGGGATGTTATATATATACATTATTTGCTATAGAACTTTTAAAAGGAAAAAGTTTTAAAGATGCATATAAAAAGATTAAAAGAACAAACTATTCGTATTTTTCAAATAATTGCATACATAGATATGATAGAATACTAAAAAATAATATAGCAAAATATAAAATTGATGATATAAGTTCACAGGGATATGTGGTAAGTACATTGGAAGCAACTTTATGGGTTTTATTCAATACAAAAAATTATAATCAAGCAATAATAGGAGCAATAAATTTAGGAAACGATACTGATACTATTGGGGCTTGTGTTGGAGGTTTAGCAGGTATTAGTTATGGTTTAGATTCAATAAATGAAGTATGGAAAAAGGATTTATTAAAATATGAGTATATTTGTAGAATCTGTGAAGAATTTGATAAGATATTATAATGAAAAGAAAGTGAAATTATGATTAATAATATTGAAGTAATAAAAAGTGATATAACTGAATTAGAAGTAGATGCAATAGTAAATGCAGCCAACTCTTCCTTATTAGGTGGAGGAGGTGTAGATGGAGCTATACATAGAAAAGCAGGAAAACAATTACTGGAAGAATGTATAAAATTAAATGGATGTATGACTGGAGAGGCTAAAATAACAAATGGATATAATTTAAATGCAAAATATGTTATACATACTGTTGCTCCTAAGTGGTATGATTTCAGAACTAATGATAAAGAACAGTTATTAGAAAACTGCTATATAAATTCTTATGAATTAGCAAAGGAAAACAAAATAAAAACAATAGCATTTCCTTGTCTAGGAATGGGAGTATATCAGGTTCCATTAGATATTGGAACAAAAATATCAATAGATAAAGCAATACAATATGCTGAAAGTTTTGAAAAGATATATTTAGTATGCTATAGAGATGAGGAATATAAGTATTATTGTGAATATTTAAAGGAAAAACAAAAGCATTGTTAAAAAAGATATAATAACTTAGAAAGAAGGCTAGACCTTCTTTTTTTGCCTCAAAATACTATACAAAACCAAAAAAATAAAATTTTATACAATAAATTACACCTTTTCGCATAATTCGACAAACTTTGCAAAAAGATTGTGATAGAATCCATTAAAACAAAAGAAAAATCCCTAAACTACCAAAGATGGAAAAGTAATAAGGAGTTGGGGGAGAAAATGGATATATCACAAAATAAATTGAAAAATATAAATAAATATACTAAGCACACAATTAACCATTTATAAGTTATTTGTGTGCTTTTTTTCAATTATTTTAATATCCAATAAAATACTACACTAATTTATAAAAATGTTCTAAGGAAAAATGAAAAGAAGAGATATATGTTAGTGTAGTTTTGAGCATTATTACATAAATCTCAGCCTACACAAAAGGAGTGTAGTTGATTTGAGATTCAGTGTATTAAGAATGTCTGAAAAAATAATCAAAGAGGTTGAATTTATCTGTAAAGGTAGATTTGACCTCTTTTTGCTTTTATATGGATTAGTTAAATGCAGATCTCCACCTCGCATTCAATTCAAAAACGAATTGAATGGAGGAAAGAAAAATGAAAAAGCATTCAAAAATTAAGCGAGAGATAATAGATACATATATTGTTTTTAGCAATAGTGATGATAGCAAAAATATTATTGTATTTAAAGATGGAAACGGAAAATCAAGAATTATTAGAGCAAATGAAACATTAAGAAATGAATATAAAAAAAGAAAAAGTGAAGAAAACTCACAGAATATTAAATTTAGTAGGTATATAGAACATTCAGAACTAACAGATATTTCATTAAATAAAAGAGCCACAAATAAAGAAATTAGTTTAGAAGAACAAGTTATTTCAAATTTAGAATCAGAAAGAATAATAAAAGAAATTTGGAAATTACCTACACCACAAAATAGACGAGTTTATATGTATATAGTAGATGAATTTTCATATACTCAAATAGCTAAAATAGAAAATCGCTCTATTCCTACAGTAAAGGAGAGTATAGACAGAGGATTAGAAAACTTAAGAAAAAAATTAAAGAAATTTTATAAGTAGCCCTAAAAAATGATGTGCTAACTGAAAAAACAAGTGAGAGGAGTTGATCTTTCTTGCTTGTTTTCTTTTGGAAAACGGATAGCACATTGACAAGTAAATATATTAGTTACAAGACTTTAACTAATATAAGGAGCTCCAAGAAGGCGAATGTTATTAAAAATAAATAGCGACTATAATGAGGGAAAAAGCAAACGATGGTAAGTTTGTGTTGGCGAAGATCTATATTAGTAATAATGATACTTCAGCTCGGCTTAATTTATATTGAGGGGTTGCTCGGTTGGATAACGGAGAGGTTTAAATACCTATGTGATAGATACCAATTTCACTTGTAACTAATTTTAAAAATTTATACATATATTCAGAGCAATCCATTTCCAGAAAAATGGTTAAAAGAAAAAATAGAAATGTTTAACTTGTCAGAAAAACTGGAAGAAGATTTTTCGAAAACAATCTGGGGAGAGCTGTTGTTAAAACAAGTAAGAGAAATAGTAGAAGATTCAGAATTAAAACTTGAAGCAGAAAGACAAAATTTAGCCAAATACCCTGAATTACAAAAATACTTTCTAATTATAAATGATGACATAGAACAATTACAAATGCTAAAAATAAATTTGGATTCATGGAATAAAGCATATGAAATAGCATCAAACATAAAATTTAAAACTTGGGCAACAGACAAGAAAATAACATTTGAAGCAAAAGATGATGCAAAAGCAACAAGAGATATGGTAAAAGCAAACCTAAAAAAGGTAACTGAAAAAATTTTAATATTTAATTCAAAAGAGGCAAATGAAGACATAAATGATATGTATGAAGTTCTGAAAAAACTAGGAAATATAATTATAGAATTTGGAAAGATGTTTGAAAAAAGAAAAAAAGATAAAAATATTGTAGATTTTAGTGATGTTGAACATTTTGCATTGCAAATCTTATTAAAAGAAGATGGTACACCATCTGAAATAGCCAAGAAATATCAAAAAAAATATGAAGAAATTGCAATTGACGAATATCAAGACAGTAATTTAGTACAAGAATATATATTAAATTCAATTTCAAGAGAAAACAATATTTTCATGGTAGGAGATGTAAAGCAAAGTATTTATAAATTCAGACAAGCAAGACCAGACTTGTTTTTGGAAAAATATAAAACATATCAAACGAAAAACAATCAAAAAGATGGAGATAATCTAAAAATTCAATTATTTAAAAACTTCAGAAGTAGAAAAGAAGTGTTAGACTTTTCAAACAAAATATTTACAAGCATAATGAGTGAAGAATTAGGAGAATTAAACTATACAGAAGAGGAATATTTAAACTTAGGTGCGAACTATGAAGATACAAATCAAGATTTAAAAGCAGAAATAGATATATTGCTTACAGATGATACAGACGAAGAAGATTTATCGGCAGAGCAAAAGGCTAGTGCAACTACATCAACCTGGAAAGAAACAAATGGAGAGGAAAATGATTCAGAAGAAGAAATAGAAAGAGTAGAGAATATAGAATTAGAAGCAAAATTTGTGACAAATAGAATTAAAGAACTAGTAGAAAACAAATTTCAAATATATGATGCAAAAAAACAGGAAAAAAGAGATATAAAATATAAAGACATAGTAGTTTTATTAAGATCAACAAAAGATCCTGCACCAATATTTGAAAAAGAAATTTTAAATTTAGGAATGCCAGTATTTAGTGACTCATCAGCAGAATACTTAGAAAGCATAGAAATTCAGACAATAATGAGCTTATTAAAAATTATAGATAACCCATTACAAGAAATCCCATTAGTAGCTGTAATGAGGTCAATGATTGGAGGATTTACAGACAATGACTTAGTAGAAATTAGACTAAGTGATAAATACGACAATTTTTACAATACTATTTTAAAATCAAAGCAAAGTGTAAGCAATCCATTACGAGCAAAAATAGACCAATTTTTAAATAATCTAGAAATATGGAGAAAAGAACAAGAATATTTAAGTTTAGACGAATTAATCTGGAAAATATATAATGACACAGGATATTATAATTATGTAGGTTTAATGACAAATGGAGAATTACGACAAGCAAATTTAAAAATGTTATTTGAAAGAGCCAAACAATGTGAAAGCATAAGTTTTAAAGGATTATTTAATTTTATAAATTACATAGAAAAAATAAAAACAAGCAGTAAAGACATGGATTCCGCTAAAATAATAGGCGAAAATGATGATGTAATAAGAATAATGAGTATTCATAAAAGTAAAGGACTTGAATTTCCAGTAGTATTTTTGTCAGGAACAGGAAAGCAATTTAACATGCAAGATCTTAACAATAAAATTTTATTACATCCAGAAATAGGAATAGGTGTAAAATACATAGACTATGATATGCAAATAGAGTATGATACATTATCAAAACAAGCTATGAGAAATCAAATAATGTTAGAAACTTTGTCAGAAGAGATGAGGGTGTTATATGTTGCATTAACAAGAGCAAAAGAAAAATTGATTATTACAGGATATTCAACTACTGATAAACAAAATGGATTACATGATATATGTGACAAGTATAGTGAACTAAATTCTATTTTGTTAAAAAAATGTAAAACATATTTAGATTGGATGGAACTTGTATACATGTACAATCAAGACGAAATGAAAGAACTTTCTAATATAAATGTATATACTAAAAAAGAAGTGCTAAAAATGTGTAAAACAGTAGAAGTGGAAAAGGAAAATACAGAAAAACAAATTTTGGATAAAATATCAAAAGTGAAAATAGATGACGAAGAAAAAAAGAAGATATCAAAAATCTTAGAATATAAGTATAAATATCAAGATTCAACAATAATACCAACTAAAACATCTGTAACAGAACTGAAAATTGCACCGAAAAAAAGCGATCTGAAATGTGCAAAATTTTTGAAAGAAGATACTGAAACTAAGATTACTAATGCTCAAAAGGGTACATTGATTCATCTATGCATGCAAAAACTTGATACACAAAACAAGAACTACACATATAGTCAAATAAAAGATTTAGTACAAGATTTAGAAAATAAAAAAATAATAACACATAAGGAGGCAGATGCAATTAATATTAATAAAGTTTATCAATTTACAAAATCTAAGATATGGGAAGAAATGATCCATGCCCATGCGGTTCATAGAGAAAAAGCATTTTATATTAGTATACCAGCTAAAGAAGTTTTTGATAAAGAACTTGAAGAAAAGATTTTGGTTCAAGGTGTTATAGACCTGTATTATATTAATGAACAAAATGAACTTATATTAGTTGATTTTAAAACAGATTATGTTGAAGATAGAAATGAACAAATTTTAGTTGACAAATATAATATTCAATTGGAATTGTATAAAAGGGCATTAGAAGATGCTTTACAAAGAAAAGTGGATAAAGTATATATTTATTCTACATATTTAGAAAAAGAAATTTTGCTTTAGTTAAGAAATATGAAGAAAGAAAACCCCC
>ENA-OPSV01002458-OPSV01002458.1-human-gut-metagenome-genome-assembly--contig:-NODE-2458-length-10822-cov-6.336584_pt1 | contig 10822 bp, 6 predicted proteins | sample MGYA00241460_ERZ501912 | MGnify/ENA primary metagenome ERZ501912 (study PRJEB25962, sample SAMEA2042402) | human gut metagenome | biome: human gut; feature: human-associated habitat; material: faeces...
GTCGGTGCAGCCGATGGAGCATATACACAATGGGAAGCTTAGAAGGGAGGGATTTTCATGTTGAAAAAGAAAATAGCGAAGGTACTGACGGGTGTTTTAGCCTTATCCATGCTGTCTGGCTGCGGCTCGGCGAGCAAAATGGCGATGGAATCCGCCTATGATACGGCTGCGTCAAACTACAGTGCTGCGGGCGGTGTATATTATGACAGCGGCGACTATGAGTATGCCGATGAAGTATCGGAAGAAAACGGCTCGTCCCAGGCGGAAACCGTAGAAAAGGGAGAGACGACCGGGCGCAAGCTGATCCGAAATGTGGATATGGACGTAGAGACGGAAAGCTTTGACGCGCTCCTTGCGTCTGCACAGTCTCAGGCGGAGGAGCTTGGAGGCTACATAGAAAGCAGCAGCATTTCCAATAGCAGTTATGCCAGTTCAACGTCTGCTGCCAGAAGCGCACGTCTGACGGCAAGAATTCCTTCGGAGAAGCTCGATGGCTATCTGGCGGGAATTTCCAAGCAGTCCAATGTGACGAGAAAATCTGAATCCACAGAGGATGTAACGCTGCAGTATGTGGATCTGCAGAGCCACAAAAAGGCACTTCTGGCAGAACAGGAAAGCCTCCTTTCCATGATGGAGCAGGCGGAATCCATCGAAGATATCATTGCGATCAACGAGCAGCTGACCGATGTACGCTATCAGATCGAAAGCATGGAATCCCAGCTTCGCACCTATGACAATCAGGTGGATTACAGCACGGTCAACCTCTATATCGACGAGGTGGAGCGCTACACGCCGGGAGCGGCAAAGAGCGCGGGAGCGCGGATTGCAGAGGGCTTTTCGGCAAATATTTACAGGGTTGGAAGCTTTTTCAAAAATTTCGCAATTGAATTTATTATTCTCCTGCCGATCCTGATTGCGATTGCAATTGTACTCGGAATTGCAATTCTGATTGTACGAATTATTATTAAGGTGAGTGAAAAGCATCAGGCGGGAAAAAAGACATCGGCAAAAACAGAAATCAGAACCGGGGACAGATACAGACAAAAACCGGGAAAGGAACAGATACATGGCGCAGAACAAACAGAAAAAAGCGGGCTTTGCAACGCTGGTAGGACGCCCGAACGTGGGCAAGTCCACACTGATGAATCATCTGATCGGACAGAAGATCGCGATCACATCCAATAAACCCCAGACGACAAGAAACCGGATTCAGACCGTCTATACGGGACCGAAGGGACAGATTGTGTTTCTGGATACGCCGGGCATCCATAAGGCGAAAAACAAGCTCGGCAACTACATGGTAAAGGTGGCGGAAAGCACATTTTCTGACGTGGATGTCATTCTCTGGCTGGTAGAGCCGACGACCTATATCGGTGCCGGGGAACGGCATATCCTGGAGCAGTTAAAACGCAGCAGGCTGCCGGTCATCCTCGTGATCAACAAGATTGACACCGTTCCTAAAACAGCCGTTTTGGATGCGATGGAAACCTACCGGAAAGAGATGGATTTTGCAGAAATCGTCCCGGTATCGGCACTTCGCAGCAACAATACCGATACGCTGTTGGACTGCATTTTCAAATATCTTCCCTATGGAGAACCCTTCTACGATGAAGATACGATCACAGACCAGCCGCAGCGTCAGATCGTTGCAGAGATGATCCGGGAAAAGGCGCTGCGCTGTCTGGAAGAGGAAATTCCCCACGGCATCGCAGTGGCGGTCGAACGGATGGAATTTAAGGAGCATATCGTCAATATCGATGCGACGATCATCTGCGAGCGGGATTCCCACAAGGGAATTATTATCGGCAAGCAGGGCAGCATGCTCAAAAAGATCGGTTCTCAGGCGCGCCGGGATATCGAGGATATGCTGGAATGCCAGGTCAATCTGCAGCTCTGGGTCAAGGTTAAGAAGGACTGGAGAGACAGCGATTTCCTCTTAAAAAACTTCGGTTACAACCCTGCGGATACCAGGCCGGACAGATAGAACGCTCTTTTTTCTGAGGGAATAAAAAAGTTCAAACCGCTTATCCTATGAGGGACGTAAAAGCTGTCGGAGACGGCAGATTGGATACATGGGAGGCGGTAAGGATGAATGAAAGAAGCTACTGGGATCAGTTTTTAAAAACCGGGCGTGTGGAGGATTATCTGCAGTACCGGAATCAGATACAGGAAAGAAATGCGCTCCGGAACCGGGCGAAGTTACACGAGAGCAGCTCGTTTACTTCGTCCTTCCGTGCAAAGGCGCAGGGACAGGATGGGGAACAACATGCAGGATCGGATCAAAGTGCTCGGGATCGTTCTGAAGGCAGAACCGATCGGGGAGTATGACAGGAGAGTCGTGATCCTGACTCGGGAAAAAGGAAAAATATCCGCTTTTGCAAGGGGAGCCAGAAAGCCGACAAGCGCTTTTCTGGCTCCTACCAGTCCGTTTACCTTCGGGATGTTCGAGCTGTATGCAGGGCGAAATTCCTACAGTGTCTGTGATATTTCAGCGGACTGCTATTTTGAAGAGCTGCGGCAGGATTTTGAGGGCGCCTATTACGGAATGTATTTTCTGGAGCTGGCGGATTATTGCACGCGGGAAAATAACGACGAGCGCGAGGTGTTAAAGCTTTTATATCAGTCCCTGCGGGCGCTGACGGTAAAAAGCATCCCGCGCAGGCTTGTGCGATGCATTTACGAAATCCGGCTGATTGTGGCAAACGGGGAATTCCCGGGGCTGCCGCAGGGCAATTTTTCGGAAACGGCGCTGTATGCAGTCGAATTTATCGCAGGGACGCCCGTGGAAAAGCTTTACACATTTACCTTAAAAGAAGAAGTGCTTGCAGAGCTTGTGCAGATTGCAGAAAAATACCGGAGGGATTTTCTTCCGGGTGAATTTCATACCCTGGAGATCCTGGAAACGTTATAAAATGACTTTGTAAAGTTATGGGTTGAAAAAGAAAGGGCGGTCGGCTATAATAGTTAAGATCATAGCATCGGCAGATAAAGAGCGGATGCAGATGAGAGGGAGCAGATAAATGACGCGAAAATGGATCATGCGCGCACTGTGTATCCTGTGTCTGGCAGCGATGCTGACGGGATGCGGCAGGGAGCCGGAAGTAACCGAGACCACGATTGAAGTCAAAAAAAATGGTCAGGTGGTTCACACGATTATAGAAGATTTTTCCGAAAGCTATTATAATCTGGATGAGCTGGAAAGTACGATTCAGCAGGCATGCGATACTTATAATGCTTCGGCTGGAAAAGAAGCGGTTGTGCTGAAAGCGGCAAAAGAAAATGACGATCATACGGTAACGGTCGTGATGCAGTATGCGGACGCTTCTGCTTATTCTGCTTTCAACAAACTGGCATTGTTTGTTGGAACCGTAAAAGATGCGTTTAATGCAGGCTATGATCTGAATGTCACGCTTTCTTCCCTGAAGGGAGACGGAGAGCAGATCGGCAAGGAAGACCTCCTCAAAATGGGAGAAAAGCACATTGCAGTTGTGCGGGAAGCGGTTAATGTCAGAGTATGGGATAAGGTCCGGTACGGTTCGGAGGATGTCAAGGCGACAGCGAATGCCAAAACAGTATCCGTAACCGACGCAGATATGCTGACCTATATTCTGTTTGATTAAAATCTGTGCAGTCAAAGGAGAAAAACGATGGAAAAGACAATGGACAAAATTGTATCGCTGGCAAAAGCGAGAGGGTTTGTATATCCCGGTTCCGAAATTTACGGCGGACTTGCAAATACATGGGATTACGGTAACCTCGGCGTAGAGCTGAAAAACAACGTAAAGCGCGCATGGTGGAAAAAATTTATCCAGGAGAACCCTTACAACGTCGGTGTGGACTGCGCGATTCTGATGAATCCCCAGACCTGGGTTGCATCCGGACATCTGGGCGGCTTTTCTGATCCGCTGATGGACTGTAAGGAATGCCACGAGCGTTTCCGTGCAGATAAGATCATCGAAGATTATGCACAGGAGCACAATATTGATCTGGGAGGCTCTGTAGACGGCTGGAGCCAGGAACAGATGATGCAATTTATCGAAGATAATCAGGTTCCCTGCCCGACCTGCGGCAAACACAACTTTACCGAAATCCGTCAGTTCAACCTGATGTTCAAGACCTTCCAGGGTGTTACGGAGGATGCAAAGAATACGGTATATCTGCGTCCCGAAACTGCGCAGGGTATTTTCGTAAACTTCAAGAACGTACAGCGTACTTCCAGAAAGAAAATCCCGTTCGGCATCGGTCAGATCGGTAAGTCCTTCCGGAATGAAATCACACCCGGCAACTTCACGTTCCGTACCAGAGAGTTTGAGCAGATGGAGCTGGAATTCTTCTGTGAGCCTGACACTGACCTCGAATGGTTCGCATACTGGAAACAGTTCTGTATCGACTGGCTGCAGACTCTGGGCATCAAGCCGGAAGAAATGCGTGTCAGAGATCATGAAAAAGAAGAGCTTTCCTTCTACTCCAAGGCTACAACGGATATCGAATTTTTATTCCCCTTTGGCTGGGGCGAGCTGTGGGGCATCGCTGACCGTACCGATTACGACCTTTCCCGTCATGCAGAGGTTTCCGGTCAGGATCTGTCTTACTTTGACGATTCCAAGAATGAAAAATATATCCCTTATGTTGTTGAGCCGTCTCTGGGTGCAGACCGTGTCGTTCTGGCATTTTTGTGCGCTGCTTATGACGAAGAAGAACTGGAGGGTGGAGATGTCCGTACTGTTCTTCATTTCCATCCGGCTCTGGCACCGGTTAAAATCGGCATCCTGCCGCTGTCCAAGAAGCTCAACGAGGGTGCAGAGAAGATCTATGCCCAGCTGTGCAAGAAGTACAACTGCGAATTTGACGACAGAGGCAATATCGGTAAGAGATATCGCCGTCAGGATGAAATCGGTACGCCGTTCTGCGTTACATACGATTTCGAATCCGAGACAGACGGCTGCGTAACCGTTCGTTTCCGTGATTCTATGGAGCAGGAGCGGGTTGCCATCGCTGATCTGGACGCATACTTTGCAGAAAAGCTGGATTTCTAAGAAATTTTAAGCTAACTGTGTATCATCGAGTGGGTGTTTTGCGGGCACTTCATTCTGTGAATTAGAAAAATCCGTCTTTTCCCTGTGGATTCCACATGGAGAAGGCGGATTTTTTGCTGTTTGTGAAAGATTTTATTTATTCTGCGACATAATTTGACAGGAAAGCTAAAAACTGCACAAATAAAAAACGAATATATTGTTTGACTTTGCATATTTTAATGTGTTAGAATGATTTTATGAGAAAAACAGTCCGGCATAATGCTAAATGACTGTAAATACAGACCAAAGGGGGACCATTACAATGGCGAAATGGGTGTATTTATTCAGGGAGGGAAATGCGGATATGCGCAACCTCCTGGGTGGAAAAGGTGCGAACCTTGCAGAGATGACGAATCTCGGACTTCCGATTCCGCCCGGCTTTACCGTGACGACAGAGGCCTGCACAGACTACTATAACCATGGCAGGTCAATTTCTGAAGAAATTCAGACACAGATTTTTGATGCACTGGCACTTTTGGAGGAAAAGCTCGGAAAGAAGTTCGGAGATACCGAGAATCCGCTGCTTGTGTCGGTACGAAGCGGAGCGAGAGCTTCGATGCCCGGTATGATGGATACGATTCTGAATCTGGGCTTGACCGATATTTCGGTCGAGGGCTTTGCCAAACGGACAGGCAATCCGAGATTTGCCTACGATTCTTACAGACGCTTTATTCAGATGTTCTCAGATGTTGTCATGGAAGTTCCCAAATCGTTATTTGAACGGGTCATTGATGAAATAAAAGAAGATCGGAAAGTTCACTTTGATACGGAGCTGACGGCGGAGGATCTAAAAGAGGTGATCCGGCGTTTTAAAGAGATCTATAAGGAAAAAATGGGCGAAGAATTTCCGCAGGAGCCGCGGGTTCAGCTGATGGAAGCGGTAAAGGCGGTATTCCGTTCGTGGGATAATGAAAGAGCTATCGTATACAGAAGAATGAATGACATTCCGGGGGACTGGGGAACTGCAGTCAATGTACAGTCGATGGTATTCGGAAATATGGGCAATACCTCCGGTACAGGCGTTGCCTTTACGAGAAACCCCTCCACCGGAGCAAAGGGCATTTATGGAGAATACCTGATCAATGCACAGGGTGAGGACGTTGTTGCAGGAATCCGTACACCCCAGCCCATTACCCGGCTGGAAGAAGACCTGCCGGAATGCTATGAGGAATTTTTGAAAATTGCAAACCGTCTGGAAGAGCATTACCGTGATATGCAGGATATGGAATTTACCATCGAGGACGGAAAGCTGTATTTCTTACAGACCAGAAATGGCAAGCGCACAGCGCAGGCTGCTCTGCAGATCGCATGCGATCTTGTGGATGAAGGTATGATCACACCCCAGGAAGCTGTCAGCAGAATTGAAGCAAAATCTCTGGATCAGCTGCTGCATCCCGCTTTCGATCCGGATGCACTGAAAAAGGGAACCGTGATGGGACAGGCTCTTCCGGCATCTCCTGGCGCAGCTGCCGGTAAGATCTATTTTACTGCAGAGGAAGCAAAGGAAGCCCATGAGGTTGGCGAACGTGTCATTTTAGTGCGTCTGGAAACTTCTCCGGAGGATATTGAGGGGATGCATGCTGCAGAGGGTATCCTGACTGTGCGCGGCGGTATGACATCCCATGCTGCAGTTGTGGCAAGAGGCATGGGAACCGCATGTATTTCCGGCTGCGGAGATATTGTGATCGATGAAAAGAAAAAGCAGTTTACATTAGGCGGCAAGACCTATTTTGAGGGGGATTATATTTCCCTGGATGGCTCAACCGGTAAAATTTACGACGGCGATATTCAGACACAGGAGGCTTCGATCAGCGGCAACTTCGGCAGAATCATGAGCTGGGCGGATTCCTTCCGTAAATTGAAGGTTCGCACGAATGCAGATACGCCTGCAGATGCGGCAAATGCGGTACGTCTTGGTGCAGAAGGGATTGGACTTTGCAGAACAGAGCACATGTTCTTTGAACCGGAGCGAATTCCGAAGATCCGTAAAATGATCCTTTCCAAAACCGTGGAAGAGCGCGAAAAGGCGTTGGAAGAGCTGATTCCGTTCCAGAAGGGCGATTTCAAGGCGCTTTATGAAGTAATGGAGGGGAAACCTGTTACGATTCGTTTCCTGGATCCGCCGCTGCATGAGTTTGTTCCGACAGACGAAAAGGATATCGAAGCACTGGCAAAGGATATGAATCTTTCTGTTGAGGAAGTAAAGAGCACCTGCAGTGAGTTGCATGAGTTCAACCCGATGATGGGTCACAGAGGCTGCCGGCTGTCCGTTACGTATCCGGAAATTGCAAGAATGCAGACAAGAGCGGTGATCGAAGCGGCGATTGAAGTAAGTAAAGAAAAGGGCTTTGAGATCGTTCCGGAGATCATGGTTCCGCTGGTTGGCGATAAAAAGGAGCTGAAATTTGTCAAGGACGTAATCGTGGAAACTGCTGAAAAGGTTAAGGCAGAAAAAAATTCGAATCTGGTTTATCACATTGGAACGATGATCGAAATTCCAAGAGCAGCACTTCTGGCAAACGAAATTGCAGAAGAAGCCGAATTTTTCTCCTTTGGTACAAATGATCTGACTCAGATGACCTTTGGCTTCTCCCGTGACGACGCAGGAAAATTCCTGGTGGATTATTATAAGAGTAAGATCTATGAATCGGATCCCTTTGCAAAGCTTGACCAAAACGGCGTAGGACAGCTGATCGAAATGGCAGTCACAAAAGGTCGTTCCCAGCGTCCGAATTTAAAGATCGGTATCTGTGGTGAGCATGGTGGTGATCCCTCATCTGTTGCATTCTGCCATAAGGTTGGAATGGATTATGTATCCTGTTCTCCGTTCCGTGTACCGATCGCGAGATTGGCTGCAGCACAGGCAGCAATTGCGGACAAGAGGAATTAGGCAACAATATATTTATTTCTGCAACTTAACGGTAACGAGAGCAGATGTGCAGACATTTATGGCCGAACGTCCAGAGTATACAAAAGCGAACAGATTTAAAGATATTGAAGTAAAAGTCTATATATAAAGTTCTGCAAGGGAAAGCATTTATTGCTTTCCCTTGTTTGATGTTTGGGAATAAGCTCTTTTATTTGGGTTTGTTCCCTTTTTTTATTCTAATATCTATAAGGAGGTTCACTATGAACAACACCGCGTTAGGGGCAGAAAACAAAAGAAACAGACAATCAATTTTATCAGCGATGCACATGAGAAATTCTACTACGAGAAATTAAAAGAGGTACGCTATCAGGATGTGTACCACAAGGCACTTTGCTATTGCATTGGTATTAACAACGATACCAGAAGAAATGCAGACCGCATTTATGATTTTAAGACGGGATGTGTAAAAACGGAATGCCTGAATGAAGGCTGGCAGACCAGTGGCAGTATGAAGGTGGTGCGAATGGCATTTAAGCTGTATTGCAACGGTACACCGAGTGTAGATGATTACACAAAAACAGAGGAACAAACAAATATTACAGAGCTTATGCTTAATGATTTCATTGAAAAGGTTGTAATTCATGAAGCTGAGGGTGGCAGAACAAAAGACCGTACTCAGCAAGTGGATATTTATTTCAATTTCATTGGAAATTTTGTTCTTCCACTCAGTGAGGATGAATATAAAGCAATCCTTGAAAAAGGCAGACAGAACAACCGTAAGAGAGCTGAAAAAATGCGAGAATTGAGAATGTCTGACCCTGAATATCGGGCGAAGATGGAAGAGAAAGAACGCTTGGCATTGGAAAGGGAAAAGAAACGTCAGGAGCGTGCTACAAAGAAGAAAAAGATTGCTTTGGCAGAATTAAAGGAGCAGGCAGAAAAAGGCAATCAGGAAGCCGTCAGAGAGCTTGAGGAGCGTAGAGCTATTGCAAGAGAACGTTCAAGGAAATCAGCAGAAAAGTGTAAGCAGAGAGCAGAAAATGACCCTGAATATGCGAAATATTTGGAAGAGAGAAATGCAGAATACAACAGACGGCATACCGCAAGAAGAAAGGAGCAGATGGAAGCCTTGAGAGCCAGGGCGGAAGCCGGAGATCAGGAAGCACAGAGTCAGCTTGCAGAGCGTAAACAGTATCAGGTAAGAGCTACAGTAAAGAGTTACCGGAAAATGCGTGACGATGCATTAAGCGGAGATCCTATTGCAAAAGTAAGATATGAAAAAACACTGGCTATGAGACGTGAAGCGTATCACGCAAAGAAAAGTGAACAGACAGCCTAAGAGTAAGCATAATATCACAATATAATAGTTGCAGAATTGATGAGAATAAGCGGGAGCGATGCAATTATTGTAATGGACAATGAAGTATGGTATTGTATAGATGGTTTACCAAACTGGAATTTATATAATTATCTCTCTAACTTTCCCCATTTTATAGGCTTTCCCGCCTGTCCATTAGTGAAATGATATGTAGTTTCCCTTATTTTTGCCCTTATGAGATAATCACAAGGGAAATAAGGGAAATTTTTTAGTCATTGCCTACCACTTTATCAAGAAGCCGAACCGATTTTCGTTTCGCATCTCTTGTGGAGTGAGCATAGACGTTCATTGTGGTACTGACATCTGAGTGTCCTAACAATTCCTGCACATCTTTTGGGGCAGCTCCATTTGCTAAAAGGTTGCTTGTATAGGTGTGACGTAACTGGTGGAAATGAAAGCCTTCAAATCCCTCTAATGTTTTTGCCACCTTTCTGCAAACAGTCCCCAAAGTAGTTGGAAGTTCCAGACAACCATCCGGTCTTAAACAGACGAAAGAAATTTCTTTATAATCTGCCGGGACTTCCTCTGTTCTGTCTAAGCAATAATATTCGTAGTACACTCTGTTTTTCTCTTTGACCTCTTTGTAGTAGTTCGTGTGATAAAGTTCTCCGTACTGCATTCGATTTTTTAACTGCTCTTTCCGGGCATTACGGAAAATCTCTACCAGCGTATCTCCAAAATCAACAATCCTCACTTTTTTCCGCTTGGTTGGTCCGATGATATATTTGCGCTTTGAGCCATCATATCGGATGCTGCGTCTTATGGTAAGGCATTGTTCTTCCAGATTTACGTCCTGCCATGCCAAACCGCAGGCTTCTCCAATACGAAGCCCGGCATAATAGGCTATCTGGATTGGAAGTATTGCGGCTGGGTTCTTTTTTTGCAGATAAGCAAGCAATCTTTCATAATCTTCTCGTGAAATTGGTTGGACATTTCCGTCCATATCCTCATCGGAAAACAAATCCACTTCATCCGTCTGATACCGCAGTTTAATATACTGCATGGGATTGAACGTAATATACTGCTTTGGAAATACTGCAAAACGGAAGGACTGCTGCATGACTGCGGAAAAAGAATGGATGTAATCTTTGCTGTAACCCTTTCTCTCTTTTCCGTCGGGATGAACTCCCCCGAAGGAAAGCAAATCGAAGAAGGATTGCAAATGTTCAGAGGTTACATTTTTCAGTTTCCGTTCTGCCAATGGGTGTTTCTTGATATTTCGGATTGTTCCGAGGTAATTCTCCACCGTACCATTGCTGAGCGTACCTGTTTTTAATTCCTCCTCTGCCCACACATCCAAAAGCTGTCCGACTGTGAGATTTTCCGCTTTGGCAACAAATTTCTTTTTCTCATAATCATCCATTGCCTGACGGAGCAGCTTTTCAGTTTCACTTTTGCTTTCTGTTCCAACGCATTCTTTCTGAACAAGATTGCCGCTTGCGTCCTCTACATAGAAGCGGTAGTACCATTTCTTTCCTTTTTTTCTTACAGATCCTTTTG